>Ga0182030_10004707_pt1 | contig 29120 bp, 23 predicted proteins | sample 812S3MmetaG_FD_121299 | JGI IMG/M metagenome (GOLD analysis project Ga0182030, IMG submission 121299) | Permafrost microbial communities from Stordalen Mire, Sweden - 812S3M metaG (Illumina Assembly) | ecosystem: Environmental > Terrestrial > Soil > Wetlands > Permafrost | place: Sweden...
GTTTGAACATTGGAAACAGGGGGTCACTCCGCGTGTAAGACAATGAAAAGCCGTATGACGGGAGACTGTCACGTACGGTTTTGTGAGAGCTTCAGTCTGAAATGTCTGATTCTACTCGACTAGGGGGGGCGCACATGGCGTGCCGCTTGCATCAGGAATTGTGTAACTTTAAGATGCAAGTGGAATTTTATGAACAAATTTTTTCCTAACGACTCCCGGAGTCTCATAGAGACCATACTAGTCCTGCTCCTGCTATTGCTCCTAATGCTGGCGTTATATGACGTACTGAGGGTGTTTTTCGGAGTTCTGACCTTTGCCCTCATCTTTTCTGTGTCATTTTCCGGTCCTTATGAGCGGCTGGTGCGGCTACTTGGTAACAGGCGGGTGTTGTCGTCCATTATTTATTCGATCCTGCTGGTGGCTATCATTGCCTTGCCGTTCACTTTTATTGTTTCAACCGTGCGGCATCATGTCAAGGAGTCTATCGTGTGGCTGGCCGATGTGAAGAAGAATGGAGTGCCACCGCTGCCTAAATGGGTCAGCAACCTGCCTTTTGTGGGAGAGGACATCAGTTCCTTCTGGCAGCAGGTGCAGGATAGTCCGAGGGATGCCATTGCTCATCATGGCGAGCAGATACGGCAGTTGCTGCGGCGGATGCTGACCAGTGGGGCGGGTATCATCGGTACGGCGGTACAGTTCGTGCTCGGAATCTTTATCTCGGCTTTTTTCCTGGCGACTGGGAAAAAAATAATGGAGCCCGTAGAACTGACGACCGTGCATTTGTTGGGCAAGAGGGACGGGTTATCGCTGCTGGCCGTCATCACGCAGGCTATCAAGGGGGTATCCATCGGGATCATGGGCACGGCTTTTATCGCGGGTTTCCTGGCGTGGATCGGACTGTTTATAGCCGGTGTCGAGTATTCGCTGGTGCTGGCGGGGCTGGTCTTTTTCCTGGTGCTGCTGCAACTGGGGCCTTTGCTGGTTTGGATACCCGTTGTCATCTGGGCGATCATCGAGGGCCATACGGGGATGACGATATTCCTGATCATTTACGGGATAGCGCTATTGCTGATCGATGCTTTTCTGAAGCCGATCCTGATTGCGAGGAGTGGGGGGAAGATACCTTTCCTGGTCTTGTTCCTTGGGGTGATCGGGGGGCTGGCGGCCTGGGGATTTACGGGGATGTTCAAGGGAGCGATCATTATGGCGGTATTTCATACGGTGTTTACGACGTGGTTAGGGCGAAAAAATGCCCCACCTGACGGTGGGGCACGGAAGCCTATCGGATCTCTGCCGCCGGGCGGGCAGGTGGGGTGAATGGTTTTTCCTTCAACAATTTATTGATCTCGGCAATGGCCCGTTCGAGCTGGGAGTCTTTGCCATGGGCGGCGGCGGTGAGGTCTTCGGGGACCGGGATATCGGGATCTACGCCGTGACCTTCCTTGAACCAGGTACCGTCGGGGTTGTACATGCGGAAGGTCGGTACAGTGATAGAACCGCCGTCGATGAGTCCTGATACGCCACTGATGCCGATGAGCCCACCCCAGGTGCGGGTGCCGATCAGCGGGCCGAGGCCCGTCTTACGGAAGAAGTCGGGGAAGGCGTCGCCACCCGATCCGCTCCAGCCATTGATCAGCATGACCTTTGGTCCGAAGTTGGCGAAAGGAGGTGAGCTGAAGCCTATCCCGTCGCGGGTAGCCCAGAAGGCCAGGGGTTTGCGGTTGAGGATCTCGATAAATCGGTCAGGAATCTGGCCGCCGCTGTTGAATCGTTCGTCGATGACGAGGGCCTTTTTATCCAGCTGGGCCGTGAACTGGCGGATCAGTTCGTCCTGACCGTCGATGCCCGTGCTGCGGACATAGATGTAGCCGACTTGGCCATTGGTGCCTGCTTCTACCATCTTACGGTTTTCTTCGATCCAGGCGAGATTGCGGAGATGGGATTCATCATTCATCGTCTCTACGACAACGGTCTTTGCGCCCGTAAAGCCGGGGGTGCTGTTATAGGTCAGTTCGACGGAGCGGTTGCTGAGGTTAACGAAGGCGGCATAGGGCTCAGTCTTCGTCGTCAGCGGGATGCCATTCACGGCGAGGATATAGTCGCCTTCTTTGACCGGTACACCGGGGAGGCCCAGTGGGGAACGTGTTTCGGCGTCCCAGGAAGCGCCTTTGATGATCCGGCCGATCTTGTAATAGTCACCGTCGGCCACCCAGTCGATGCCGAGATAGCCTGTGGAGACGTGTTTAGTGGGTTCCGTGACGCCGCCGCCGTGGTAGGTGTGGGAAGAACTAAGCTCGCCGATCATTTCGCCGATGATCCAATCGAGCTCTTCGCGGGTAGTTGCACCTTCCAGTATCTTCCCGTATTGTTCCCTGACCTTATTCCAATCCACGCCGTGCATTGCAGGATCGTAGAAATAGTCCCTTTCGAACCGCCAGGCGTCGACGAGGATCTGGCGCCATTCTTCGCGCGGGTTGACCCACGTCTGCATTTCGGCGGTACGGAGCTTCTTATCCATTTTTTGTCCTTCGTCGGCGGCGACGATAGCAAAGGAATTGTCTTTTACTGCCAGGATATGTTTGCCGTCGGCTGCCAGCTGATAGCCGTCGACGTCAGCGAGTATCGTCTTTGATTTGCGTTTGTCGAGGTCGAAGAATTTTAGGGCCTGGGCTTTGTCTTCGGAGCCTGTGTTAGGGTGCTGCAGATAGATCAGCTTGCCATCGGTGGCTGTGAGGTTGCCATAGTTGCCCGGTTCAGACGGCAGGAGGATCAGGCGGGATTCCAGTCCGTCGAAGTCGATGGCGACTGCGGGGATAGCGGGTTTGGATGGCGGCGGGACGGCGGGCGGTTTGGATTTGCCCGATGCGGCTGCTGCTGCGGGTGCGTTATTTTCTTCCTTTTGGATGGCTACGGTGTCATCTTTGGGATAGAGGGGAGAGGGCGTGGACTTTTTCAGGACGATGGCGGCCAGGCGGGTGGAATTAGGATAGATGAAAGTGTTGTCCAGGTCGCTGTACAGCGGGTTGAAGGCCTGGCTGCTCGTCACGAAGAGATATTTACCCGATACGTCGAAGACAGGACTGGCGCAGCTATAATAGCCGGAGGTCACGGTGTGGAGCTGATGGCCTTCGGCATCATAAATAAATACAGCGCGGTGGTTATTGAGCAGGTCGCGGTCATAAGTCAGCCAGCGGCTGTCCGGGGACCAATTGGCGACAAAGCCTTCCAGCGGTCCTTCCGTCATGCGGAGGCCCTGATCGACCTGGGTCGTCTGACCGCTGATACGGTCATAGATGTAGATCTTCATGGCCTTGTCGATGAAGGCGAGTTTCTTACTGTCCGGGGACCAGTAGAGGTTGTAACGGAAGCCTGCGCCATAGTTGGTCAACTGTTTTTCGGCTCCTTCTTTTCCGGCTTCGCGGAGTATGAGTTCATATTCGCCGGAACGGTCGCTCCAGTAAGCGAGATATTTTCCGTCAGGCGACCATGCGGGGAATCGTTCGGCCACGCCGGAAGTCCTGGTCAGATCTGTTACCGGGCCATCTTCCGCCGGGATAGAGAAGATATCCCCGCCTGCTTCTACCAGAACCCGATGGCCGTCGGGGGCGATAAAAGCGTTGGAGATCAATTTTTCCACCGGTCGGAGGGTGGGGCGCAAGCCCGTTTCATCGGAGGTGACCTGAATGTTGATCTGGTGTGCCTGGCGGGTAGTAAAGGTGTAGAGCCAGAGGTGCCCCCCCTGTTCGAATACGATATCGTCCGGACCTTTCGAGGCATAGTGGGCGTCGTAGTCCGTGAAATGGGTGAGTTCGGCGAATTTTTTGGCAGCGATATCATATTCCCAGAGGTTCACTCTTTTTTCTTCACCGCGGTCGGAGAGGAAGAAAATGCTGTTGTTGTGCCACATGGGCAATTCGTCGTCGGCGTCGGTTTCGGAGATATTTTCGTCCGCGTAGCTGGTCAGGTTAAAAAGATGGATCTGGCCGTTCCAGCCGCCTCGGTAACGTTTCCAGTTACGGGATACCTGGGACTTGTAGGTAAAGGCGACCTGGCCTGCGTCAGGCGACAGGGTGCCGAATTCGGCATAGGGCAGCGGCAGTTGTTGGGGTGCGCCGCCGGTGGCGGGCAATTTGAAGAACTGGTCGAACCGTTCGCGCCCGCTGCCGCGGCTGGAGGCGAAGAGGATACTTTTCCCGTCCGGGTACCAGTCGGTTACGCGTTCGGGTGAGCCATGCCAGGTAAGCCGGGTGGGGATGCCGCCGGCTGCCGGGATAGCGTAGATGGAATTGCTGCCGTCATAATCGGCGGTATAGGCAATCGTCTTACCGTCGGGCGAGAATTTAGGAAAGGATTCCACGCCGGATGGCGAACTGAGATGAGTGGCCAGGCCACCTTCTTTGGATACGACCCAAAGGTCGTTGCCGTAGGTAAAGACGATCTGAGTGGCGGAGACGTCGGGGAAACGAAATAAGGCGGCGTTGATCTGTGCCCTGGAGATGGACAGGGTGCAGATGAAGATGAGCACGGTTAACAGTGTTTTGCGCATGTTATTGGTATTTGGCTAATGGTGATGAAAGATACGTTTTATTGAGGATCGTTGACTTTCAGGTAACCTTTCCGGAGTAACTGGCTGAATGCTGTGATCTCGGCACGGGCGCTGGTTGCGTCTTCATCTATCAGGGACCGGATACGATGCGAGAAGAAGCGGCTCGAAGCGATAAATATCAGCAGGAGCACACCCCAGCCGACGGTCTGGCAGTACAGATAGTATCTTGCAGAGGCTCTTAGCATAGCTAAATATAATTGAAAGCTAAGAGGACCTTGGCGGCTTTTCCGTCAGCTAAGGAAAAACGGGGATCGCTGGTCAAATATATTGGTTAGCGGCAAGGGGCGTTGGGTGTGCTGTGAGGGGGCGGACCGGAGAGCACGGATATTGTCAAACGGGGCCGTTATTTCGCGAAAAGCTGGGAAATATCCTGGAAGGCTTTGAATTCGAGTGCATTGCCTGAGGGATCGAGAAAGAACATCGTCGCCTGCTCACCCGGAAGGCCTTTGAAGCGGATATAGGGTTCGATGACGAAAGGGATGGAGCGTTCTTTCAATCTTTTTTCCAGGGAATGCCACTGGTCCCATTCCAGGACTACGCCGTAATGGGGGACGGGGACATCGTGGCCATCGACAGGGTTGGAGTGCAGAGTCTCGTCAGTTTTGGGGCGGGGTTTGAGGTGGATGACGAACTGGTGGCCGTAAAGATCGAAGTCCACCCATTGATCGGAGCTGCGGCCTTCTTCGCAGCCGAGGACATCGCGATAGAATTGTCTTGCGGCATCGAGGTCATATACGGGAACGGCTACATGAAAAGGGGTGATCTTCTTCATTTTTTATTCGGATTGATAGCGCAAATGTACGGGTTTATGCGAGTGCCATTTTATCGTTATTTTGCGGGATCTAAAAAAAATGAATATGAAAAGGATAGGGATGCTATTCGGGCTGATTTTGCTGGTGCACATGCTGGTGCGGGCGCAGAATGGGATAGTCGTTTATCAATCCGATTTTGGTCTGAAGGACGGAGCGGTGTCGGAGATGAAAGGGGTAGCGATGGGGGTATCGCCGGGGCTCAAATTATTCGATCTCACGCATGAAATACCGGCCTACAACATCTGGGATGCCGCGTACCGGCTGCAGCAGACGGTGCCTTACTGGCCGACCGGGACCGTATTCGTCTCTGTGGTAGATCCGGGCGTAGGTACGGAGCGGAAGTCCGTGGTATTAAAGACGAAGACAGGTCAGTATATCGTGACACCGGATAACGGTACTTTGACACTGGTGGCCGAGTCGTTGGGCATCGATTCCATCAGGGAGATCGATGAGTCCGTCAACCGGCGGCCGGAATCGCGGAACTCTTATACTTTTCATGGCCGGGATGTGTATTCCTATACGGCAGCCCGGCTGGCGGCGGGGGTGATCCGATTCGAGCAGGTGGGGCCGATGCTGCCCAGGCAGGAGGTCATATCGATCCCTTACCAGAAGGCGGTGATGGCGGATGGCATCATTAAGGGGACCGTCCCGGTGCTGGATGTGCAATATGGGAATGTCTGGACGAATATTCCGGCGGAGCTATTCAAGCAATTAGGGGTTGCATTCGGGGACTTACTGCAGGTGAGGATCATGCATCAGGGCGTGACCGTGTACCGTGGGGAGATGCCGTATACGTCGACATTCGGGTCTGTGGGGGTGGGGAAGCCGTTAGCCTATCTGAATAGTTTGCTGCAATTGTCTTTTGCGTTGAACCAGGGGAATTTTGCGGCGGCGAATAAGGTCGCGAGCGGCGGGGAGTGGACCGTGGAGGTGAGGAAGAAATAGGACGCCAACGCAGGGCTTCGACGACCGAAGGGGCCCGGGAGAGCGGGCCGCGTTCAGAGGTAGAGTTGCACCATGTGGCGCCAATACCGGGCTTTGTGGGATTCGCCGTCCCAGAGATGCAGGGCGTTCCAGATACCTTTTGCCCATAGGGCATTGCTGAGGGCCTGGTTGTTTTCAAAAAAGACGTCTTTTTCTCCTACGACAAAAATGATTTCCAGCGCTTTGAGTGCGGCGATCCAATCAGGGTGATGAAGGTTGGGGATGAACTGGCTGGGGGTGTTGTAATAGATATTTTCATCCCTGTAGCCATCGAAGAGATCGCCGAAATGTTCGAGCGAGATGGTCAGGTCATAGCGGCCGCTGAGACCCACGACTTTGTGAAAGAGATACGGGTATTTGAAGGCGAGATTGACAGCATGCCATGCGCCGAGGCTGCAGCCGGCTGTTACGACCGTGGGGTTCGGGTTTTTTTCCTGTATGCGGGTTAGTACTTCTTCGACGATATATTTTTCGAATTGGAGGTGGCGGAGGATTCGTTCGGCGGGGTGGAGTTCCTTTGCGTAAAAGCTATCCCTGTCTACGCTGTCCAGGCACCAGACCTGGATGCTGCCGGCCTCGATCTTACGGCGGAGGGCTTCGATGACGCCCCAGTCCTCATAGTCGAAAAAGTGAGCGGTGCGGGTGGGGAAAAACAATACCGGATCTCCGGTATGGCCGAAGATCAGCAGCTCCATATCCCTTTGCAGATGGGGGCTGAACCATTTATGATATTCTCTGTTCATGGCGTCGGAGCGGCCAGATATTGCCGGATGATCTCTTTCCATAAAGCATAGCCTTTATCGTTGATGTGGAGTCCGTCGGGGTCCAGGAATTCTCTTTTTGGATAGCCGGAATTATCAGTCATCCGATTATAGACATTTATAAAATGCAGATTGTTGCTTTGCCTGGTAATCTCGTCTTCGATGATCTTGTTGGTGTAACGAATACTGTCGACGATATTCCAGCGGGTGATGCTGGGTTTGATGGAGATGAAGGCCAGGGGAATGTTGCGGAAGTGCTGACGGGTATGGACCACCAGCTGCTGGAAAAAAATGAGCACCTCTTCCGGGTGACGGCCGTCGCCCAGGTCGTTATCACCGGCATAGACAATAATGGAATCCGGATGGAAGGGAGCGACCAGGCGATCGAAGAACCAGACGCAGGCGGCCAGAGTAGAGCCGCCGAAGCCCAGGTTGACGGGCTTGTAAGGGGCAAAGTCCTGATCCAGGCTCTCCCAGAGCCGGATAGAGGAACTGCCGTAGAAGAGCAGTTTAGGATCGTAGGTCAATGCCGCTCTTTCTTTTTCGAGCCGTTGAACTTCATTCTCGTACCAAACCATAAGGGGTATTATCTATGGTAAATATAAGCCAAAGCGCGGGATTAGGGACAGGGGGCATCTTTCATAAACTTGAGATAACTTTGCCTACATTCAAAGTATGAGATTGGTCACCTGTGCCGATGAGCAGGATCAGTTGTGGGTGATCGGTCCGCATAAAAAAGTGCGGGTATTGCTGAGGGATCTGGGCGGCATGCGTCTGAACGGGCCGAACGATCTGTGGATCGACCCCGGGGATGGCATTTATTATACCGATCCTTATTATCAGCGTCCCTATTGGACGAGGACGAAGCCGGACCTGACGGTAGAGGGGGTTTATTATTTAGCCAGGGGGAAGACGCAGGCTGAGATGGTGGCGGGTGACCTGGTAAAGCCGAATGGGATCGTGGGCACACCTGATGGTCGTTATCTATATGTGGCGGATATTGGTGCGGGGAAGACATACAAATATTCCATCGGGCCGGATGGAATGCTGACCGGCCGGGAGCTATTCGTGGCGCAGGGTTCCGACGGGATGACGCTGGACGAGCGGGGTGACGTATACCTGACGGGTGATGGGGTGACAGTGTATGATCCTTCCGGGAAAAAAATTGCGCATATTGCGGTGCCTGAGAAGTGGACGGCGAATTTATGTTTTGGCGGGAAAGGGAAGCGGGCATTATTTATTACAGCTTCCGAGGGCATATATGTTCTGCCGATGCGGGTAAAGGGGGTGGAGTAGGGGCGCGGATTCGGGGGTTGAGGGGCGCGGATTCGGGGGATGCGCGTGTCATCTGGTGACGAGGAATTGTTCGATCATTTCGCGGTAGGCCTGGAGGCTATCCGGTTTAGCCACTACATCCTGGGGACCAGCAGGGAATCATCGGCCATCTCCCGAAGGATCTCTTCGAAGATCAGCCAGTCGTCTATGTCGTCGTCCATGAGTAATATTTTCTTGTACTTTATCATAATTGATTAGGTGGATAGGTACTTTACCGCAAAATTCCGAGTCATCATTGGGTCTGGAGTTCATGCTTGTCAATCCGCCAATTGAGCATCCGCATATAGTCTGCCGTTGTCGTCGTTTTTTTCAGGACTGCGATCAACTTTTTTTCGGCGGCCCGGTGTGCGTCGGCGGTCATTTCTTTTAATTCTTCCGTCAGCATGATACACATATATTCCCGTTCGCAATGTACGGTCAGGGTTGTCGGCAGATTGTAGACAAACCGTGGGAGTTTTTCTACAATTTTGCTTTTTCGTGGGTGGCTAAGGGCCCAATAATGATGCTTAGGATCAGTCGATTGTACCAGGAGATAACAAAAACGCGGCCATAGTTTCCGGGTAGCTTATATTCGCAGTTATCAAATATAACTTACCTGTTTATGAGAAAGATTGTCTACATCGTACTGGTCCTATCCGTTGTACACAGCAGCTATGCACAAACCCGGCCGGGAGCGGCCATGCCTTCTACGGGGGCAGCCCCTGCAGGACCCGGCAAGTTACCGGCCGGCAGCCGGGTGCTCAACATCGATTCCTCCATTACCACTCATGCGGAGGTGACGATCAACGGGCAGCGGGTTCCTTACGATGCTACGGCAGGCACCATCCCGGTGTGGGATGAGGAAGGCAAACCTATCGCGGGATTATTTTATACGTACTATGAGCGCTCGGATGTGAAGGACCGTGCAGCCAGGCCGCTGGTGATATCGTTCAATGGCGGACCCGGTACGCCATCTGTGTGGATGGAGATCGGGTATACCGGTCCGCGCAGGTTGTTGCTTGATGATGAAGGGTATCCTGTGCAACCTTATGGGTTGAAAGAAAACAATTCTTCTATCCTGGACATTGCGGATATCGTATATCTCGATCCGGTCAATACAGGGTTCTCCAGGGCGGTAAGCCCGGATATTCCGACTACCCGTTTTTTCGGCGTCAATGCAGATATCAAATACCTGGCGGGATGGATATCCACTTTTGTGACCCGGTATAACCGGTGGGCTTCGCCCAAATTCCTGATCGGGGAGAGCTATGGTACGACGCGGGCGGCCGGGCTGGCGCTGGAGCTGCAGGAATCCCAATGGATGTACCTGAATGGTGTGATCCTGGTGTCGCCTACAGACCTGGGCATCGAGCGGAGTGAATTTGTGCAGGCAGCTCTTCGGGTACCTTATTATGCGGCTACTGCCTGGTATCATAAGGCCCTGGGGCCCGATCTACAAGGGAAAGACCTGACGGATATCCTGCCGCAGGTGGAAGACTTCACCATCAATCAGCTGATACCTGCCTTGTCGAGGGGCGGCTATCTTGACGATACCAGGAAGAAACAACTGGCAGATACACTATCGCGTTATACGGGTCTATCGGAGAAGGCTATTCTTCAATCCAACCTGATCATCCCGGCGAACTTTTTCTGGAAGGAACTGCTGAGGGACAAGGGGTTTACGGTTGGCCGGTTGGACAGCCGGTATCGCGGCATTGACGGGCAGGATGCGGGGGATTCGCCGGATTACAATGCCGAGCTGACTTCCTGGCTGCATTCTTTTACGCCGGCCATCAACATCTACCTGCGGCAGGACCTGCATTACAAGACCGATCTGGAATATAATATGTTCGGGCCTGTCCATCCCTGGGACAACCAGAACAATCATACCGGTGAGGACCTGCGGAAGGCGATTGCCGAGAATCCCTATTTGCACCTGTTGATCCAGTCGGGGTATTATGATGGCGCCTGTGATTATTTCAATGCCAAATACAGTTTGTGGCAACTGGATCCCAGCGGTAAGCTGAAGGACCGGTTACACTGGGAAGGGTATCGAAGCGGGCATATGCTGTACCTGCGGAAGACAGATCTGGCGGAGGCCAATGAAAACCTGCGGAAGTTCATCCGGGCGTCGCTGCCCAAGCCGGGTGAATCGGCGAAGTATTAGTTTTTTTACCTTAAATTAGGGCATGAATAGACTGCTTATGATCGTCTTCTGCGGGCTGACGTTGCCGGGCTACTGTCAGATTTTTTCCATGCAGGAGCGGAGGCATTATGAAGCCGAGGCTAAGGAGGTGACTATCATCCGCGACAAATGGGGAATCCCGCATATTTATGGGAAAACAGATGCTGCTGCCGTTTTCGGGTTGATGTATGCCGAATGCCAGGAAGACTTCAGCCGAGTGGAGAAGAACTACCTGGAAGTACTGGGCCGCCAGGCGGAGGCCTATGGGGAGGGGTATTTGTACAATGACGTCATGATGCGGCTGATCTATGATAGTGCACAGGCTGAGGCAGACTATGCCAAAAGCCCGGATTGGATGCACCAATTGCTGGATGCGTTTGCCGACGGGGTGAATTATTATCTCTACAAGCATCCGGAGACGAAGCCGTTGCTATTGAAACGCTTTGAACCGTGGTATGCCCTGATGTTCACGGATGGGAGTGTCTCGGCTACGAGCACGGGTGGGGTAAGGCCTGACGAGATCCGGAATTTTTACACCACCAATGGCCCTTCGGCGGGAATGCTAACGCCCCCGTCTGGCCGGGAGCATGCGTTGTCACCGGTAGAGAGAATGGTGTTGTCGGACAGGGGGATGTCGGGGCCGGGCGACGGGGTGGATGATAGGGAGGGCGGCTCTAATGGATTTGCACTGGCCGGATTCAGGACTGCTTCGGGGAATCCCGAGTTATATATTAATCCGCATGTTCCCTTTTATTTCAGGATGGAAGTACAGTTGGTCAGTGACGAGGGGCTGAATACCTATGGCGCGGTTACCTGGGGACAATTTTTCGTTTATCAGGGCTTCAATGCTCACTGCGGCTGGATGCACACCTCGAGTCTGGCGGATGTGGCGGACCTATATGCCGAGAAGGTACGGCAGGAGGGCAGCGGATGGGTCTATGAATACGAGGGACAGGCGAAGCAGGTCACGACCCGTCCGTTGTCGGTCTATTATAAGAAAGATGATTCTTTGAAGGTATTGCCTGTCACGGGATTTTACACTCATCATGGACCGGTGATGGCCAGCAGGGACGGTAAATGGCTGAGCCTGCGGGAATACAACCGATCGCTGAATGCATTGCTGGAAGCGTGGCTGATCACGAAGGCCAACAGTTTCGATGAGTACAAGAAGGCGATGGATCTCCGGGCCAATACCACCAACAATACCGTCTATGCGGATGACCAGGGCAATATTGCCTATTGGCATGGCAATTTTATGCCACGGCGGGACACTTCCTACAACTGGTCGTTGCCGGTAGACGGGACCACCGCGGCTACGGAATGGAAGGGGGTGCATGAACTGGATGAGATCGTTCATGCTTACAACCCTGCCACCGGCTGGATACAGAATTGCAATTCCACTCCCTTTACCTTGTCGGGCAACAGCAGTCCTGAACGGAGTAAATACCCGGCATATATGGCACCCGACGGCGAAAATTTTCGAGCACTGAATGCCGTACGGTTGCTGGCCGGCGCCAGCGACTTTACGCTGGACAGTCTCATCACGAAAGGATACGACCATTATCTTACGGCTTTCGACGTGCTGCTGCCTCCCTTGTTCGAGGCATTTGCCGGTGCGTCCGACTCCGTAAAAAAGGCTTTGCAGGAACCCATTGCCTACCTGCAGAAATGGGACCGGCGGGCGGCGATCCATTCTGTTGCGACGACGCTGGCTGTGGAGTGGGCTACGCGGATGATGCCCTATGCGCCCCGGCCTGCCACGCCGGAAGCCGCCTCGAATGCCGTCGGAAATGTCCAGGCGGAGGTGACGCATTCCACGGCTGCGCAAAAGACGGGTGAGTTGCTGGCTGTTATCGCCGATCTGCGGCAGCGTTATGGGAACTGGAAAATGGAATGGGGGGATATCTGCCGCTATCAGCGGCTGACGGGAAAGATCGCGGAGACGTACGATGATAAAAAGCCCAGCCTGCCGGTAGGATTGGTGTCTTCCGCGTTTGGCGAGCTGCCGTCATATCAAAGCCGGGTCATGCCGGGTACTAAGAAGCGGTATGGGTACTCCGGTAATAGTTTCATTGCCGCTGTGGAGTTCGGCAAAAAGGTGAAAGCCAAGACCATTGTCACAGGCGGGGAGAGCAGTAACCCGGTCTCGCCGCATTTTTCGGACCAGGCTGTGATGTACCTGGGCGGATGGTTCAAGGACGTGCTGTTCTACCGGGAGGATGTACTCGCCAATGCCGAAAAAAAATACCGGCCGGGCGAGGAGTAAGCGAGCATTTCAGATCAGTTTATCCGGCGTAATAGGCAGACTTCGTATCCTTTTGCCGGTTGCATTGTACACTGCATTGGCAATAGCTGCAGCGACTCCAATCAATGAAATTTCGCCGATCCCTTTGGCGCCGATGGGATTGATATAAAGATCGGGCTTATCGATCAGAATAGCTTCTACGTCCGGTATGTCCGCGTTGACTGGTACGTGATAGTCCGCAAAATTGCCATTGACATACCGGCCGAACCTGTCATCGAACACGGCTTCTTCCATCAGGGCCATGCCGATTCCGCCGATCGCCCCCCCAATCAATTGACTGGCAGCTGTTTTATAATTGACGACCTTTCCGGCGTCCACCACGGCTACCATCCTTTTGACTTTTACCTGGCCTGTCAGGGGGTGTACATACACCTGTGCGAATTGGGCGGAGAAGGAATAGCTGGAATATTGCTTGGCTTCCTCGGTGCTGTCCGATTCCTGTGTCAGTTCCAGCAACGGCAGGTTATGCTGTTGCAGGATCGTGGAATAATCAATGGCGGCTGTGCTGTCGACCGCCAAACCGGATAAGGAATTTATTTTTTGTTTCAACGCTATACAGGCCGCATGCACGGCCGAGCCCACAGAGGCGACCGTTCGCGAACCGCCCTGGTTAGGTGACAGGGGGAAGGAGGAATCGCCCAGTTCAAAAACGATATTACCGGCAGATAGTCCCAGGGTCGCCGCCGCTATCAGGACCATAGCGGTGGCGGTTCCGGGGCCGATATCGCTGGCGGCGCTCCGGATATTGACGGTACCATCCGGCAGTAATTTTATTTTAGCCTGGGTGCGGCTGCGATTGGAGTCAAACGCGCCGCATCCGATACCGTATCCGACCAGCCATTCCCCATCGCGAAGGCTGGCGGGTTTTGTCGGTCGTTTATCCCACCCTATCCGTTCGGCCCCTTGTTGATAGCACTCTTTCAAGTATTTGCTGGACCAGGGAAGGTTACGTTGGGGGTCCGCATCCGTATAGTTCTTCAACCGTAACTCGATGGGATCCATATTCAATTGATAAGACAATTCGTCCAGCGCCGATTCCAGCGCGAATGAACCTGTGGCTTCCCCTGGGCCGCGCATTGGGGCAGGCACTCCGACGTTCAGAGGGACGACCTTATAGCGGGTGTTGACATTTGGGGTATTGTAAAGGAATTGCGATACGGCGACGGCGGTTTCACTAAATTCTTCGTAAATTGCCGACTGCGAATGCGATTCATGCGTAATGCCGATCAATCTTCCATCGGGTGAGGCGCCCAGTCCTATTTTTTGGATCGTCAACGGCCGGTAGCCCACCAGTGTGAACATTTGTTCGCGCGTCAGCGTGAGCTTGACAGGACGTTGCAGCATTTTAGCCGCCTGGACGGCCGCCACTTCATGCGGCCAGGTACGGAGAGCCGAACCGAAGGCCCCGCCGACGAAGCGGGAATGGATCCGGACATTAGCCGGATCAAGCTGAAAGGCGTTCGCTATTGCTGTTTGAGAGCGCATCAGCCCCTGCGTTTTTGTATAAAGCACGACCTTGTCTTTCCCCTCCCAAAAGGCGATGGTGACATGAAGTTCCATGGGGTTGTGTATCTCAGAGGGCAGCATATAGTCCTGCTCTATTATCACCGGGGCGCTTTTATAGGCATCTGCGTGGCCCCGGATATAATCTTTGTATTTGCCTCCGTTCGGTATCACGCCCTGGTCGAAGTTCCTGTAAAAATCCGTCTCAAATGGTTCTGCCTGGTAGGTCGCCTTCACCAGCGATGCCGCATACGTAGCCTTTTCAAAAGTCTCGGCAACCACGAGAGCAATGGGTTGGCCGTTAAAGAAGATCTTCTGATCGTTGAATAATTTTAATCCCTTTACGGGGTTTGCCGCTCCGGGCTGATAGCCGGGGACCTTCGGGGCATTGAACGGGGTCATCACGGCCAGTACGCCGGGCGACCGCTGTGCGGCTGCGATATTCATTGCGGTGATTGTTCCGCTGGTGATGGTCGCCGGCACCAAAACACCATATGTCAGGCCGGGCATCTTGTATTCCCCGGAGTAGGTGGCCTGGCCTGTGACCTTCAATCGGCCGTCCACGCGGTCCAGCGGGTCTCCTATATTGATTTTATTCATATGCTATCTTTCCAATTTAAAGTCGGGATCGAGGGTGGGGCGGTTGGGCTCGTTGGCCAACTTCCATCCGGTGCGGTACATCCACTGTGCTATGCGCGTGATCTTTTCCGTGTCGATACGGGAGGCTTCATCCCTTGGCGTATGATAATCCTGGTGGAGCAGGGAAGTGAAAAACAGAGCCGGGATGCCGGCCCGCGCATAGGGCAGATGATCGCTGCGGAAATACCAGCCTTCTATTTGCGTAGGTTTGTCGTATACCGTGTCCAGAAGAAAGCGCGGGCCTTCTGCGTTGGCGGCGAGTGCTATGGCCACCAGATCGCGGGAATTGCGGTGCGGCGGTTGAACGCCCAGCAGCGCTGCGCTGTCGGGGCTATTTCTTCCGATCATATCTCCGTTGAGGACGGCGACGATGGAGGATTTGGGAACGGTAGGATGCGCGGCGTACCAGCGGGAGCCCAGCAATCCTCTTTCTTCTGCGCCATGCCAGATGTAGAGGGTGGAGCGGAGGCCTGGCTGACGGTGAAAGGCCCGGGCGATGGCCAGCAGGGCGACGCTGACGCTGGCGTTGTCATCGGCGCCATTGAAGATCGAATCATTGCCGGGTATATTGCGGACACCGTCGTGGTCATGATGGCCGCTGAAGATGACGTATTCTTTGGACAGGATGGGATCTTTGCCTTGCTGGATACCTATCACATTGACAGAAGGGTATTCGAAATGCTCGATCGTCAGGTTGACCTGAAGGGTCTGGCCCGGAGATTTGACCAGGCTCACCGCAGAAGCGTGGAGCAAGAGGACCGGGCCTTTTGTTGCGACCGATGCTGCCGGGTCGCTGTCGAGGGCATAGGTACCGTGATCGAAATAGGTGGCGTTGAGGGCCCAGCCAGACTCGACGAGGGAGTCGGCGATAAAGATGACGGCGGCTGCGCCCCTGGACAGGAGGACGGAGGCGTATTTGCGGGCTATCATTGATGGATATCTGCGTTGGGGCAGGGATACCTGCAGGTCGAGGCCATCTGCGGAGGCGAGCATGGCTACGGCTTTGCCTTTGACGTCGCCGGTGGTGGTGTCGGCCTTGTCTATAAAGAGGATCGGTGCGTTGACGGTAGCGGCGGCAGTTTGAGGAATCAGGACGTCGGTCCATAGCGGCAAGGGATGATCGCCGATGGAGACGGTGCTGAAGGGGCTGATGCGGTTGCGCCACATGGAAAAGAACTGGAAGTAAGTGCCGTCGTCGCCGCCGGGGGCGAGGCCTGCGGCGCGGGCTTTATCTGCGAGCCATACGGCGGCTTTGAGTTCGTCTGGAGTACCGGCTTCACGGCCACGGAAATGGTCGTCAGCCATGGTGTAGATGTCAGCCTTGATGTCTTGCTGGCGGATGGCGGAGAGGCCGGGGGGCTGGGATTGGGCGGAGTGGCCTGCGGGGGATTGGGCGATACAGGTGGTTGTCGTTGCGAGGAGGATGGCGAGGGTGGAGGCCGCGAGGTAGTTTTGGCGTTTCATGGAATTAAGGTAAGATAAAAGCGGGGGTTTTTTCAAAACCTTATTTATGACAGGGGAAGGCGATTCAGAATTTTCAGCTGGCTATGCCTGGTCCACAGGCGGACCTTGCCCGGGAAACACTGAAAAATCCATATAACTTTGACATTTTAACGCTTGGGAAGGAGGCGCAGGATCAGCCCAGCACTGGTATACTTTTGTGTAAGACACCCAATAAAATTATGGTGGAATATGCTCTTGAGAATATAGTCAGTCCATTGGACGTTGCAGAATATCAGATCATGAATGCCATACCGAACAATCTGAAGGGTGATCTGCTATCCATAGAAGAATTGGAGCAGGAATAGGGTGAATCTGTTATGATTGGATAAAATCAGGAGGGGAGATAAATCCCAGCACGAATTTTGAATCGACAAAGGGCCAGCATTGAAAAAATAAAACACTTTCATATGAACTCAAACAATCAAGGGCCTCCCGTGGGGGCTTCAGCGAATTCGCCGGGATCCTATGTCGTTTTGGCGGGAAGTCAGCGATCCGTATTGCCGGGCGCCCAGGTGCTGGGCGCGGCAGATGCCGATGAATGGATCGAGGTAACCGTCAAGATCCGTCGTCAGAAGCCTTTGCCTGAACCGACAGGGCTACCGGGCAAGGTAATGACAAGGGAGGAACTGGGGGCGGAATATGGTGCGGCCCCGGAGGACATCAGTAAGGTCAAGACTGTGCTGACCGCCCTGGGGCTGGTCATTCTGAAAGAGAGCCCGATCAGCTGCAGTATCCGTGCAGGAGGCCCTGCCGGCGTTGTTGAATCCATTTTCCTGGTCAAATTATTTCATTATTCACATCCCGGGGGCAATTACCGGGGCAGAACGGGAGAAATCCATATTCCGGCCGAGCTGGACGGGATAGTCACTGCGGTGTTCGGCCTGGATAACCGCAAGCTGGTGAAGAGGCGTCCGATAAAGAAAAGGAGGACTTCACTAGACCTGGCCACGCGTGCGGAGGCCAGCAGGGCGTGGTTTTTTCCGGCCGAGCTGGCGACGATCTATTCTTTTCCTGCTGGTGACGGCCAAGGGCAGACGGTCGGTCTGTTGGAATTCGGGGGTGGCTATTTCGCGTCCGATCTCGCCACTTTTTGCCAGGATGCCGGTGTATCGGTGCCCACCGTACAAGCCGTATCGGTCAACAATACGCCGACCAATCAGAAAGACGGGGCTGAAGACGAGGTCATGCTGGATGTGGAGGTGGTGGCGGGCGCCTGTCCGGCGGCTACCATTGTGGTATTCTTTTCCACTTTCGATGAAGGCGGCTGGGTCGATGCTATTGACACGGCGGTGCATGATACGCAGTTTCCGCTGACCGTGCTGTCCTGCAGCTGGGGTTATGCGGAAGACGCTGCGGGCGGGTGGACGGCAGGGGCGATTACTTCGATCAACGAAACAATGCAGTCGGCGGCGCTGTTGGGTGTCACGATTTGTGTTGCTGCCGGTGATGACGGATCCAGCGATGCGGTGACTGACGGGCATGCGCATGTGGACTTTCCCGCTGCCAGCCCCTATGTACTGGCTGTTGGCGGGACGACCCTAAAGAAGTCATCGTCCGGCGTCATTACCGAAACGGCCTGGAAAGACGGGGACGGATTACGTGCGGACAATGGCGGCAGTACAGGAGGCGGAGTAAGTACTCAGTTTGCCCGGCCGTCCTGGCAGACGGTGAACATTCAATCCATCAATCCGGGTTCGATCGAAGGCCGGGTGGTGCCGGATGTGGCGGCGGATGCCAGCGCCAACACGGGCTACTGGACAGTAGTGGACGGACAAGGCGGAGTGGCCGGCGGCACCAGCGCTGCGGCTCCCCTCTGGGCCAGCCTGGTTGCGCGACTGAATGCTAGCCTGGGGACGCCTGTCGGTTATCTGAGCCCATTATTGTATGGGGCAGGCGCCAATGGTCAGGCCCTGGGGCTGTCCGTGTGCCGGGATATCACCGTGGGAAATAATGATACCGCTTCGATTGGCGGCTATAGTGCGGGACCCGGGTACGATGCCGTCTCGGGATGGGGCGTCCCTATCGGGAGTGCATTACTGAATGGATTGAAGGGGAAGATATAATAAGGGCGTCTTCGGCGCCCGTAAACCGGAGACGCCCTTTGTTTTATTGAAGGCAGTTGGCGGTGACGCTGGTGGCGCTGCTGAACAGCACGGTGGTGATCTTGGACAGGTTCGTCTTTGACGTAGTGCTGATGTTATAAGTCATCACTCCGGCATAGCCGTTATTGACGACGAACTTCGAGGCGGTCGTTTCATCGGTGCCTCCGATATCCACACCTACGAGCAGTTTGGTCTTTGCCATGCCGGCATTGACATAGGGGGTCATTCTGCCGGAATAGTCCGTATCGCCGTAGGTCATTTCCCAGCCATAATCCAGGATCTGGCCTGCTGTTTTTCCGTTGTAGGTCGCGCTGAAATACTGGATATCATCGTAGAGCGCTTTGGTAATATACTTCGCTGTTCCGAGACGGCTGCGCAGGGCTGACACGGCCAGGACGAGTGAACTGGTATTGGTTGTGCAGGTGGAGTATTCGTCGTCGATGTCGATGCCATCAAGGCCGTACGTGGTGACGGCGTTAGCGCACTGGATGGCAAAGCTGTCGGCCTGGTTATAGCTCGTGAAGCACCCCCAGCCGGCGCCCTCATGATTGCCCAGCACACTGAGCAACACTTTGATGCCCAGGGACTGGAGATAGGCGACATTACCCGAAAGGAGGGTGCTATAGACCTGGGGATTGAAATACAATTCGGCCTGCCCGTTGGAGGAGTCGTTGATATTAGCCGCGAAGATAACGGCGAACCCGAATACCTGTTTAGCAGGACTGCCGTAGGTAAAACAGCCAGGATTGTGGAAACTGTTCGAGTTGACTTCCACATAAGCGGTTGTGAAGGGAGTGGTCAGGGCGGTCCCCGCGGTGCTGAGCCGGAACTGTGATGGGGTCTGCTGAGCGATACTCTGTTGGGAAGCCGTGCCCGAACTTTGCCGGTCATTTTTTGTGCAGGCTGTAAACAGCAGGCATAAGAAAATTGTCATGGGAAAGGTCATTTTTTTCATATAGAAGTGTTTTATGGTGACAGAGGGAAAGCTAATGTAGGCATCCTAACTGCAACGGACATACAGGTTGGATTTAGTTTGCGGGATAGCCTGCTCAGGGGTCGAGCGGATCAAGGGGGTCAATCTGCAGGGACTCCATCACGGGGTAGAAGCTGACATCGTGTGTGGAAGTCCTGTTTTTGTCGCGGTAGGGCAGGTAGCCCAGCTCGTGTAGGTTGCGTTCATCAAAATGCTGTTGCGGAAGGGCAATGTAGTCGATCTGGGATTTTGTGCTGACGACATCGGAGGGTTTGGTGATAGGGATACCGTACCTGATCATCAGCCGGGCTGCGTTCCGCATGTTGGTGGTAGTATGGCGGGCCTGGGGGTCGATGATGATGGCGGAGGCGGGGATACCCTGTGTCAGCAGGTATTTTTTCATTTCAAATGCTTCGGCATAGGGGGTATGAAAGGGGTGGACGAAGCCACCGCTGACGATAATAAAGGGAGCCTTTTTATTGCGATAGCGGGCGGCGGCGAGGTCGCAACGCATCCGGCCCATTGGATCGAGGGGTACCGAAGGGATTTCCGGCCCTTCGCCCGGCACGACGATCGTAGCGTAGGGGTATTTTGACCAATCCGTCGACCTGACTGCCACGGCGGCGGCTTTGTTCTCTCCCGCTTCGAGGGGTTCGAACCTTGCCGGTTCATCCCGATCGTTGAGGGACATCAACTGGAGTGCGATGGTCAGGGAAGGCTGGTAGAAGAGGGTCATGGCCGTATCTTTCTCGCCCAGGAAGGCGAACATGTCTTTCAGGGCCGCGCGATAGAAGCGGGAGTTGATATCGTAGCTGGCGGAGTCGATACGCGGGTAGCGCATTTTTTTCCCCAGTCCGTATTGGTCGATGATATAATTGATGCCGGCGGCAGTTTGTGCCCAGGCTTGTAGCAGCAGGCTGTCATTGGGGAGGGTGGCGAAGCGCTGATAGCAGCCGGAGGGGCGAAGCTGGTGGTCGATCATGTTGTCGAAGGCATTTTTATTGTCGCCGTAGAGCTTTTCCAGCTCGTCGGAGATTACCTTTTCGTTTTCCGGTGTAAAGCGGAAGTCGGCGACCAGGGAGGCAGCCCAGGTGCAGGTGTCGGTGATATGGTTTCTAAGTGTATTCACCAGCTTTTCGTGCACCGATTCCAATAGCTGGTCACGGAACAGGATATTTTTGATGACTGGGGTGCGATCGACGACGGTCAGCCAGTAGAAGTTTTTGCCGCTCACGATATTCCCGGAAAGCTGCAAGGGGAAACCGGGCTGATACCCGGACCGGTCTGCGGGTGGCGACTGCTGGGCGCGGGTTGTAACGGCTAATAGTGCTAAAATGGTCAGCAGGGTAATTTTGTGGGGTAAAGGGCGGTAGTTTGAGGGCATAGAAAACGTTCGATTTTTCCAGTAGTCTGCAAAATGGGAAAAAGAACTATTCCATATCGACAAATTAATAATTATTTCAACATTCAGTAATCCAATCATAATGCCCGGAGGCAACAGAAGAAAGTAAAACAAGCTAATCTTGCATAACGTATGCGACCACAACTTCTGCTACATCTTCTGCTGCTTGGCGTCTCTCCCGTTGTTTTTCAGCCGGGTGGCCCCGGAATGGTTCTTTCCCGCTCGCTTACTATCGATTCTTTGGGCGCATGTCAAGGAATTTCCTGGTTGCTTGGCAAGGCCTATTTGTATGGCGACCGCGAGGTCGGGATGATCCGTGAATTCGAGTGGAAGGGGGATTCTTTGCTTTATACGGGTCATGAGTACAAGCTGACCATGAATGACACGGATGTCATCAACCATCCGACCGGGCTGGCCATACACGGGCGGGAGCCAGTCTTTATGGGCAATAGTGTCATTCTTAACAAGGCGACCAACCAGTGGAAGGCTGTCATTTATTGCATCAACTGGGAGGGATTGTTGCGGACGGGGACATTGGATCGCGGCAACCTGATGAATGTCATTGAGGATGATGCCTGTATTCAGGGAACGCGTCCAGAGTATGTGGAGTACAATCACAAATGGTATGTGGCGACTGCCGATTATGGGAACCGGGCCAATGAGGTCCGGCTGTATGACCCTGCTGTCCTGCAGCATGCGTCGAAGACGACGGATAAGGGGGTGCTGGTCGGCAAGTTTACCTGTGGGCCATGGGTGCAGAATATGCAATGGATTCCGGAGAAGCATCTTTTGCTCTTGATCCAGAACCAGATCGAAGGAAGGAAATGGCGCTTCACCTATGTGGATTTGGGGAAGTCGATGGCATCCGGGAAGGCGGAAGTTGTCGGGCAGGTCGATTCGATCGGAAGGGGTGATGAGTTGGAGGGGTTCTCTTTCCTGTCGACGCTTTCAAAAGGAGTAGCAGTGACGTCCTCGAGAAAGGGGAATGTCAATTTCATAGATATAAATTGGTAAGGCGATATGCAATCGGTCCGGCTAAGTGATAAGGAGCTCTGGCGGCTCGTCGTGCAGGAGGATAACCGGCCTGCGTTCGAGCAATTATACAGGCGCACGATGCATGCATTGATGGCGGCCATCTACAAATGGTCGGATGATGCTGCTGAAGCGGAAGACATCCTGCAGGAAGTTTTTTTGGATTTGTGGGAGAAGCGTGCCAGGATCCGCATTCAGCATGAGGTCTTCTCTTATTTATACAGCATGGCGCGTTATAAGATATTCGACCGGTTGAAGGAGAAGCAATTGACGGCAAAGCAGGTGCAGGCGTGGACACAGCTGATGCAGGAAGAGGCGGTGCTGACTGCTGCGTTCCGCCGGGATGAGCTGGTCAGCCAGGAGGCGCTGGTATCTTCCGAGCTGGAGCAGCTGCCGGCGCAAATGCGAAAAGTCTATTTGTTGAGTGCAGAACAGGGGAAGAGTATCCGGGAGATCTCCGAGGAATTACTGGTGTCGCCGCATACGGTCAAAAATCACCTGCAGAAAATACGCAAGCGGCTGCGCGGTGCAGCGGTGCGGCTGTCCGGCTGGCAGCTCTTCTAACTTTGAACAGCGGAATATTACCTCAATATTAATTCGTCCGGCTTCACTAGTCCTTTTTTCCGATCTGCGGACTATTGTACAGCTATGAGTTTACAACTGCCGCAAGATCAAATCAGGGAATTATTAACTCGCTATCTCAACGGGGAATGCACGGAGCAGGAGGTTGAATTATTGGAAGAATGGTATAACAGGATCACGAATGAGAAAGCCGTGATTCCTATGCTGAGTGCAGCCGAAGAGGAACGGATGGTACTCGAATTGTGGAAGGCTGTATCGGAAAGGGAGAGGGACATGAAGGCGCCGGGCGAAGAAAGCGGAAGACCGGAGGGGTATAGCCGAAGGGTGCTGCGTTATGCCGCCGTGTGGGCGGGGATCATCATTTTTAGCGGCTGGATATGGATACAATGGAGCAGGAGGGCTGCCCGGCGGCCTGAGCAAAGTCAGCCGGTGTTCATGGAGGTAGCTACCGGCTATGAGCAGGTGAGAAAGATATTCCTGCCGGACAGTTCGGTGGTGTGGCTGAATTCTGCGACGCAACTTTACTACCATCAAGATTTTACGGATCATCGGGAGATCAGGCTGACTGGCGAGGCTTTTTTCGAGGTAGCGCACGATGAGAGACATCCTTTTGTCGTGAAGGCTGGCGGCGCCTCGGTGCGGGTGATCGGAACTGCTTTTAATATTTCGGCTTACCCGGCGGCGGGTCAGTTGCGGGTTTCACTGCAAAGCGGAAAAGTAGGAGTGGAATATGCAGGACAGACGGTTACCTTCAGGCATATGCTCGTGCCGGGAGAATTGTTGGTTTACGACAAGGAACTGGATAGCGGGCAGGTCATACAACAGGCGCCGAAAGAGATGAATGTATGGACCGGCGGGCTGTTGCTGTTCTACAAGACGCCGCTGAAAGAGGCGTTGGCCCAGATAGAGGCCCGTTATGGAGTTCACTTCATTTATACGTCACCATTAAAAAATACGAAGACCGTTACTTCCAGGTTTGAGCATACCGAGCTGGACAAGGTGCTGGAGGGCCTGGCTTTTGGCTGGGATCTGAAGTTTACCCGGCGCGGCAACAGCGATACGTTGGAGGTGAGGTCCAAGTCCGGGATACGATAAAAATTTTCCCTTAAAACAAACAACTCCCAAGGTATGACCAGAAAGCTACAACGACACTTTACGGTGTGGGGACTGCTTCTCCTACTGTTATGTATCGGCCAGAGAAGCGTCGCTCAGAGCATCAGGCTGGATCTGAATCAAACAGATCTGGCGAAGGTGGTCGCCGTCCTGCAGCAGCAGGCGCCGGCCGTTAATTTTTCATTTAGCCAGGAAGAGCTGGAAAAGGTCCGGGTGGACCACGTACAGGTGAAGGCGGCCAAGTTGCAGGAGGCCCTGGAGATCCTGCAGATCAAGTACGGGCTGCATTATCTGATGACGGATGGGAAGAATGTCACGTTGAAATACGTACCGGTGCCGGCGCCGGCGACGGGCTCCGAACCCGGTTCGAGGAAGATCGAGGGGGTGATTGCCGACGATAATGGGCAGCCGGTGATCGGCGCGACGATACATGTGAAGGGCACAAACTATTCGACGGTGACGAATGAAAGGGGCGGTTATTCCATCATGGTGATGCCGGGTACACAGCTTGAAGTCAGTTCGATCGGCTATAATACCGAGAATGTGACGGCGAAGGGCAATAGTCCCCTGGACATCCGGATGCACCCCGGATCGAACGTGCTGAATGAGGTCGTCTTCATCGGGTATCAGAGGATGCGGAAGAGCGACTTTACCGGTGCTATCGCCAGCGTGAAAGCAGATGAGCTGAATGTTTCCGCACCCACTGCCGGTCAGGCGCTGGTCGGTAAAGTGGCAGGGGTGGTCGTCTCCCAAACCGATGGCAGTCCCTATGCATCACCCAAGATCAGGGTTCGGGGTGTAGGCTCGTTCAACGCTGCTACGGATCCGTTGTATGTGATCGACGGCTACCCGGTAGGGAATGATCTGTACATCAACCCCAGTGATATCGAGTCCATCGACATTCTGAAAGATGCCGCTTCCGCTGCGATCTATGGGTCGCGGGCCTCCGGTGGTGTAGTGCTGATCACTACGAAAAGAGGAAAGGAATCCAAGGGTAAATTAGAATATGATTTCCAGTATGGCGACGACGAGCTGGCCCATAAAGTCAAGCTGCTGAACGGCCCGCAGTTTGCGCAGTTGGTCGTCGATGGCCGGAATGACAGCTATAAAGACCTCGTTCAGAACCAGGGACTGGTATGGAATGATGCCATGTACTCCGACAACAATGCTACCCGTGTGGCGAGGGTAGGCAATGGTGCGAGCGTAAGCATTCCTCCGGAGCTGTATAATTTTGCCGGTCAGACCGTGATCAAGCCACAGTACAACACTGACTGGCAGGACCAGCTGTTCCGTCAAGTCGGTTATGTCAAGCACAATCTTATGTTCTCAGGCGGCACGAAGACCATGCGCTACATGCTCAGCGGCGCCTACCAGGACCAGGCGGGGATCCTGCTGAATACCAGCCAGACGAGGGTGAATTTCCGCGGGAATGTCGATGGAGATATCAATGACAAGACCAAAGTCGGCGCCAGCATTTCCTATACCGGCAATAACAACCACGAGACGCAGGAAGGGCGTTGGGATCACAGCCCGGTATTCGGCGCATTGATCTATATGCCGGTGTTCCCGGCGTATAATCCTAACGGCAGCGTCGCCACTTATCTGGCCGATGCAGAGTCTGCGCAATATGGATATCAGTCGATCGAGAACCCGATCGCTACAGCCGAGCGGACGCAGATTTCACGTCAGGGCAACAGGGGCACCTATAATGCGTTTGCTACCTATGAATTGATCCCGCACCTGATCTTCAAGGCCAACCTCGGTTTGCAGACCTATGCTGAAAAATACAATTACTATCTGCCTTCCAGCCTGAGCAGCGGCACGAACCCGCCCTATTCGGCACAGGCGGTAGCCGCGGCCTTTGCCCAGACGCAGAACATAAACCAGAAGGATGAGCTGGGTGAGTTCACGGCGACTTACAGCAAGGAATTCGGCGCGCACCACCTGGATTTGCTGGCAGGGTATTCTGTGCAGTACGATAATATAGACGCAGTCAATATCACCGTTCGGGGATTCCAGAACGACCTGATCCCGCAGATCGTGGCCGGGGGCCTCGGTGATGCGACGGTCAACGTGACGTCAGGGAATAATCAGGGTACACTGCCGACGGAGAATATCACGACCACACTGGAATCTTATTTCGGCAGGGTGCAATACAACTATGCCGGCAAATATTACCTGGCGGGTTCGCTGCGGACGGATGGGTCATCGCGGTTCGGTGCTGATAATAAATGGGGTACCTTCCCTTCGGTTTCTGCCGGATGGAATATTTCCAAGGAGCCTTTCTACAAGGGTTGGCTGGAAGATAATACGACGCTGCGGCTCAGGGCCAGCTGGGGGTTGAGCGGCAACAACAATATCGGGGACTACAAGTCGGTGCAGGTATTTAACGCTCCGACCGGCACGGTGTTCGGCTCCGGTACCAGTGGCAGCGCGGCGACCGCCTATCAGTTGGGCAATGTGGCCGACGGGCGTCTGGGCTGGGAATCTACGTCGCAATATAATATAGGTGCGGACCTGGGTCTCTTCCACGACCGGATCTCCCTGATCGCCAACTATTATGATAGCAGGACATTCAATCTGCTGGTGAATGACCCGATTTCGGCAGTCTCGGGGTCTACCTCTATCCTGACGAACCTGCGCAATTCGAGGATCCAGAACAAGGGATTCGACTTCCAGGTGGACGCCAAGGTGGTCAGGACGAACAAGTTTAACTTAAACATTGCCGGTAATATTTCGATCAATCGCAATAAGGTGCTGAGCATGGGTAGCTTGGGGCCTATTATATCTGACGGGGCCGAGCGGCAGTATATTACCCATATTACCGAACAGGGGCAGCCGATCGGGATGTTCTACGGGTATAAGGTGGCTGGAATGGTACGCGCAAAAGATACGGCGAATATCGACATCGATAACCGATATTACAATGCTTCGACACAGTCGTTCCCCAAGGGGTATGTGCTGAAAGGGCCGCCGCGCAGCACAGCTCAGACCAATCCGCTGCGCCCTGGCGACCTGTATTTCAAGGACGTTAATGGCGACGGGGTGGTTAACAGCAAGGACCTGAGCATTATAGGCTCACCCTATCCCAAGTTCACGTATGGCTTCAACCTGTCGGCAAACTATGGTCCGGTGGACCTGAGCGCTTCCTTCGCAGGGTCTTATGGCAATCAGGTGTTGGATGGTCAGGATTACTATCTGTTCAATATGGAAGGATCGGGTAACCAGTATTCGGTTGTAGCGGACCGGTACCGTTCCGAATCCCAGCCGGGCAATGGGCATGTTTACCGTGCCTCCCGTGCCGGTACACAGAGCAACAGTACGCGTCTATCCACTTTCTATCTGCAAGACGGCAGCTTCTTTCGGTGCACGAATATCGGACTGGGCTATAATCTGCCTTCTTTCGTGGCTTTGCACAAGGCTGGTGTAGATGCCATCAGGGTGTTTGCTTCGATGAACAATGCCTTTACCATTACGAAGTATAAGGGTTACAACCCTGAAGTGGATTATAACTATAGCGTCAACGGATCGAGTGCCAGCAACCTGACACCGGGTGTGGATTATGGTGTCTATCCGTTGGTCCGATCCTTCGACATGGGTGTCCATATCATCTTCTAAACTGTACTTTCAAAAATGACTATGATGAAATACAAATTCTTACAAGCCCTCTGCATGATGCTGATCCTGTTCTGTTCCTGCGGGAAAGGACTTATCACGCAGTCGAACCCCGACTCGGTAACACCGGCGCAGCTGTATACCTCCGAGGGCGATGTGTTGCTGGCGCTCAACGGGTGTTATAACCTGATGCGGAATAACAATGCCATGGGAGAAGAGAGTGATTTGTACACTGACCAGCGGTCGGACGATACGGGCACCAATGACAACCAGTCCAATGGCGGTCAGCCTTTCCAATTCAACAACTATTCGATCGATCCCACGAATATCTATCTTGAAGATCACTGGTCGGCCATGTACCAGGGGATTGCACAATGTAACTCCGTATTGTCGGGCATCAGCCAGGTGGCTTTTACGGATAGCCTTAGAGGACAGTATACTGCCGAGGCTGAGTTCCTGCGGGCGATGCTGTTGTTCGACATGGTGCGCGAATGGGGGGATATTCCCATGGCGACGACGCCGCTGACCACGTTGGGGCAAATTCAGGCTGCTACTTTCCGTGTGCCGCAGGTACAGGTGTACCAGCAAATCATCGCCGATCTCGTCAATGCGTCCAAGGGCGGTCTGCCGGTCGTGCAGCCGGCCGGCAACCGCGGGCACGCGTCGCTTCAGGCGGTCAACTTCCTTCTCGGGCAGGTGTACCTCACCCGATTCGCCACCTTAGATGGCGGCAACAGCGGCGCGGCGCCCAATGCCGATCTGGACAGCGCCAACTATTACCTAACAGCATGTTACAATGAACGCACATTTACGAGCCTATCCTCCATCAATTATACAGATGTGTTCAATGTGAACGACAAGGCTACCTGCCCCGAGAATATCCTGCAGATCGTGTTCATACAGGGGGATATCAACTATCATTCGAACATTGCCGCCGATGCGCAGGCCAATGGTTATTATACCAACTCTAAGAAGCCTAATTCCGGTGTTGGTGACAATGTTACCCATGACCTGGTATATGAGTACGAGACGAATGATCCCCGGGCGGCTTTTTCCATCACCTATGACTCTAATGCCACAGTGAAGGACTGGTTCATCTCCAAATACCGTGATACGAGTGCTGCAGCCGGCCCGAATGGCTATGGCGGCAACGACTGGATCCTGATGCGCTATGCGGATGTCATCCTGATGCTGGCCGAGGTCAATATGTACCAGGGCAATACGGCGCAGGCCATCGCGTATATCGACATGGTGCGGACCCGCGCGGGGCTGCCAACCTATGAGGTATCGAGCACGACGGACCCGGTCTACATGCAGAAGTTCCCCACGCTCAAACTGGCGATCCTTCATGAGCGTCGATCCGAGCTGGCGTTCGAGCATCACCGATTATTCGACCTGTTACGTTTCTTCAACATCAATGACCTGATGACGTATATGCATTCGAAGAGTCAGGCGAATTTTGGATTGGCGCAAATCGCCAATTTCACTACGAAGGATGAATATTTTCCAATACCCTATAGTGAATATATCCTGAACCCCACGAAGATGCCCCAGAACCCGGGGTATTGAGTGTCCTGAATGAATGTTAGATTCAAATTAGTTCTTTGATTTTAAATGTTCAATGCTCGGTAAATGATGATGGTTGGCCCATCGGCGCGGCTTTCAGGAGCAGCGACCAAACCACCTTTA
>Ga0182030_10004708_pt1 | contig 29116 bp, 22 predicted proteins | sample 812S3MmetaG_FD_121299 | JGI IMG/M metagenome (GOLD analysis project Ga0182030, IMG submission 121299) | Permafrost microbial communities from Stordalen Mire, Sweden - 812S3M metaG (Illumina Assembly) | ecosystem: Environmental > Terrestrial > Soil > Wetlands > Permafrost | place: Sweden...
CCTAATGGGGGATAACGGGGACTTTCCGAAAGCGACCAATTTCTGTAAGTTATTGATTCTTTTGGTTGCGGGGGCTGGATTTGAACCAGCGACCTTTGGGTTATGAGCCCAACGAGCTACCGGACTGCTCCACCCCGCAAATCCAGTCTATCAACTGGCACGGTTGGGGTCAACCCGGACTCTTGTCCAACGCAAGATGATCCAGAGCGGGGAATTTGATTTCAACGCAAGATGAACCTGAAGTAGTCTGAGAGGGCAAGCTGAGGACGGATGATCAGCTTGCTTGGAGCAGAGAAGTTGAGTTTGGTTGAGATTGAGGCATTTCTTACGGCCTCTGACAGTGTGTAGTTTGTCGATTCAAGCCGCCTGAACTCTATAAATGGGTGGAACGGTTGATTTGCCATCACGAATACCCGCTTCAGAGGCGGCGCGGCAAAGGGCTTTTGCTGGCTTATATCGAGCGCCTGACCGGCTTCAGCCGGGCGCAGGCAACACGACTGATAGGCAGCTATATCAAGGTCGGACGGGTCGCGCCCAAGCCCTCGCCGCGCCCCGTTTCCAGCGCTGTTACACCTTGACTGACGTGGAACTGCTGGCCTCGGTCGACGACGCGCACGAACGGCTCAGCGGCTCGGTCACACGCCACATCCTCAAGCGCAAGTTCGAGGTTTGCGGCAAGCCGGAGTTCGAGCGGCTGGCGGCTCTGTCCAACGGCCACCTCTGCAACCTGCGCCAACTACCACCGGCCCTTGGCCCAGGCCGAAGTCCTGATCGACGCCAAGGGCCGTAATCGCCGCCTTGACTAGCAGTGGCAAACACCGCTTGAGAAGCTGCTCTCGCCCGACCGTCCGTAGCAGTTCCCGCACTCAGGACTCTCGATCGGCGCGCTCAAATGCGCGGCCGCATCCAGCAGCGACACCGAGGCCGCACAGCGGATACAACAGGCCAAAAGCGCCAAGTTCGAGCAGATAAAAAATCGGCATGAACCTCAGAGCGCAGTGGAACTGGACCGTGGAAATGATGGTTGATGGAAAGCCCGGAAAACGATCATGCTGTTTTCCGCCCTTCCCACAAACCTTGGAATTCAATAAAGCCGAATCCCGCATTTTCACCGCCAATACAATTACGAGACTTATATGAAAAGACCACAAAAAGAAGACGTCTGAAGCTGCCCGCCTCAAACCCACCATTCAGGTTCATTCTTGGATTGGAGAAGACTCTTGAGGACAACTCTGCAGCTTCGACACGGCAGCTATCCGCCTCCCGCTACCGGTTGTACGCAGCCAAATCCCGCCTTGCCCTTTCCCTGCACCTCCCCTTTATGGCACACTTGCATACATGGGAAGCAAAGATAAAGGCAGAAAAGAAGTCAAGAAGGCGCCCAAACCGAAGCCAAAGCCGGAACCCGGCCAGAGACGCGAAGGATTCACGCCGGCCTCGCCAAAGTAGAACGGCTTAGACCCTCAGACGCACGCAGCGCCGGAGAATTCCAGTTCTCAGCGAGAGTCTCGAAGAGAAAACGCGCCGGACCGGCAACGCAAGGTTCGGAATAGGATGTGCGCGCCATAATCCGCTCATCACATCCGTTTCTCCAAGCGATGAGCGGGCGGACGCGGGAGGCTCGTTCTCCGCGCTGGGTGCCTCGCTCCGGACGACTGCAAACGCCCGGCCATAAGAGTACCCCGAAACCGGCTTCTTGCTGACCGGTGATTCCACCCGGCCAGCTTCGCAGCCTTTTCAGCGCGCCAATATGTCCGCGGCCTTCAAAAACCACGGGTCCAACGGCTTTTGGCCTTGAACGACCTCATCGAGCGGGGTGGTAGCCAACTCGCCGCGGATGATGCCAACCAATACGCCCGTATTGCCAGCGAACAATTGTTCTGCGGCCTCCGAGCCCAGTCTTGTGCCCAGCAGCCTGTCCGCGCAGGTGGGCACGGCGCCTCGTTGCACATAGCCAAGGACCGTCGAGCGGAATTCATAGCCCAGCAGCAAGCCATGCTCCTTGAAGTACTGGCACAAACCTTCCGCGTTGTACTTGGCCCCTTCCGCAACGACGACAATCGCATGGGGCTTCCCCCGTTCATACCCATCCTGGATGCGTTCGGCAAGCTGCTCGGGAATGACTTCCACCTCCGGCAGCACGATGGCCTCAGCTCCGCCCGCAATCCCTGCCATCAGAGCCAGATAGCCGCATTTCCTTCCCATGACCTCGACCAGCAGGGCGCGGCGGTGCGACGATGCCGTCACCTTCAGATTGTCGATTGCGCTCAAGGCCACGTTGAGGGCCGTATCCACCCCGATCGTCACATCCGACCCAAAGAGATCGTTATCGATCGTCGACGCCACACCTACGACGGGAAATCCCATCTGGTTCAGCGCATTGGCGCCGGTCTGCGAGCCATTGCCTCCAATGACGATCAGGCCTTGGATTCCCGCTCCGCGCAGTCTGCGAATGGCCAGTTCACGCCCTTCTTCCGTCTGAAACTCAGGACATCTGGCGGAGCCAAGCACCGTGCCGCCGCGCTGAATGATACTGCCCACATCGCGCGCCCCGAGCCGCTTGAAGTTGCCTTCAATCAACCCCGAGTAGCCCTGATTGACCCCCCACACAGTGAGCCCGTGAGCCAGCCCGGTCCGCACTACGGCCCGAATCGCGGCATTCATCCCCGGAGCATCTCCTCCACTCGTCAAAACCGCAAGACTCTTCATGGATTTTGTCCTTAAAACGCAATTAACTCCAAAGTCATGGCATTGTTTGCCTTGTGGCACTGATCCCAGAATCAGCACTCACTCCTGAGAGAGTCTTCAGCGCCCAAAAGAAACAAGTCCACGGCTTATCCTACACGAGCCGGAGCACGTTCTTGAATCCCCCGTGACTACGAGTGTTTGCCGATACAAGTTGCCGTCGCGACTGGCATTCAAGGCTCCGCGCGGAGTTTCCGGATTTGAATTCAGTTTTGCAGCCACTTACGCAAATCAAACTGCCCAGATACAGGCCGTGACCGTGAAGCCTTTGTTCGCAATAGCATTCAGGCGTATCTTCCTGCCGGTTCTCTGCTTCTCTTTCTCCATGGCGAAAGTCGATAGAATACCCACAGGCTCTTTTCATGCGGCAGCTTTCAAGAATCTTTCCGATGCTTCTGGTCCCGGCGCTGCTCGTATTGGCAGGTTGCGGCGGCGGGTCAGGCACGGCAAGTTCCGGCAATTCCGTTCTGTCAATCGCTCCCCATTCCGGCTCCATCGACACCAACTGTACCGGCTGCAATGCGTCCAAATCCGGCAGCCCGGTCGAGCAATTTACGGCCACTCTGACCAGCGGAGGCGCGGCACGGGTCGCATGGTCGGTCTCCGGCGGGGATGCAGCCAGCGGGCCGGGGACCATCAGCGCCAGCGGGCAGTACACGCCGCCCAGTTACCTGACCGCCGACCGCGCCGAGGTGGTGGTGACCGCGGCTTTGACGGCCAACCCCAGCGTTCGCACCAGTTCCGCGCTGACGGTGACGCCGGGATTCCTGCAGCCTCTCACGCCGGAGAACGTCGCCGTGGGCGCGCATGGAAGCGTGGCCATCACCGGCTTTCTGGCCGAGGCGGGTGGCTCGGCCGGGATTCGCTTCGAGCTTTCAGGCTCGCCAGCCGGACAGGCCGGAGGCCAAAGCGGAAGCCCGTCCGGTTCGCTGAGCGCAGTCCGTTGCCTGCGCGGCAGCCGGGCATTCACTTCATGCACGGTTACCTATACGGCTCCGGCCACGGTGCAGACCACGAGCGCAACCTATGTGGTGGGCACGGTGGACGCCTCGTCTTCAAAGGAATCGGTCGCGGTACTGCTCAACACCGCCGGGATTTCCAGCAACGCCGCCACGCATCAGACCCCCATGCCGGAGTCGGTCGTGCTGGGCAGCTCGGGAGGCAACAACGCGAACTACGACACCCGCGGCGATCAAATCGTGGACTGCTGCAGCGGAACGCTGGGCGCGCTGGTCCAGGACGCCGGCAAGCGCGAGTACGTGCTGAGCAACAACCACGTGCTGGCCCGGAGCGACCTGGCAAGCGTGGGCGACGCCATTGTGCAGCCGGGGCTGATCGACAACAATTGCACGCCGTTTGGAGACAGCGCGGCCTCGGAATCGGCGTCTTCCATTGCCCCGGTGGCTTTTTTGACCGCATGGCTGCCGCTCGACTCAAAACAGACCAACGCGGACGCGGCGATTGCGCAGGTCGCCTCGCGCGCTATGGACCCGGCGGGCAGCATTCTGGAACTGGGCGGCAAGCAGCCAGACGGCACGCTGGCCGCCGCGCCTCCCGGCATCAGCTCGACCGGCGGACGAGGCGAGAGCGCCTGGCTCGATCAGAAAGTGGCCAAGAGCGGACGAACGACGGGATTGACCTGTGGTGGAATTTCCGCCGTCGACCTGGATGTGAAGGTCGATTATTTTTTTGACTGCGCAGAGACGAAGCCGTACCTCACCAAGACCTTTACCCGCCAGTTTGGCGTCCGTGGCAACCAGTTCAGCGACGCGGGCGACTCGGGCGCGCTGCTTGTCGATGCCGACAACGCCGAGCCGGTGGGGCTGCTCTTCGCCGGCGGCACGGACGCCTCCGGAGTCAGTCAGGCTGTCGCCAATCCGGCAACCGGCGTGCTGAACGAGCTGGCGGCGCAGTTGGGCGGCGGGCCATACACATTTGTGGGCGGGGCCGACCATGCGGTCAGTTGCCTGAGCTACGGCGACAGCACGATTGCCGCGGCGCAGGCGCTCACCCTCAGCGCCGCGGAGACTGCGCGCGCCCAGCAGGCGCTCGGGCAGGCCCGTATGCTGTTGAACCCGGCGGCGGGAATCCTGGCTGTGACCGCGGGCAAGAGCAGCGACCATCCCGGCGAGCCCGCGGTGATTTTCTACACAGACCCGAACCGGACAGTCAACCTGCCGGCCATAGTGGACGGCGTGCGCACGGTGCCGATTCCCGCCACGCTTCGCGCCGTGGAGTCTGGCTCGGCGCCGCGCACGCCCTTCGACTCGGGCGCGGTCGCACTGCCGTCCGCGGCGCTCGCCCAAGCCGAAGCCGTCAAAAACCAGATCGCCGCCGGCCTGATGAGCCAGTACCCGGCCTTCTTCGGCGTCGGCGTAGGGCAGAGCCTGGACAACCCGAAACAGGCGGTGCTGGTCGTCTACGTGGACCGCAATCGCCTTCCCGACCAACTGCCTCCGACCATCGACGGGCTGCGCACCCGCTATATCGCGATGGACAGGCTCCACGTCACCCGCTCCTATGCGGCCCCGTTTTCCTCGCGGCTCCACTGCCTAGCCCACAAGCCAGCGCACCGGCTGCGGCTCGCTGGCCAGTGACGAGGCTCGCTTTTCCCGCTCTTTTCTTTACAAGCTGCCTCATACCCAGATCCTGTGTCAGGGCGCGACTTCAGTCGTGCCGAAAAGAGCAGTAAAATCTGGGCTTTAGACCCTGGATACGTCGTCCAACGGAAGCAGATGCAGGTGATGAAACAGCTTGTAGAAACTTGCCCAAAAAACGCTGAAAATAAGTCCATCCCCGCGCGCAGCCTTCATGCGCACGGAGATTTTTCCCCGCCGCGCTCCAGTTGGCGGCACTCGTCCAGGGTCCAGGCGGGAGTGGCGCCGGGGCGGCTTGCGACCAGCGCCCCCAATCCATTGGCGAACGATGCAATGCCGGCCATCGGCCAGCGGAGACCGTAGCCATGCAGAAAAGCGGCCGCGAATGCATCGCCCGCTCCAACCGTATCGGCGACCGTCACCTTGAAGCCGGCAAAGCGAACGAGCCTGTTGTCCATGAAAATGGCGCAGCCCTCGCTGCCCAGGGTGACGCAGAGGTTTTCCACGCCGTAAGTCGACGACCAGGATCGGCAGAACTGCTCCAGGGAAAATGCCTCGCCGGCGTGCGTGAGGCGAAACAGCGTCTCCGCCTCTGTCTCGTTCAGCTTCACGATCGACGCCAGGCCCGAAAGGCGCTCGACCAGCGGCAGATTCCAGTGGCCTTCCCGCAGGTTCATGTCATAGAAGCACTGGACGCCCGGAAGCCGGCCGAGTATCCGATGCAGCATTTCCTCGCTGGCGGGATTGGTTTGGGCGAGAGTCCCAAAGTAAAGCCATGCGGGGCGCAGGGCCTGGATCGCCGAAAGGCGCGCATTGTCCAGTTGAATCGGATCGAACGCCGCCGGACGCTCGATGAAGTAGCTGGCATTTCCGGCATCGTCCATCGTGACTTGCGCGGTGCCGGTGTTCTTTCCGGCAAGCACCTGTACAAAGTCCGCTGACAGCCCGAACGCGCGCATCGAATCGAGGGCGCGGCGCCCACGCCGATCATCCCCTACAGCCGTGACCAGCGCAACCTGGTGGCCCAGCTTCTGCGCCGCAACGGAAAAGTTCAGAGGGGCTCCGCCCAAAATCTCGGATTTGCCGAATACGTCCCAGAGAATCTCGCCGATCGAAAGCAACCGCACCCTGTGTCCCCCTCTGGTTCAGCAGCCTTGGCGGCCCGGCAATCGGGCAATCGAATCCGTGCCGCACGGACGGATTGACCTTGCCGATAGAATCCAGCCTCGGGTGCATCCGTGTCTGGTTATACCAGAGCCGCCGGAAGCTCGTTTCTCACCACAATCAGCGGCAAGCCGCCTGCATCCCGCGCAAGAAAAAGGCTGTCGCAGACTGCCGCTTTGTTCACACGGGATATTTCCGTGCTAAAGTTTACTCACTCTCCGGGCTTTCTTTTCTATGTTCTTAAGTTAGCTGGCTCTACTGGCCGGAAGCAAGACGCTGAGCGGAGGCCAGAAGAAGCCGCATAACGGCCACGATCACCGGCATGAGCGCTTGGTGCATGAACGGGATGGACTGTCGCGGAAGGGTTTCCTTCGGCGCCGTCAAAAGCCTTTTTCGGGAGCTTGAGCCGTTGCCGCACCAGATTGCGCTTCACCGGAAAGCTTTGGTTCTGTCTTGTAAGTGAGGCTCAGGCATGAGCGATATACCCGTTCCCGGACAGCCGGTCATTCTTTTCGCCGAGCAGTGCGCCCCCGGCGCCCTGAGTGAGCAAAATCAGGACTCCGTCCTCCATGTGCGCATCGCACTGGGCGATCTGCTCGTCGTCGCCGGCGGCATCGGCGAAGACACGGGAGGAGCCACCGCTTCGAGGATGGTGGTGGAGTATTTTTACGCGCATCTGGCCAGTCTGCCGTCCGATTACCCGCCCGATCACGCCCTCCGCGAGGCCGCGGCGCTGGCCAATGAGAAGATCCAGGCGGCAGTTGGAGAGCCTGGCTCGCCGCACCTGCGCATGGGCTCCACAGTAGTCGCGGCTCTGTTGCAACAGGGGGCCGACGGACCCTTCGCCTGGGTTGGCCACATCGGCCATAGCCGCGCCTATTTATTGCGCGCCGGACGCCTGCACCGCCTCACCACCGATCACTCCGCCGTGCAGACGCTGCTGAGCCGCAACCTGATTACTCCACAAGAAGCCCTCGACCATCCCGAAGCTTTTGTGTCAACCCGCTTCCTGGGTCAGTCGCCAGAGGTGGAGATCGACATTGAGCAGCACGCGCTCGCGGTTGACGACACGCTGCTGCTTTGCTCCAGCGGCCTTTGGGGACATATCCCAGTGCAAAAAATCCAGAAAACGATGGCCGCTCCCGGCCTCACGCTGGAAACCGCCGCTCACAACCTGCTCGGATTGGCTCTGGCAACGCGCAGCCGCGAGGACATCGGAATCGAGATGCTGCGTCTGGTTCCGCCCCGTACCCCCGATCCGCCCCAAAAGGAGAAACCCTTCCCCGGCCTCAAGTGGATTCTGGCGGTGTTTCTGCTGGCCCTCGCCGGATTGTTCGTGCTGGCCTATTTGACCTTTTTCTAGTACTCCAGTTGCAGATCGTCTTTGCGGAGGGAGCAGGGGGCTTCAGCCCCCTGAAAGGCTGCCGAAACAACGGTGCCTTTAGGCCCGGAACAGGGCAATCCGAAGCAAATACAACTGTAGTACTAGGGCGATTGAGTGTCTGGCGCTGCCGCGCCTGCCCATCGCCGAACGCGTCTGGCGCCCCATGGGACGGATGCGCTAGGATGTTCGGGGCGGTGGCGGACTCCGTGCTCCCAGGGACGGAGCCAGGCCGCGATATTCCTCCCCAGTGGAGCATCCCAGATGAAGCAAGTTGCGATTGTTTCAGCGGCGCGTACCCCGGTCGGCCGGTTTCAGGGCTCGCTCCAGGGGTTTTCAGCCCCCCAGTTGGGCGCGCTCGTGGTGCGCGAGGCGGTGCGCCGCGCCGGCCTCGAATCCGCACAAAGCGCGGACAACTCCCGGCAAGTTGACGAGTGCATCATGGGCTGCGTTCTGCAGGCGGGCCTCGGCCAGAACCCCGCACGCCAGGCGGCGCTCTATGGCGGATTGTCGAACCAGGCGGCGGCGCTCACCATCAACAAGGTTTGCGGCTCTGGATTGAAGGCCGTTGCCCTGGCGGCGCAGGCCATCCAGACGGAAAACTCCGATATTGTCGTCGCCGGCGGCATGGAGTCGATGACCAACGCGCCCTATCTTCTGCCCCAGGCCAGAACCGGCTATCGCATCGGCAATGGCGAACTGGTCGACACGATGATCCAGGACGGTCTCTGGGATGCTTACAACAACTTTCACATGGGCGTGGGAGCGGAGATGGTTGCGGCCCGGTACGGGATCAGCCGCGAGGAGCAGGATGCCTTTGCGGCCGAATCGCACCGCCGCGCCGCAGCGGCCACGGCGGAAGGCTTCTTCCGCGATGAGATTTCCCCCGTCGAGCTTCCAGCGGCCAAAAAAGGCGCTGCGCCGCGGCTCTTTGAAACCGACGAGCCGATTCGCCCCGAGACGACAATCGAGATTCTTGCCCGCCTCAAGCCGGCGTTTCAGGAGGGAGGCACAGTGACCGCCGGCAATGCGCCCGGCGTGAGCGACGGCGCGGCGGCCCTGGTGGTCATGAGCGCCGAGCGGGCAGCCGCACTGGGCCTCGCGCCGCTGGCCCTGATCCGTGCCCAGGCCACCAGCGGCGGCGCGCCGGAGTGGTTCAGCCTGGCGCCCATCGAGGCGGTGCGCAAAGTGGCGGCAAGAGCCGGCTGGCCGCTCGCGAGCGTCGATCTGTTTGAGTTGAACGAGGCCTTCAGCGTGCAGGCGCTGGTCGTCAATCGCGAACTCGGCCTGGACCCTGAGAAAGTGAACGTGCAGGGCGGCGCGGTCGCCATCGGCCACCCCATTGGCGCCAGCGGAGCGCGCGTCCTGACCACGCTGCTTTACAGCCTCATAAGGCTGGGCAAGACCAGAGGCATCGCCGCGCTCTGTCTGGGCGGCGGCAACGCCGTGGCTCTGGCGGTCGAGCGCGCCTGAATCTTATCCTTGCGGCGAGGTTTGCTTCGTGGATTTTCCCAGTCCGAAAATCCGGCCTGCGCACCCATATTCACGCCCATATTCGGGAGTGGCCAAGAAACGCTAACCGAGCAGAGATATTCCGTTCTCGGTCCGCTCTTCCAGCGTGCGCATCGCTTCGTATTTTCAGTTCCCCGGTCAATCGCAGACCAGCAGATCCTCAGGAAAGTCCGCCGCGTCCTCTTCCACTGCCGCGCAGGGCTCCGCGCCAGCCTCCAGCGACGCCCTGAAGAACGCATCCACCTGGGCCAGCACCTCGGCCCCTGTCCGGGCGTGGTAAACGGCCGCCCGCAGCTTGGCCCCGCCCGGCACACCGTGGGTGAACCAGGTGGCGAACTGCTTCATCTTGCCGGAGGTCTCCCCCAGCCGCGCGTCGCGGGGTAAATCCCTGGAAGCCTCGGCTTCGTCCAGCAGCATCTGGAAATAGGCCCGGATCATGCTGTAGCGATCCTCCACCGTGGGCCGCTGGTAGCTTCCGGTAGCCGTGTACTGGGCGATCTGCCTGAAAATCCAGGGGTTGGAAGGTGCGGCGCGGCCGATCATCACGGCGTCGCAGCCGGTCTGGGCCACCATCGCCGCGGCGTCTTCGGGGGTGCGGATGTCCCCGTTGCCGATGACCGGAATCCCCACCACCTGCTTCACCCGCGCAATCCACTCCCAGCGCGCCTGCCCGCTGTAACCCTGCTCCCGTGTCCGGGCGTGCAGCGCCACGGCGTCGAGCCCCTCGGCCTCGGCCATCCGCGCCAACTCCAGGCAAACAATATCGGCGTCGTTCCAGCCCAGCCTGAACTTCACCGTGAAGGGAATCGTAACCGCCCGGCGGACGGCGCGGAAAATCTCCTGAATGCGCGGCAGATCGCGCAGCAGGCCCGAGCCACCGTTCGAGCCGACGACGCGCTTGGCCGGGCAGCCCAGGTTCAGATCCACCAGATCGAAGCCCGTCTCTTCGACGATCCGCGCCGCCTCGGCCAGTGTGGCGGGAATGGCGCCGAAGATTTGCGCCCCGATGGGGTGCTCGTCGTCGTAAAAGGTCAGATAGCGCCGGCGTTTGCTCTCCCGCATTCGGGCAAGGCCGTCGGCAGAAGTGAACTCGGTCATCAGCAGCCCACAGCCGGATTGCGCGTTGGTGACGGCAGCGTCGATGGAAGAGCCGGCCGTGTTCTCCGCATTCACAGTGAGCGCCCCTGATCCCGATTCCGTGACCTGGGATTCGGTGCTCTCGCCGCCAGTCGAAAACAGGCTGGCGTGGCGGATGAAGCGCCGGAAGACGGTGTCGGTCACCCCGGCCATGGGAGCCAGGACTGTGGCCGGAGCCACCACCACCGTTCCCAGGCTCATCTCCGCGGGTACCCTCGCCTCCGCGGGCATGGTGTGCTCGGTGGGGTTGTCCCAATCCTTCTTCACCGTAAAGCCTTTGCCCGCCATGGCCAACCTCATTCACTTCAAACGCCAGGTTCCCCGCTTATCGATTGGTTCTATTGGTTCTATAAATTTTTAGCGGATTGTTCCACTGCCTCTTCATGAGTCGCGTGCCCCATCTCATCCGGGAAGTTCATCCACTTCATAGACATACGGCTTCCCGCGCGAACCTGGATCCCAGCCCGCCGCCATCGCTTGCCGGATGTGAGCCTCCACTTTTGTTCGAGAGATATTCTGCTGGAGAGAATCCGTCCTCGTGAAAGAGATTTTTTGCGTTTGGACCGCCGGATACTCGAGATAAAGCTCGCGACGAACTCCCTCGGCAACCTTCACATGGATCGCAACGCCTCTCCACCCATCGTTCGTGCACAATTGCTGATCGCGGTGCAGATGCCAGACCAGGGCAATGCCATCGATGCTTGTTGCGGATTGAATTGAACGTTTGGCACGGGGCATGGCCAATCACTCCTCACATACAGAAAGCACGTATCGCATTCCGGTATTCTTGCCTGTCTTCCAACACAACGAGGCCTCCGCCACGGCGGAGGCCCAATCGTACTGGCTGCAGCCGAGCGCTGTTACTTGGTCGCTGCCGCTGCCGCCTGTGCGCTGTCGGACTTGGCAAACTTGCGGCGGAAGCGCTCGACGCGGCCCGCTGTGTCCACCAAGCGCTGCTTACCGGTGAAAAACGGGTGACAAACCGAGCAGATTTCCACGTGGATGTCGCCCTTGTGGGTCGAACGGGTCTCAAAGTTGTTCCCGCAGGCACACAAAACCCGCACCGCGGCGTAATCGGGATGAATCTTTTCCTTGGGCATCGCTCTAGACAGACCTTTCCTGCAATTGTTCTATTGTAGGGGGATTTGGACTGTTTAGCAATTGCCTGCGCACGTGGCCGGTGGTCCGCGGCCTGGAAACCGGAGGGATGACCCCGTGTTTGCCCGTCCCGGCAGGGCCGGAACGCACTCTGATTCCTTCCAGATAGGGAAGATTGAGCGCAGATCGACTCGCTGCCCGCGGCCGGTTACCTCGCCAACGCCTTTTCGATCCCCGCCTCGACCAGCGGCGCCATCACCGCATAGCCAGCCGGCAGCGGATGCACCCCGTCGTCGCTCAGCCTGGACGGCAACCCGTCGCGCCCGTCCTGCATCGCCGTATGGAAGTCCACATAAACGTGGCCTTTCGCGGCGGAGTAGCTCTTGATCCACACATTCAGGGCGTCGATCTTGGGCGCGGGGCTCAGTCCCGGATTCCACGGGAAGTCGAGGGCGGGCAAGACCGAGCAGAGCACGACGCGGATCCGGTGAGCCGCGGCCAACTCGGCCATCGAGGCGAGATTTCCCTCAATTTCCTCCAGAGTCTCCGGCCCGGTGTTGCCTGCGATGTCGTTGGTCCCGGCCAGGATCACCACCACCTTCGGGTTCAGGTCGATCACATCCTGGCGAAAGCGCAGCAGCATCTGCGGCGTGGTCTCCCCGCTGATGCCGCGATTGATGTAGGGTTTGCCGGGGAACGACCCTTTCGGTCCGGTGAGAGACCACAAATCGGTGATCGAATCGCCCATGAAGACCACGCGGTCTTCGCCTGCCGCCGGTAGACCAAGCGCCAAATCCGCCTCCTTGTAACGGCCCAGCCAGGGCCAGTCGAGCCTTGGGTTGTATGAATGGGAGTTTTGCGCCGCCCCAACCGGGAGAGCGCCGGACCCGGCCCCGGTCTGCGGCTGGGTGGCGGGCGTCCGGGCAGTCAGAGCGGCTGTTGACAGCAGCACGGCCAGGGCCATCCATGCCCAGCCGACGCCTTGGGCAATTCGATTCAAGTTGGGGCTTCCCTCTCTTCGCGAGCGCAAGATCATCTCCCCACTCGGCTTTCATTGTAGTGAATCGCCACTGCGGATCGCTGCAATCTTCTTTGCAATCGGTGCCGGAGCGGGACAGTCGAGCTGCCCTGCCAGCAAAAAAAAGGGCGGTCAACCGGATGGTTGACCGCCCTCATAGCCTCAGTTCCTCGATTTCTGCAGCTTTGCTTACTGCTGCAGGATCTGTATCTTCGGAGTGGAAATGTCGCTGCTGTCGGTGCAGACGATTTTCGTCGTGCTAATGACAGCGCAGCTCTCCTCAGCCGTTGCACCATTTGCGACGGAGAATGTGCCGTAGGTAGTCGAAAGCCAACTGACGGTCATGCCGGTCTGCTCCTGATCAAAGCTGTACTCCCCCTCGCCTGCCGTGGTGGTGTTGGCCGTTACATCGCCGCTGCTCGCCACGGTAATCTCCCCCGCGTGATTGTTTTGGCCCGAACTCAGCGCCGACATATCGCCCATCATGTATGTGCCGGCCATGGCCGTATCCGTGAAGTCGGCCGAGGTGGCCGTCTGCGCCTCCAGCCAGCCCGTTTCCAGGTAGCTATTGCTGCCATTCAACTCCAGATAGAAGGCATCGCTGGCGTTGAAGAAATACAGGTAGGCCGAGTCGCTGATACCGCTGCCGCTCGGCGGAGTGAAGGTGGCGCGGCCAGCATAAGTTCCGTCGAGCGCGATCGATACCTGCTGGTTGTTCGCGTTGCCGGCCTTGTAGTCGCCGCCATCGTTCTCATAACTCTCGTGGACGGTCAGAGTCCCGCTGCCGTCGCCGCTGATCTGAAAGACCGAGGTATCGTAGCCCGTGACGCTGCCACCGCTGTATCCGTCATACGCCACTGAGTAGAGAACGGCCGAGTTGTCGAGCAGGACCGCCTTGGTGTTCGCGGTTTGCTGTTGTATACGCACGTCGCCGGACACCAGGCCGTCCGTGACATTCGTTGACGAATCGGCAATATCGGTGGAAAGCACGAACATACGATCGGCGTCGATGATGTAGACAGCAAAATTCATCGAGTCCGAGCTTCCGGTTGGTGCGAAAGCGACCGTAAAACGCCCTGGCGTGGAACTCGACGAGGAACCTGGCGTAGTGTAGCTGCCGGAAAAGGGAAGGGGCCCATCCACTGTGTTGTTATCGCCGCTGGCACTGAGATTCATTCCGTCCATGGAGCCGCTGGAGATGCTCCCGCCGGCTGCGCTTCCGGTTCCACCGGTAGCGCTTTCAGTGGAGTCGGTGAAGCGGCCCACGTATGCCTTTGGAACACCACTGCTGGTCTCGCCCTGGACGCCGAAGGCGAAGCTCTTGCCGCTGATGGTGCTGGCGGCAAAGGCGCTGGTGGTGGCCAGATAGCACACGCCGCCGCCATGGGTGTTGGAAGGCGTTCCGCCCGCATCGTCGGCTCGCACCTTGCGGAATTCCTGCGCCGGCACGGTCGGGCTGCCGCCGGTAATCGCAATCGCCCAGGTGCTGTTTGCATTCGGGCTTGAGGGAACCGTTGCCACCATATTCGCGGTGCCGTTGTTGTCTGCACCAATGCTGTAAGTGCCGGTGTACGCGCCAGAAATCTCCCCACCAATCAAGTCGCGGCTATTCGTGTCATAGAAGCCGCCGGTGGTAAAGTTGCCGTTGCCGTCGGCCACAACGCTGGAGAGAGAGCTCCAGCGCGCGCCGGTGCCGTCGTCGAAACCATCCGACTTGCAGACGTAGGTTCCCTTCAGGTAGCTGTTATGCGCGCCGTAGGCGGCGACGACGATGGAGTAGTCGTCCGTGGTGCCGGCGGTGTCGCTCGTCGTGGTGTCTGTCACGATGACCGTAATTGGGATCGTTTGGGTTGTGGAGGGCGCCGTTCCGCTGATCACCAGCGGGTTGCCGGTGGAGTTATAGGTCAGGCCCGAGGGCAGCCCCGTAACCGTCCAGGAATAGTTCCCGCTGCCGCCCGATGCGGTAATCGATCCGCTGTAGCTCTGGCCGGTCTCAACCCCTCCCGGTATCGAGGCAGTACCTGTAGGCAGGGTCAACGCGGCATAACTGACTGTGATCGTGTAAGCCTGGGTATTCAAGTCTCCGTAGGCGTCGGCAGCCTGGACGGTGAAGTTGAAGGGACCGTTCGCTGTCGGCTTTCCGGTAACCGCGCCGGTGCTTGAGTTGATTGGATTGAACCCTGTGGGCAAAGAGCCGGTGGTGACTTGGTAGCTCAGCGCGCCCGCGCCGCCTGAGGCCGCCGCACTGCCGGTATAGGCGACGTTGTAGCTCGCGGTGGCCGGCATTGTGCCGTAGAAGCTGATCGCCGGGGCCGCATTGATCGTAAGGGTCAACGGAATGTTCAACGTCTCTTTTGTGGCCGTGCCCACCGTGGAATCGCCGGAGTCGGTCACTTGGACGGTGAAGCTGTAAGGACTGCCCGCAACCTGACTGGCCGAAGGCGCTCCGTTGACGCAGGGTGAAGTCGAGCAGGACAATACGCCGGTCGAGGAGATCGTCCAGCCCGCCGGCAGCGAACCGCTGACAAGGGTCGGATTCCACACGTAGGGGCTGATGCCGCCCGTGACAGCCAAGTGCTGCGAGAACACCGTGCCCACCGTGATTGTCAGGGCTGTCGTAATCGTGCTTCCCGTCTGGATCGTATCGTTGGCCAGCTTAGCGGGCACGGTCAGCGTCAAGCTGCCGGTCTTGGAGGTGTTTGCAACCGAGATGGCTGTGATGTTGATCGTCTGCGCGGAAGTGGTGGCGGCAGGCGCCGTGTAGGTCGCCGTGCAGGTTGTCGTCGAGCCGCTTGCCGAGCAGCTCGAGCTGGTGACAGTCACGTTCCACGTCACGCCGTCGGGAGTGCCGCTGGTGCTCTTGTCGTTCTTGACGGTAGCCGTCAACTTCACCGCATCCGTCCCATCGACTGACGTTACTGAAATATTCGCCGAGTTGGTGGCTAACACAGCAACACTTGGGCTGGAACTGCTGTCGCAACCGGACAGCCAGAACATCCCGATGATCGCGATACAAAAGAGAACGAGCCTTTTCCAGAACACAAGGGCCTCCTTGGCGCCAACCCATCCGGTGTAAAGGGATTGGGGGAGACTTTCAATCGAAATCTGGCGAATTTTGCCCACGTGAGATCGATTTCGTCTCTTTTCGTCAAAATGCACTGCGCACTTTCACACCGAAACGGGGTTGCCTTTATGCAGGAAAAACGCTCTATAATGTTTTCAACTCAAGGAATCCTCCAATCATCACCTTCCTGAGAGGCATGAAAGGTCTTGGCGTGGGGGTGCGTCCCAAAATCCGTCTTGTCACCGCTGTCTCTCCGGCTACCCGGCTGACCGGATGGAAGGAAATTGCGTCTTATCTCGGCCGCGATGCGCGCACCGTGCAACTGTGGGAAAAACAGGAAGAACTTCCCATCCACCGCCATACGCATAAGTCCAGGGCCAGCGTTTACGCCTACCCGGCGGAACTCGACGCCTGGCTGCAACTGCGGAATCCAGAAAAAGGCTCCGGAAATGAGCCCCAGGCCCCCAAAGCTGAGTCTGATGCTGAGTCTGAACCCGAGCCTCAAACTGAAAAACTCCCTCTTTTCAGGTCACCTGGCATTTTCTGGCTGCTGGCGGCAGCCATGCTGCTTGTCGGGATTCTGGGAGCCGGCTTCTGGATGGACGCCGGCCGCAAGACATCGCCCAAACTGCCAACTGCTGCGCTCGCGGTTCTTCCTTTTGAAAATCTATCGTCCTCGCAAGACTTTCTGGTGGATGGGCTGACCGACGGGTTGATCGCCGATCTGGGCAGAACCGGTCAGATTCAAGTCATCTCCAGACGCTCTGTAATGCACCTCAAGGGACAGCATCTTCCCTTGCCGCAGATTGCCAGCGAACTTCATGCCTCCCTGGTGCTCGAAGGCACGGTCGCACGGTCGGGCGACCAGGTGCGAATTACGGCGCAACTGCTCGATACGGCAAACGACCGCAGCCTATGGAATGCCAGCTACAGCCGTAAAACGACCGACCAGCTCGCCTTTCAGGATGAGATCGCGGCCACCATTGCCGCGGCGGTCATCGGGAAATTGACCGGAACCGAGCCCGTCCAGACCAGAAACTCCCCCGCCGTGAACCCGCAGGCGCGGCTCGCTTACCTGACCGGGCGCTACTTCTGGAACCAGAGAGACGAGCCCGGATTGCGAAAGGCTATCGGGTATTTTCAGCAGGCGGCGGCCATTGATCCGCACTATGCTCCGGCCTACGCCGGCCTGGCCGACAGCTACAACCTGATGGCGGTGTGGGGAACATTGCCCGCTGGCGAGGCTTTTTCGCGGTCCAAGGCCGCGGCGAAGACCGCCCTGTCGATCGATCCCGCCTCCGCCGAGGCGTACAACTCGCTGGCCTTCGCCACCTACCGCCAGGACTGGGATTTTGCCCGCGCGGATCAGTATTTTCAGAAGGCCATCGAGCTGAATCCCAATTGCGTCTCCGCGCACCAGTGGTACGGGGAATTCCTGGGCGATATGCGGCGCTTCGATGCGAGCATCAACGAGTTACTCGAGGCCAAGGAGCTGGACCCCCTGTCGGCCATGGCGGGCAGCGACCTGGCCGACGGCTATCTTCACGCGGGTCGCTATGCCGAAGCGGAGGCCGAGCTGAAGCGCATACAAAACCTCTACCCGGATTTTGTCCCGGCGCATCTCTACCTTTCCGGGGTCTACTCCGCGCTCTCGAACTTCACCGCGGCGGAGATCGAGGCTCAGGCTTATTTCCAGCGCACCGGCGATCAAGCGCCTCTCCAGATGGTGCGAATCCAGCGGCAAGTCGCAACCGGCAGCCTGGACCAGGCTCGCCGCGTCGTGAGTCTGCTGCTGAACGGAAAGAGCGGATCAAGCTTCAGCGCCTATCAAAAGGCGCAGTTCTACTTTGCGTCCAGGCAGAACGATGCCGGCTATGCGGCGCTGGAAGATGCCTACCGCGAAAGATCCTGGTGGCTGGTGACCATGCTGGTCGATCCCGGCTTCAGTGCAGTGCGAAATGAGCCGCGCTTCCGCAACCTGGCGCGGCGCGTCGGCCTTCCTGTTTAAGGCTCCTCTCTCAGACGCTCAAATTTGCCTGTGTTCCTACTCCACCCCTTTGCCCGAAGGCATGCGGCGCGGAGGAAGTTGGGAGGCGGATTCCGGGCTATTGCCGGCAATCCGGCTTGAACTCCCTGCGCGGCGCGTGAAGCCAACGGGCTTTTCCACAAGCCGAGGCGGGTGATGCACCGGCGCAGCCGCCGGGGGACTGCGCTACGCTGAAAGAGATGAGTGTTTGCGCAATCTGCGAAGGAATCGGACTGGTGCGGGTGGTCAACACGGCCGGGCAATGGGTTTCGCGGGCCTGCGAGTGCCAGGAAATGGAGCGCGAGGAGCGCCGCCTGTCGGCCGCCCACATCCCCGGACGCTACCGGGACTGCTCCCTGGACGCGTTTGAGATCTACCACGGAGCCAACCGCTCGCTGGGCGAAGCGCTCAGAACCGCGCGCAAATTTGTCGAAGCCTATCCGGTTGACACGGCCGGCAAGGGCCTGCTCTTCACCGGCTCGATCGGCGTGGGCAAAACCCACCTGGCCGTGGGCATCCTGCAGAGACTGTCCCGGGAGAAGGGTGTGAAGGGTCTTTTCTGCGACTACCGCGAGCTGCTCAAGAGCATTCAAAACAGCTACAACGCGCAGGTGCAAACCACTGAGCTCGAACTGCTCAAGCCGGTTTTTGCCGCCGAGGTGCTGGTGCTCGACGATCTGGGCGCGCAAAAGCCCAACGAGTGGGTCTGGGACACGGTCGCTCTCATCCTCAACAGCCGCTACAACGACAAGCTGACCACCATCATCACCACCAACTACCCCGACCTGCCAGCTGGCAGCGGCTTCAAACCCGATAAGGATGGGAACAAACCCGCTAAAAACGAGGACACCCTCGGCGACCGCATTGGCGACCGCATGCTCTCCCGCCTGGCCGAGATGTGCATTCGCGTCGAAATGACCGGCAAGGACTTCCGCCAGACCGGGGTCAAGCGAGCGCGTTTCGGGTAAAGAGCAATTTCCAACCTTGAGCCGGGCATCGCCCGCCTCAGTTCGCATCGCCTGCGTCCCGTGGAAGAGCCGGGAATCCATCGCCCCGAGCGATCAACTCGGTTTTCAGCGGCCGCACGCAGCCAGCCTCGGCCTTAAAAAATCCAGACGCTTCCCAGCACCAGCAAAATCGCGGCAATCGTGACGGCCTGGTAGGCAAGGCCCGCCGTCCGGTCTGGTTGCTCGATCCCGCCGGCGGGTTCTGACATGGGGATGGACGCTGTTGGGCGGGAGAAGTGCATGGCGTACTTCCTTTCTTTGCCGGGCGGCAAAGGGTGACGGCTCTGGATTTGGTTTGGGGCCTCGTACCTGAATTTTCAGACGCCGGACATCTCACTGAGATGGCAGACAGAAGGCGAAGAACCCCACGAAATTGTGGCGCTACTTTGCCTATCGGTCAAGAACGAAAAAGCATTTGTGCAAAAACAACAATGGAAATAGCCGAAACGTTCCTTTGGTAAGGGGGGTGGAAATCCGCTCGCAAACGCCGGCCTGAACTCGCCCTCCCGGAGAGGAAAGCGGGATTGGCTGCTCCCGGGTTTGGCGATCACCGCCGTCCCGCCGGCTTGCGCAGCAGCGGTTTTCGGTTTCGGAGAAGCAGTTTTCCGCGGCCTTGGGGCAAGTCCCGGCGTCACTGGAGCCAGCGCGAAATCCAGGCCACGGCGCGAGCAAACCGTCCCGGCGGGAGCGGTTGCATGTGTTTGGGCAGTTCCATCCGGAACTGATCCTCTTTGGAGAGAAAGAGCGGGGTGTACTGTGGGCTGTAATTCTGGCTCAATTCCTGCTGAACATCGAGGATCTCGGCCACAATGGGGTCTCCAGTCTCGCCCCTGGCCGCCCTTTCGAACTCCTCTGCCCGCTCCATCCGTGCGATCGCCAGATCGCTGAGCAGCCTGGCCTCTGACGTCCTGTCCTCGGCTTCCGCATCGTGCGCATGGTCCAGCAGATGCCTCGCCTCCTGGTGGTGCATACGAGCTATTTCAAGCAGCTCGTCGGCTGGAGAATTACCCTGGAATGTGTAAACTAGCGGTTGATTCCGAAGGTCTTCGTCTGACATTTTCCCCTCCCGGTCGGCAAACACCCCTGAAGTGGTCGGTCCATCGTTGCGTGCAACATCGCTCCCCATTATTCCTCATCATGTGGGATTTCGGAGATTTTATTTTCTCACAGGTGTAAAATTCCGCACGTGAGCCTTGGACCCGATCTCGCCCCGTTTCCTCAAAAAGAAGAGCGCAACTGGGTTCCGTTCGGGGTGGCCATTGCCATTATGCTGTCGGTTGCAGCCGTTGCGATCCTGATTTTGCAACGCGAAAACGGCCACGCCAGGAGTGCGGCTGCCAGCGCTCCGATCTCCGCGCCGCTCGATCCCTACGCGGCCAGTCTATCCATCGCTCATCTGGCCATGAGCGAATCCGGCAACCTGGCCGGCGGCAAGCTCACCTACCTGGACGGCAACATTGCCAACCAGGGAGCGCGCACCATCACGGGCGTCGAGGTTCAGGTTCTGTTTCGCGACCCCGCCCACGAGGTGGCGCAGAACCAAACCCTGCCGCTCATGCTCATCCGGACGCGCGAACCTTATATTGATCTCGAACCGGTCTCCGCCGCCCCCCTCAAACCCGGCAGCGAGCAGGACTTTCGCCTGATCTTCGACTCGGTCTCGCCGGATTGGGACGGAGCTTACCCGGAGATTCGCATCCTCCACGTCGAGACGAAATAAGCCCCGTTCAGCAGGGAAATAAGCCCCATTTAGCAAGATTGACCGGGTAGAAAGTACCCGCTCCGGCAAAACTTACACGCGATCCTGGCCGCTACCGGCCATCTTTCGCCGCCCTCGAGCACAATAGCTGCATCCCAAGCCACACATTCTCAAGCAAATAGCCATCTTTTCGCGCAGCCCGTAGGGTCTGGCACGCGCATTGCTTTATGAAGAAGTGAGCAGACAGGACCGCTCATCCCGTGCAGCCTAGGCGGAGAACAAATTTCAGGGGTGTTCACACAATGATAGCCGTCCTTCCATCTCGCATCTTGTTCCCTAGCCAGCTTGCTTTTGTCCTTCTGGCCTCTGCAATCTCCATCCCCGCCCTTGCCCAGCAGGGGCAGTCTGCGGGAGCCTCCAATGACGGAACTTCGTCGCAGGGATGGTCCGCGGCAGACACGCAGAGCACATCGCCCGCCGCAGCCGATCAGCAGCCCACCTCGACGCCTCCTCCGCCGCGCGCCATGAACGCCCCGAAAGAGGGATTCTGGGGCCACCTCAATCCTCTTGCGCGCAAGAAGTGGGTCAACCAGAGAGTCGACCCGCTCCGCGACCAACTCGGTGAGCTGGATGAAGTGAACGCCAAGAACGCGCGCGACATTCAAGATGTGGATAGACGGTCTCAGGCGGGCATCAGCCGTGCCCAATCCGCTGCCGACGCGGCCAATCAAACGGCCCTCGCCGCTGGCGCTCAGGCGCAGGATGCAAATGGGCTCGCCCAGAACGCGAATGGCCATGTCAACCAATTGAATACCACCGTTAACGGGCTGGACCAGTACCACCCGATCACGGAAGCCGATGTTGCTTTCCGCAGCGGACAGCCGGTGCTCTCGGCCGCAGCCCGCAGGAAGTTGGACGAGCTGGCGGCCAGCACCGTCGGCCAGCAGGGATACATTCTGGACATCGAGGCTCACTCTCCGCTTACGGGCAGCAGTGGCATTCAGAGCTCCGAGCGTCTGGCCGAGGCGGTCAAGCGCTATCTGGTAGTAAAACATGAGATTCCCGTCTACCGGATGCACGCAGTGGCCCTCGGCAATGCACGTGTTCAGTCTGAGGATGAGGACCGGCCGACGCCGGTGCGAACCAGCAGCGTCCACATCCGGTTGATGGAAAACAGTTTGGCGGCCCAGGAAGCTGCGCCTCCCCAAGGCACGGCTTCCCTGTCCGGCGCGGAGCGGCCCTAAAGTCCGCAGTCCTTCCCCCAAGGCCCTCTCCGCGCCGGCGGCCCCCCAGCCGTTCGGCCGCCAATCAAGCTCTCGCAACACGAGAGAACCAAGGCAACTTGGCCCCCGTCAAAGATGGGGGCCGATTTTTTTGTGCGCAAGTCTGGCCAGCCGGTCTCGTGTGGTGAAAGTTTCGCGCAATTCTGAAAGCGTGTCAGAGCGCGATGGGCTTTCACCGCAGACTGCCAGGACCGCGTTTGCGAATTCTTGAAAGAATAGGATGCCCCAACCCGCTAGAATCATTTCTGTATGCAGCCCAAAAACCAGAGCTCGCCCGCGGCCCAGTCCGCTTCCGAAACGAATCTCGGCGGCGGCCGCTTTCTCCGCGCCTGCCTGCGCCAGCCCGTTGACCGCACCCCTGTCTGGTTTCTGCGCCAGGCCGGACGCTACATGCAGGAGTACCGCGATGTGCGCAAGCACCACACGCTGGTGGAAATCTGTAAGCAGCCGGAGATTGCCGCCGAAGTTACCATCACGGCCGCCGAAAAACTCGGCGTCGACGCGGCCATCATCTTCGCCGACCTACTGCTGCCGCTCGAGCCGATGGGACTGGACTTCGAATTCCAGGCCGGCGAGGGACCGGTGGTTCACCATCCTGTCCGCACCGCCGAGGACGTGCGCGCCCTCTGCACCGACCGTGCCGCCGATCTGGCGTACGTCGCCCGCGCCATCGAGAAGGTGGCCGCGCACTTCCGCGACCGCATGGGCATCGTTGGCTTCTGCGGCGCGCCCTACACCCTGGCCAGCTACATGATCGAGGGGGGCGGATCGAAAAACTATATCCACACCAAGCAGATGATGTACTCCGACCCCGACGCCTGGCGGATGCTGCTGGACAAGATTGTCATGGTGCTCGAAGAGTATTGCCGGCTTCAGGTCAATGCCGGCGCCGACGTGATCCAGATTTTTGACAGTTGGGTGGGTTCGCTGGGCCTGACCGACTATCGCCAGTACGCCTTCGAGGCCTCGCAGCGGCTGGTCCGTTCCGTGCAGCAGATGGGCGTGCCGGTGATCTACTTTGGCGTCGAAACCGCCGGCCTGCTTTCGCAAATGGCCGCGACCGGCGCGGATGTAATCGGCCTGGACTGGCGCCAGCCCCTGGACGAGGGCTGGCGCGCGGTCGGCCATGGCCACGCCGTGCAGGGCAACCTCGACCCGATCACGCTCTTTGCGCCGCTGGAGATTTTAGAGCAGCGCGTGCACGAGATTCTGCGCGCCGCCAACGGCCGCCCCGGTCACATCTTCAACCTCGGGCACGGTATCGTCCCCAGCACGCCGGTCGAAAACGTCCAGGCTGTGGTTCGCATGGTGCGCGAATTCCGGCTCAAATGAGGTTTTCCGGGCGCGGTTTTCCAGGTCTCGACTCAAAGACCTGAGAAGCTCGGCTCGCGGCAGTCGTTCCTTTTATGCGGAGGCTCTCCATGGCAAAACAAGCAGTCCTCTTGCTGGCTCACGGCACGCCCGAAACTATCGAGCAAATTCCCGAATACCTGCGCAACGTGACCAGCGGACGGCCTCTGCCTCCGCAGGTGGTCGAAGAGATTCAGCGCCGCTATGCGCTCATCGGACGCAGCCCGCTCACCGAGATCACCTTCGAGCAGGCGCGCATGGTCGAAGCAGAGCTGGCTGCCGGCCCCCAGCCCGTTCCGGTTTACGTGGCCATGAGAAACTGGCGCCCTTACATCCCCGAGGTGGTCCGGCAGATGCGCGCCGATGGCGTGGAGGAGGCTGCGGTCGTCTGTCTCGCGCCCCACAACTCGCGCACCAGCGTGGGTCTCTATCGCCGTGCGATTGCGGCCGAGGCCGCTGACCTGCGCTTTGACTTCACGGACGGCTGGCCACAGCATCCGCTGCTGATTGAAGCCTTTGCCGAGCGGCTGCGCCCGGCCTTGGCCCGCCTCGGCGAGCAGACCGGCGCTCCCGTTCCCGTCCTGTTCACGGCTCACAGCGTCCCCTGCCGCACCATCCAGACCCCCACGGCAAGCCAAGGCCAGCCGCGCTTCTGGCCGGGCGAGGGCGCCGACCCCTACGCCGAGGACGCCAAGCGGACCGCGGCCCTGGTGGCCGAGCGCGTGCCGGAGATTGCCCAGTGGTGGTTTGCTTTTCAGAGCCAGGGCGCCAGCGGCGGTCCGTGGATCGGACCTTCCGTCGAGCAGACGCTGGAAGCCGTGGCCGCCTCGGGCGTTCGCGCGCTCCTGCTTCAGCCCATCGGCTTTCTCTGCGACCACGTCGAGATTCTTTACGACGTGGACATTCTCTTCCGCGATTTCGCCGCCCGGCTCAACCTCCGACTGGAACGGCCGGAGTCGCTGAATATCTCGGCCACGCTTGCCAGGGCGGTTGCGGACCTGTCGCGCCAGGGGCTGGCACGGCTCAGCAGCCACTGAGAGTCGTGCCCTGGCGGCCTTCCATCGACTTCAACACCCTTCGCTGGGAATCGGCTGGAAGCAGCCTGAGCTGCCTCGGAGCCCTGACGAGCGGTGGGGCGATGGAACCGCCTTTCTTGGCACGAATCTTATCTCACCATCCGGCCGGCAGAACCGAATTGCCAGAAAAACAGGATTCCACCGCCCGTTATTGCGTTTTTTCGGTTATATTCAAGGTTGTATAGCTTCAAAGAGAGGGATTAGCTAAAGTATTTCTCGAATTCATGTGTAGTCGAAGCGACCGACGGAAGATGGCCTTGAACCGCGCGAAAAGCCTCCTTGAGCGCCATGATCCGGACTAAATCCATCGGGAAATGCTGGGGCGCAGCCAATTGCCGGATCAAGGCTGACGCCCTTCAATTGAATTGAATTGAAGTTCGAAGCATCGCCGGCGATACGGAAGGCCAACCGAAAACCTGGTTTCATTGCAGGTTCCATTGCAAGCCGATCGCCTGCCGCGATAAGTGAAGCTTAGAACCAGGGCTGCTCTCTTCTGTCCATGCGCGGCAGGAATCCGGCACAGGCTATTCAGCCTTCCGGTGACGTTACGGCGCAGGCGTCGAGGAGCCGCGACATACGGAGAAGGAAGAATGAAATCGACAAAAGCTGGCCAAAACAGCGTAGATGTAAGCAATATGACCATTCCAGACGCGGAAGAAATCATAGAAGAGGCTCTGAACGAACTGTCGTTCAGCACGGACCCTGGCTTGGCGCGCGCCCTGCATTTCCTGGCGCCCGCGGGCTACCAGGCGATTGTTGAACTGTGCAGCGAAAGCGGCCGCGGCAAGCGGCGCAATGCCATGGCGGAGACCTGGTCGCCGGAGGAGGACGAGGTGCGCATCTACTTCGAGCGCATCGACGGCGCCGAGGCGGTGCCGCGTTCCGTGCGTGCGGCTGTAGAACAAGCCTTCGACGAGGGCGACGACAGCCAGGAAGCGGTGATCCCCGCCGACCTGGACGCGCGCGTGAAGGAACTCTGCGCCGCGCTGGCCGAGGCTGAACGCGGCGGCCACGCCTTTATCGCCCTCAAGTGGTTCCGCGACTCGTTTCTGCCGCGCAAGGCCTTCCGCTGGAATCAGCACCCGGATTCGCGCCAGACCGTGCTGGCCGAGGCCATTCAGCGCGGTGTGGTCATCACCAGCAAGATCGCCAACCCCAAGACTCCGGCCTACCCCACCACCACCATCCGCCTCAACCGCGCCGAGGCCGGCCTTCCCGACGAGGCGCAGCGATTCCGCCCCGTCGCCGCGCATGGCGACTCCATCGCCGAGGCGATTGAAGAAGAACGGGGGAACCTGTGAGCTGCTACTTCCTGGAGGCCACGGCCTTCGCCAAGCTGTTTGTGCAGGAAAAAGGCACCGACGAGCTGATTCGCCTGATGGAAGCCGTCGAGGACAACCGCAAGCTGATCTCCGCCTCGACGCCGCTGGAGGTCTACGCGGCCATCCGGCGGCGGGAACGCGCGGGCGACATCTCGGCGGAAGACTCGACGGCGGCGCTCGACATTCTTCGTCTGGAGGCCGCGCGCATGGTGCAGGAGCCGCTCAACCCGGCGGCGCTTGAAGCCGCCCGCCAGCTTCTCGACCGCACCAGCCTGCGCTGGCCCGACGCGCTGCAACTGGGCGCTGCGCTGGTGGCCCGCGATATGTTCCAGGGGACGGAGATTATCTTCGTGTCGGCCTCGCCGCAGCTGCTCGAAGCCGCCAAAGCCGAAGGCTTCCACACACTCGACCCGGATAAGGACGCGGCCGCAGCGGCGAAGGAAGAGAAATAAGAGAGAGGGGATCCCGCATCCCAAAAGCCAGGCGCGGGATCCCCGGCGTTCTCATTTGAGTACGGCGGCGCTTGTTAATGTGTTGATCAGGTACAAGTAAGGAAATGCTCCATCGTCTCCTACTTGTGTGTCCATGATGACCACGGTATCATCGGTCGGGTTGTTATCCCACAGGGTGCTGAATATACCCCGCCAGCCATAACTCCCCTTGCCTCCCAGCCAATATCCGGAGCCGCCTGGCGTATCACTTTCCTGCACATCCACTCCATAACCCCAGCGGTCCCCGGTAAGACCCGACATCTTGAACTTATCGGGTGTCGGTTCTGTCATCAACTCAACCGCCCCGCGGCTAACCACGCGCACCCCACCCAATTCCCCCTTGTTCAACATCATTTGGGCAAACCGGAAGTAGTCGTAAGCGGTGCTGTGCAACCCGCCGCCAGCAGAGAAATACGTCTTGTTTCTGCCGAACGAATATTCCTGGTCCTCGGACAGCAGACCGAGCTTGTGTTCGTTGAACCGTGCCCCCGAGTCGTTCTTGACAGTGACCTCGGGGATTCTGGAAAACTCGCTTTCCGGAGGATACCACCAGGTCTCATGCATTTTCAGCGGCTCGAAGATCGCTTTCTCGACGTACTGATTCAACGGCATTCCTGAAAACTTTTCCACCAGATACCCGATGATGTCCTGCGAAGCGTGCGCATATTGCCACCCCTCGCCAGGCTGATAGGCCAGCGGGCACTTCGCCATGCCCATGACATTATCTTTGAGGGTGTTGGTTGCCGAGGCGTCGAACAGGTCAAACACTCCATTGCGCGCGTAGCACTCCGTCACGTAACTCGTCGCAGGATTCGCCCCGTGAGAGAAGGTGGAAGAGAAACCAGCCGAGTAACTCATCAGATCATGCATGGTAACTTCGCGCTTGGCCGGAACGAGCTTGATGTTGCCCTGGCCGTCCTCCTGAGCCACCTGAAGATCCTTGAATTCAGGAATATATTTCGAAAGCGGATCGTCGAGTTTGAAGACCCCCTTGTCGTAGAACTGCATCAGGGCGACCATGGTAATCGGCTTGGTCATGGAGGCTAGACGGAAGATGGCATCCGTTTTCATTGGGGCGCCCTTTTTGGCCTGGCCATAGGACTTCAAATAGCAGATCTTCCCGTGGCGGGCGACCAGGACAACCGCTCCCTGGTAATACTTCGCCTTGATTCCATCCTGGGCAAACTCATCGATCAGCGACAGAGTTTTCCCGGACATACCGACCTGCTCGGGTTTTACAACTTCGATCTGCCCTGCCCAGCTTTGAATGGCGGCCACCATCACACTGGTCAAAACAATCGCCGCAGTACGAAGCATCTTGTTCATGGATCTCTCCTTTTTGGCAGGCTCCGCAAACTCTCATTTCGTGTGCGGAGCGCGCAACACCGACTTGACGTGTTGCAGTTGTGTGCGGATTTTGCGTCTTCATAGTCTGCAGCTTGTCTGAACTCCGAGCACAGCACTCGGAGATTCCCGGCTTTTTCGTGCACAATGACGTATAAAATTGCGCAACACGCAACAGACCTGACAAATCGCGGCCTGAAAACCACTCAACAATCAGGCGCACAGATATTAAGAGGATGCCTTCGAATCAGTCAAGTGAGATGGGTCAAAGGATGTGTTCAACCGGCGAAGAAGAAGGAAAAATAGTTCCTGAAGCGGAGAAAAAGTTGAATGCAAATCCGCCTATTCCCGCCGAAACTTATTCGCCTGCTCGAATTCATCGCGCAGCTCTGGGGTGCGCAGGTTCTCTCGCAGGTGGGCGAGGCGCTGCTCGATGGCTTGCAGAGCGGCCTGAACCGGTTCGGTGTTGGTGAGGGCGATGTCGCGCCACATCGAGTAGGGGCTTGCGCCCAGCCGCGTCATCTCACGCAGGGCGCGTCCGCCCACGTCCTTCAACTCCGGCGCATCGCCCACCTCTTCTTCGAGCAGCGCGCTGAGCGCCGTGGCCACAAACTGCGGCAGGTGGCTGACCCAGGCCACCAACTCATCGTGGCGCACAGGGTCCAGGTCAAGGGTCTTCGATCCCATTGCCGCGACCAATTCCCGCCAGCCTTTCACTAACTCAGCCGAGCGGGGCGAGCGCTGCCAGGCTGGATCACCGGTAAAGAGCCAGACCGCGCCGCGAAATAGATTTGCATCGCCCAGAGCCGCGCCGCCGCGCTCCTTGCCGGCCATGGGGTGCCCTGGAAGAAAAGCCGCGCGCTCGGGAGTATTGAACAGCCGGCCGGCCGCCGCGGTAATCTGCTTCTTGGTGCTGCCCACGTCGGTGACCAGATGCTCGGAGCCGAGGAGGCCGGAGAGCTTCTCCATGAAGTCCAGCGTCGCGTAAATGGGCACAGCCAGCAGGACGACCTGGCTCTCACGCGCCGCCTGCAAGGGGTCCGCGGCAATCGAGTCGATGGCCCCAGCGGCCAGAGCCGTCTGCGCGCTTTCCGGGCTGCGATTCCAGCCGGTGATCTGGCCGGAAAATCCCGCAGCACGCAGCGCCAGGCCCACCGATGTGCCCAGCAGGCCCGTACCCAGAATAGCGATGCGCTCGATCATCTTTTCCTTGCTCCGACGGCTTGGAAGGGGACGAGCTTCAGCCCATCCCATTCCTTCCCCTTGATGTACGGGCTAAAGCCCGTACCCTTCTATCTTCGCCCATCGAACAGTTTCCTGAACCCACCTTACAAGCTTCTTCCCACGGCCGCGGCGATAATCCGCAACTGGCCCATCAGCTCGTCGAATTGTTCGAGATAGAGCGTCTGCGCGGCGTCCGAGGCTGCCTTGTCGGCGTTGGGGTGCACCTCGACCAAAATGGCGTCTGCGCCTGCGGCCACGGCGGCCTTGGCCATCGGCGCCACCATGTCGCGGCGGCCCGTGCCGTGCGAAGGGTCGGCAACAATGGGCAAATGAGAAAGCTTGTGCACCACCGGGATCGCCGAGATGTCCATGGTGTTGCGCGTGGCGGTCTCATAGGTGCGAATGCCGCGCTCGCAGAGGATCACGTCGTAGTTGCCGCCGGACATGATGTACTCGCTCGACAGCAGCAGTTCCTCGATGGTGGCGGCGATGCCGCGCTTGAGCAGCACCGGCTTGCGCGCCTGGCCCAGCTCGCGCAGCAGGTTGAAGTTCTGCATATTGCGCGCGCCCACCTGGAA
>Ga0182030_10004709_pt1 | contig 29115 bp, 29 predicted proteins | sample 812S3MmetaG_FD_121299 | JGI IMG/M metagenome (GOLD analysis project Ga0182030, IMG submission 121299) | Permafrost microbial communities from Stordalen Mire, Sweden - 812S3M metaG (Illumina Assembly) | ecosystem: Environmental > Terrestrial > Soil > Wetlands > Permafrost | place: Sweden...
CCCGGTCAAAACCCTGACGGCTGCTTTTTCACTCGTCGCTCTCCTCTCCACTGATCCCCTGAGGAAAAAAATCAACAAAATCCAACCCATCGCGCCAACGGCTCTTTATTCAGCGTTTCCCTAACTATTTTTATTTAATTTCCGAGTGGTGGAAGTTTAGGCTCGTCCTGTGAACATCCTCACGCCTGCGTTCAGCCGGCGCCGGTTCCTGCGCTCGCTCGGGCAGGGGGCCTTGCTTGCCGCGCTTCCTGGTCCGCTTTGGGCGGACGAGGCTGATGCGGTAACCATATCGATCCTCCACACGACGGATCTGCATGGCCACATCATGCCCACGGTTGATTACCATGATTCTCCCAACTTGGGCGGCTTGGCCCGCTGCGCGACGCAGATTCGGCAATGGCGGCGGGCCAATCCAAACTCCATTCTCCTCGACATCGGGGACGTATATCAAGGCACCGAGCTTGGTTTGCGCACGCGCGGCGCGACGATGATCCGCTGCCTCAATGCGCTTGCTTACGACGCCTGGGTGGTGGGGAATCACGAATTCGACTGGGGTTTGGAGGCCTTCGCCGATTGCGTCGGACTTTCCTCCATGCCTGTGCTTTCCGGCAACGCCATGATTGCAGGCACGCCCGTCGGAAAGCTCAGCGATTCCGCAGGCCCGCTGGCCAGACTCCGGCCCTTTCTCTTCAAGGAAGTCGCTGGTTTTCGGCTGGCCATCATCAGCCTGACGACGCCCGCGCTTTCGTCATGGCTTCCGCAAGAAAAATTAAGTGGCTTTGAGGTGCTCGATCCGGTTGAAACATTGCGCGAGCTCCTGCGTGAAGTCGGTGCCCAGAAACCCGACGCGATTCTGCTCGCCGGTCACATGGGCCTCACTCGCCGCGACGATTATGCGAACCGGGTTGGCGCACTCACTCGCGAGTTTCCACAACTTGTCGTCTGTCTCGGCGGCCATACGCACCAGAACCACTCCAATGAAACGGTGAACCATGTCCTCTACACCCAGGCGGATCATTACGGCATTTACGTCGGCAAGGTTGATCTCACCTTCGATCACGCCTCCCGCCGATTGCTCCGGCGCGATGCCGTCACGGTGCAGATGGATCATCAGATCGCGCCAGATCCGCTCGTGCTCTCGCTGGCCCGGGCCGATCTCGACGCGGCGGACCTGGAGCTGATGCGCGAGATCGGCGAGCTGACCGAGCCATTCGATGTGGTCTCGACTTTTGGCCGGCCAAGCGCAATCGAGCGCCTTATCGGCAGCGCCATGCGCGCGGCGCTTCGAAAAAAAAGCATGGAAATTGACGCAGTCGTCCACGGGCTCTTCGACGACAAGCATCTGCTCGCACCTGGAATGAAAACTGTGGCAGATGCGTGGACCATTCTTCCCTACGAAAACGAGATCGTGACCGTTGACCTGGCGCGTGACGATTTCCTCGCCCTGGCCAGTGACTTCGGTTCTGGACGCGAATCCCGAAATCTCATGGGCGTGCGTGTCATCGGTTCCAAGGACGGGAATGCGTTCCGGATCGAGGATTTACGCTCAGCCGATGGTTCGCCACTGCCGGTCAAACCCACTTATCGCATTGCCCTTAATTCGTACGATTCGCAATCGGCGGGCCAACGTTTCACTACTGTGGCCAAACTCGTTGCGCATCCCTCCAACCGTCGTATTCTCCACCCGATCCAAATTCGTGACGCGCTCATCGACTTTTTCCTCGAGCGCCAAAAAGTGGGCAGGGCTTCGCTGCTGGTGTGAGCCTTCCCTTTGCCTTGCGAGAGTGGAAAATCAGGTGATGAATCGGATGGTCAGCGGGTAAAAAAAGAATCCGCCTTCAGATGCCTGGATGGCCGCGATAATCGCGCAAATGAATGTCATGAGACCAAGTGCCAGGAAGATCGGAATAAAAATTGGAATGCAGATCAGGCAAAAGACGAGTGGCATAACGCAGATGGTATAGATCGCCAGCGAGATATGAAAATTCAAGACCTCCTTGGCATGGGCTGCGACAAGCGCGGATTCTTCTCTATTCACCAAGAAGATGATTAAGGGCAGAAGGAAGGGAAGGCCAAGAAATGGCGAAAGGTGGCACAGAATGGCCAGCAGCTTGTCGTTGTTTTGTCCGGGTGGTGGAGTCTGTGGCAGCGGAGGGGGTTCCATAACGGAGAACGTGGGTTGGGTCACTCGCGACTCAAGCGATGAATAACGAATGGGTTGCGAGATGGCCATCAAATCTTTCGCGGGCGCTTTGACGACAGGGAGATTTCTAGACGCGAATTCGTTTCGTTGATAGCGTTTAGAAGCAGCGGGCCTATAGCTCAATGGTTAGAGCAGGGCACTCATAATGCCTTGGTTGCAGGTTCGAATCCTGCTGGGCCCATTCAGGAAGCAGGCCGCTACGCTCCAGTTCCCATGCGATTACGAGACCTATTCCAAGCGAGAAGTTTTTCCGGGAAATCTTTCGGAAAAATTCTCGAAAGGACGGGAATTCTCCTGCTGCTGCTTTACGTGCTTGCCGGGGTGATTTATAGCGCTGTGCTCGCCCCTGTCGCGCGATTTCCAGACGAAGAAGAGTATCTCAAGCTGAGCCACAACTTGCTTCATGGTCCGGGCTATTCCATGGATGGTGTTCACCTGACCGCTTGCCGACCGCCTGGTTATGCTTTTTTTCTTTCCACAATCCAAGCGATGGGTGGCGGTTTTTTCAGTTCTCGAGTGATCCAATTTCTGTTGCTCGGTGCAACGATTTTTCTCGTTTACCGGCTTTGCTCAGAGAGAAAAATATTCGCGGGCCTTCTCGTGGTCACCGGTCTGGTCATTTGTTATCCGGTTCTTTTTTACACCAGCGCCACCCTTTATCCGCAAACTCTCTCCGGTTTCCTCTTCGTCGTAGCCCTTACTTTCACTCTGGTCGCTCCGCGAGGACTGGGCCTTAATCTGGCCGCAGGGTTCGCTTTTGGCGCCCTGATTCTCGATGTGCCCACTTTTCTTTTCACGTTGGTTGTCGTACTTGGAACCGCCCGCTTTCTTCAAATCATTCGCTGGCGGGATGTCGTATTGATTACAGTGGCTGCCGGCCTTATTGTCGGAACATGGACCGCACGAAACGCGGTCTGCTTTCATCGGTTTGTGCCCATCGCTTCCAACTCGGGCTCGAATTTCCTGATGGGCAACAACGAGCTAGCCGTCGCTGAAGAAGCCGTGGCCAATGTCGGGATGAAGCCCTACAACGAGCAAGTTCAGAAATTAGGATTGGATGAATTTGAGAGCGACCACTTCTATCGGGAGGCCGCTTTGACCTGGATTAAAACGCATCCCGGTCAGGCGCTCCTCCTCTATCTGAAAAAAGTCCTCAACTTTTTCAACATCAGGAACGTCTACTCTTCCCAAATTCAGGGTGAGGTTTCAGCTTGGAAGCAAGTCGTGATGGCGGTCAGCTATCTCCTTCTGCTGGGGTTGCTGGGTTGGCGATTGATCGAGACCAGGCGTTTCCCTCTCGTTCAGCGCGAAAAATTATTTCTCGCCATCTACATTCTGAGCGCATTTACGTCGGCCATTTTCTTTACCCGGATACGCCATCGGCTACCCTATGATTACTTGATCATCGCAATCATCGCGTTGCACCTCAGTCGTCGCCTTGAGCTTTGGATGACGGCAAGACGTCCTCACGATTAACTTGGGCTCCGCGCTTTTATTTGGAGGGCTGTTCGCGATTGATTCCCGACCAAATCAAAAACTGGCATCGGATTACCGTTGAGAGCCTCACAACATAGCGTCTCAAACCACGAAATTTCAGGCGTGGGGCCTCCACGAGTAAACCATGTAACAACAGCTTGAAAACAAGCCGACAAGTCCCATGGAACGAAGGTCGAAGCATTGGATAACGATTCAAAAATACCGCATGAGAAATCAAATGTATTTTTAAGTATTTATCGTCGGGCGACAGCGATCTCCAAGGATGAATGACACTCGCCTTTGGCACGAAAAGGAACTTGATGTCTTTTTCTTTAAGTTGTTCGCGGAAATCGACATCCTCCATGCAGGCGTAGGGGTATAATTCGCAAAAACCGCCCAGATCAAGGAATAATTTTCGTTTGATCAGAAAGTTGCACGACCAAAGAAAACCTCCTTGATTATTAAGTGGCGCTTCCTCATCCAGTCGAATTCTAGGACGCTCAGCTAACGTGCAGCCTTCAAATACGAAATAGTCGGGGTTCTTGCGAATTGCCTCAACATAAGCAGGTAAAAAGGAAGGTTGAGGCAGGCAGTCGTCATCCAAAAAAATAAGCCATTCACCACGGGCTGAGTTTGCGCCGCTGTTCCGATTGGCGGCAGGCCCTTTTTGCGGGCCACGATTATAATGTACCCATGGATAATTTCTGCTCAAGGAATCAAGCGTGTCGTTGTCGATAGCATCGTCAGTTACTATGACTTCAAAAAAGTCCAGGGAAAGGTTTTGAGTTTCCGGAGTTAAATGCCTTAAGCAGATGCTTAGCGTTTCGAGCCGTTTAAAAGTTGGAATGATTACTGACAAAAACATCGGTCTGATCCTCAAGTGCAAATCGCGCTTACTACGTAGGTAATACTAAAACTAAATAAGTCCATGGATTAGTCGGGCGGTTTGTCTCTGAAAATGGGGACGTGAGATTCAGTTCCTGGTCCGGAGCGTTGGGACTTCTTTGGTCCTGGAATTGGCGGAAAATTCAAAAGATCTTTTGTCGGCATAAGCGATAGCAAAATAGGGTACGGTCGCGCTGATAAGCGCGGCGAGCCAATCTTGTTTCTCGATGTCCCGGGGAATAAGTATTCTCCAAGCTACAACATGACTTTCAACAAAATTGGTCAACGTATAATTCTTGATCGCTGCGCGATTCCACCGGGTGAATCTTTCCATTACCTGAAACAAGGTATTGTGGGCCACAGGCGCGACCTCCAAATTTGGATCGTAGATCACGTCCCCTATGGTGTGAAGACGAACTCCCAGGTCAAAGTCTTCCCCGTGACGCAAAAGGCGGTTGTAGTTCCCGACTCGCAACGCCGCGCTTTTCCGCATTATCGCTCCATGGGTGGAGAGGTCGTACCCATGGCAAATAGTTTGAGGGATTTCCTGTAGGAACAGGTGGCGCGCGCGCCAGCGGTCAACCACGGTTCGCGCATGTCGGTCAAACCACCGCCCGTAAACGGCGAGGACGTCGTCGCTTGCAAACCACTTCAGTGCGTTTTCCATAAAATTCGCAGCTAACTGGTTCGTGGCATCGCAACAAAGCACAAATTCATTTCGGGCTGCTTCCATCGCTTGCGCGCGTACGGCGCCGCGTCCCTGGTTTTTTCCCATGCGGACCACCCGCACTCCGAGACCTTCGACAATTTCGACGGAATTGTCGGTGGACCCGTCATCGACAACAAAAAGTTCATTCGCTGGACGGGTCTGATTTTGAATTCCCTGAATCGCCAATTCAATCGTCTTGGCGTTATTATAGCAGGGGATATAGGCGCTGACGGGGGCCGGCTCGGAAGTAGACGGGCTCATGATTTTGAGTTGGTGGAAAACAAATGCGCGCCAAATGCCTCTGACCATTGTCGGCGAAGATGGTCCGCTGAAAATATTTTCTTGGCCCATGCGCGATTTTGCTTTGAAAAATGCTCCATGTCGTGGTCCGCGCACCACTCGATGCAGCGGACCAGATCATCTTTCCTGGGCAGGCGAAGATGCGCATGTTTGACCCAGGCGGTCGGGAAAGCCCTTCGCTTCCACCAATGCATTCGGACCCTCAATTCCGGTTGCAACACATATTCGTTCATGGGTGGGTAATCGGTAGTGATGACCGGCAGTCCCGCACAGACCGCTTCCAGGATCATGAAGCCAATCCCCTCCATCTTCGAAGGCTGGATCGCCACATCCACATTACGGTAAAGATCGGCGTGAAGCTCGACATTGCCGACCTGCACGTCGATGCGTTCATCCATTTCCGGCAGCGGGGCTTCCTTTTGGAGCCGGACGATGAGTCGGATATCCTTTCGGCGTGTCCGGAGAAAGGACTCGATCGTATCGCGCGTGGCCTTGCGGTCATCGGGATCAACCAGTCCCGCATTATGGACGAAAGTGCGGGCGGGTCCTGCTATGGACAGCGCGGGCAGTGAATCGAGATCGAGGCACCAGGGCAGCAAGACGGAATTGGTCCGGCCGTAACTCCGGACGGTCTTCAACGCCATCTCGTTCGGGCAGGCGAACAGGTCGCAATAGTCCCAATTTTTATCGTCGCCCCGGAACCATTCCCAATTGGGCACGCAAACCGTGGCCACGCCGAGTTCACGGGCGCAGCGTATGAGATCGGGATTCCACCCGGATCGCTCGAAAAAGACAATACCCTGAAGCCCCTGCAAAACCTCTTTTACCCTAGCTTCCGGGTCGTGACCCCAAAGAAGCACTTCATCAGGAGGGTTCAATGGACGGTCGGTGAGTCGTTCGGATGGAATCACGATGTGACGACCGAGGGAGAGCACCTTCCTGATGTCGCGCGCCTGACGCCCAAACCCGGTATCGTCGTTGTGGGCCACCACGGCCCATTGATTGAAATCAAGAGTTTTCATCCGGCGCTTTTCACGGGGTAACCGGCAAATTTCAGCCAGCCGATGGAACGCTCCATGCCTTCAGAAAAACTTGTTTGCGGTTTGTAACCGAGAAGTTTTTCCGCCTTGGCGCAGGGCATCTGCCAGTCGCATTGCTGCAACGCCGCCATTTCGGCTGTCACATGCGGACGAGGTTTTCCGTCGCCAGGCCAAGGAGATGCCTTCGCGGGAGTCGGCAGCGCTTCCAGCGCCGCCTTGCCCATGCGAATGGCAACGGGAGGAGCTAGCGGTTTGGTTATCCGTAAAAGAGAAGAGGTCCGCAAGCGGTGAAGGCGATCTTTCCATGTTCGGCGGAACTCCGGCGCGTCGACCTGATGAACATCCTGGAAACGAGAGCCGCTCGCTTCAAGGATCGGCTCATAAAAGTTCTTCCATGTGACTGTTTCCTGATCACGAACCAGAAAATATTGGCCGTCGATATGGAGAGCCTGAGAAGCGAGAACAATTGCTTGAAGGAGATTATCGATATAGATGGTGTTGCAGATTCCGTTTCCTTCACGAAGAAGATAGGTTGTGCCAGCCAAGGCGTCAGAGGCCAAGTCTGAGCACCAACGCGAACGGGGGCCGAACACGATGCTGGGACGCAGTCCGACCACTTCCACCTGTCCGGTTGGCCGCATTTTGGCCCACAATTTTTCCGCCCTGACTTTGGCATTATTGTAAACGAACGGCTGCTGATCGTAGAGCGGAGTTTCCTCCGTAGTGGAAGGATGAGGGGCAAGACCATGCACCGCCGAGGAGCTGAGGTAAACGATCCTGCGAATTCCCGCGCGATGCGCAGCCTCGTAGACCGGCGGGATCGTTCCCAGGATGACGGATTCATCCCCCACGATGGAATGCATGAGAACGTCGCATCCCTGCAGTGCTTCGGTCAGTTTGGGTACGTCGGTGAGATCCGTCACCCGCCAGTCGAGTTCAAATCGGGCGAGTCGCGCCAGGCTCGAAAAATTGCGGACGATCGGGCGTACGGAAGCGTCGCCCGTTAAATGCATCTTCTCGACAAAGCGCGAGCCGACGAATCCGCTTGCTCCGAGAACCGCCCATTTCATCGACACCCTCCGGCAGCGAGGAGTTGGCCCGATTTCCATTCCTGCGGCGTTAACCAAGGCATGTCCATAAGTGTTCGCTTGTGGTAGCACTCCTCGATTAAACGGAGGCTGCGAATTCCCTCTTCCGCCGGAATGAAGGGGCGACCAGCTGTCTGCACCGCGCAAATCAGGTCCCTCAACTGGATCAGGAAGGCTTGCTGAAAAGTTGACGCGGAGGAAATGCCTCCCGTTGGCGAATCCAAGCTTGGACGGTTTTTCAAAGAGCCCTCCAGCAGAAAATTCGAGTTGTGCAGTCGAAGTTCCACCTGTTCTGCCTCTCCGGCGCGCAACGTCAAAGTCCCCCGCTCGAACTCGATCACATAGAGATTTGAGGTTCTCCAGTCACGGCTGAGATGGACGGCTCCTTTAAAACCAGCGGAATAGAGAAGTTCGATCCGGCAGTTTGCCTCCAAACCGCCCATGGCGTCATCCGCGTAAGTCAGCTCTTGCGGTTCGCCAAACCAATGGACCACGAGGTCGAGGACATGTACACCAAGGTCGAGCAAAACGCCGCCGCCCGCGGTCTTTTTTCGGAAAAAGGAATCCGATCTCGCCGGCCAGTTGAACGGCCCTCCCTCCTGGATGGAGAAGGACGTGATGGGGCCCAAAGTTTTATTTTGGATGAGCTGCCGGGTAAATTGAACGTTGGAATAAAAGCGGCGAAGCAACCCGGTGGCCAGAATCTGTTTATGCTTGAGCGCGGCGGCGATCATGCGGTCGGCTGCTTCCGTATCCACAGCGAGAGGCTTTTCACATAAAACCGCGATGCCTGCCCCCAGTGCGCGTATACTATGAGCCTCATGAAAGCATACGGGCGAGGCGACGATGGCCAAATCGAGGGGCACTTTTTGAAGAAACGACTCATCCGGGTAGGCAACCGCACTCGGAAATAGAGCGCAAATCTTGGTAGCGCGCCCGGCATCCGGGTCAAAAACGGCTGTCAGCTTGGCCGTGCCCTCCGCCTCCAAATGCTGAAGCGCTGGCGCGTGATAAAGTTCCGAGACGGCGCCGCAACCCAGCATGGCGATTCTACAGGGAGCTTTCGCTTGGGCGGAGGTCTCCTTCATAATGCGACAACCTCCGTTTCAAATTCCGGGCGACAGCCGCCTCCCCGGTTGCTAATGAGATCGTTTTGTCCGGGGACAATTTCCCAGACCCCCGCCGCGCAAGTATCGACGAGGGCTCCGCCGGAATACATCGCACAGCTGATATTATACAGTCCCGAACTGAGAGGATTTCTGGGAACCGTAAAGGTCGCCCTATGTTTGCCCTTGGAAAAATTCAGGACTTTGCCGTTCACATCCGAATCGAGCGTCAGCACGCGGTATCCCTCGGCTGTGTCAATGCCCACTCCGAGATAGGCGCCGGATATCTCGCAGTCGCAGGTCAGATCAAGATGAAAGACGAGGGGTTCCCCATAGGCCAGGGAGCAATCGTTTCCGATACTGAGACATTCGAGCCGCGCTGTGTTTAGCGCATAGACGGTATGTTTTGCCTTGGTCAAATCAAGCACTCGCTCTGAAGCGGTCATTTTCCCGAGGTAAGCCTGGATTGTGTCTTCGACCGTACCGGGGCCGCCTGTTACGCCGGCCGTTAAAAGAAGTGCGGTGTTACAGAGCTTGCGCACCGCAGTCATTTGATGGCTGACGAACAACACGGTCCGGCCATGGCTTTGGGCCACCTCGTTCATTTTACCGATGCATTTCTTTTGAAATTGGGCGTCTCCAACGGCCAGGACTTCATCCACGATCAGAATTTCCGGTTCCAGGTGCGCGGCCACCGCAAAGGCAAGGCGAACGTACATTCCGCTGGAGTAGCGCTTGACCGGCGTATCGATGAATTTTTCTATCTCGGCAAAGGCAATAATCTCATCGAGCTTTCGTGTGATCTCCAACCGCTTCATTCCCAAAATGGCGCCGTTGAGAAAGATATTTTCCCGTCCGGTCAGGTCGGGATGAAAGCCGGTGCCGACTTCCAACAAGCTGGCGATACGCCCACGTACACGGATTTGTCCGCTGGTGGGCGGCGTAATCCGGCTGAGAATTTTCAGGAGCGTGCTTTTGCCGGCTCCATTCCGGCCGACAATGCCCAGAACTTCCCCTTGCTTGACTTGAAAAGAGACGTTGTTGAGCGCCAGAAATTCGTTCGACTCTTTTGCGCGGGTTGCCTTTGCCAGCAAAGCGGCCGGAGACGAAGTGAACAGGGAGCGCACGTTCCGCTCGATATGATGCCGCAACCCGTCGCCGGATGAGCCTAATTGGCCGAGCCGGTATTTTTTCGTGATATTTTCGATGGAAATGCAGTAGTCGCTCATAGGTCGGCTTTCTTAAATCATATCCACAAATGACTTTTCCGTTTTGCGAAAATAAACAACGGCCGTATAGAGAAGGATCAGGCTGGTGGAAATGGAGACCGTCAATCCGGGCCAGAAAAGAGGATAAGCGCCATGAAAAACCGCCCAACGGAAGCCGTCGATTGCTCCTACGACCGGATTCAGGGAATACACCACGCGCCAAGCCCCTTCGAATTTGTCGCTGGTGTACCAAACCGGGGAAATGAAGAGGCCGATCTGTACGATGAACGGAACAATAAAACGAAAGTCGCGATATTTAACAGTTAGTGCGGCCAGCCACAACCCGGCTCCTAGCGAGGCGGTCAATGCAAGAATGATAAAAAGTGGCAGCGTCAAAACCCGAAAATCGGGGATGTATCGATACCAAAGCATTAAGCCGATGAGGATCGCAAGCGAAATGAGGAAGTCGACGAGTCCGACGGCGAGCGTCGATGCTGGTACGAGAAGGCGCGGGAAATAAATCTTGGAGATCAAATTTGAACTTGAGATGAGGCTCTCGCCGGCTGCTGAAAATGCGTTGGAGAATAACTGCCAGATAAGCGTACCGGCGCTGACCACCAGAACAATGGGCACGGCCCCTTGCGTTATCCCAGCAACTTTTCGCGCAATAAGAGTGCCGATAGCGATAGTGATAACGGGACGAAGAAAAGCCCATGCCACGCCAACCGTCGTCTGTTTGTAGCGAACCAGGATGTCGCGCCAGGCGAGAAAATAGAGAAGTTCCCGGTATCCCCATAGGTCCCTCCAATAATTCTTTTCCTCGTGTTCGGCGGATATAATCAATTCTTCCATAAAGATTTTCAGGTGGTTCGGAACAAAATAAAAAGGATGAGGGTTTGCCTGGGATTGTCAGTTGGAAAGAAAGCGGACGATGAAGGGAAGGGCCTTCGCTGTTTTCGATCTCCAATTCTTGAGAATCTCGATCCGCCTGAGTAAAACAGTGCGGTCGCTGGCGGGAAGTTTTTTGGAGGATTGCAGCAGCATCTCGATTCGAGCGTCACCGTTGTCCAGGTGCGGCTGAATGCGTTCTTTGATCAGGCCGACTACCAGTTTGCGCAATTCGGTTTGAGCGCTGAAAAATTCCCGGCGATCTCCCGGGTGAAGGGACCCTTTGACCGCGCCGATATTTTTCAAAAACTTGAGGCCCTGGCTGGCCGAACCGACGCTCATGCTCAAGCGCCGAATGAGGACCTCCATCGGTTGCGGCTCCGATTGGGCAAAAAGAAACCCGTAAATTTCGCCGATCGAGCGGGGCAAGCCGAGGACCTGAACGGAACGAATAAAGAGATCAATGGATTCAAGTTCAAATTCCGACAGCGGAGCTACGGTCTCTCTCGAGGGCAGTCTTTCCGTGGGGATGAGCTGGCTTGCCATTGCAGTATCCTGCCCGTAAGGGTTTTTATTTCAATAAAAAATGAACTAAATGAACTAAGGCTTTTCCGCCAGTCCCCTTGCCATTCACAGGGATGACATATCTCCGACAAAGGGCTCGCTGATCAGATCCTCGCATAACCGGGCGTAGGCTGCGTCCGAGTACATCAAATGGTTCCATCTTTCGGAGTTACTTCTCACGAACCTGGGCAAACTCGCTCCCGGCTGCGGCTTAAACTTGAAGCCATTGAAGCATTTGTCCTTCAGGGCATCGAGAAATTCCTTCTGCATGCGCGGATGCCCGCATGCCCTCATTTTTTCACGGATCAGTTCGGCCTGGCCTAAAAATGAAATGTGCCATCCCCCGTTCCCCACGAGGGCTATATCAGCGTTGGTCCAGCGCGGAGTCCACAGGAGGTTGATGTCATCCTGAAAATGATCTCGCAGTTTGGACCGGGTTGTCACCCCGCTGCCGCGCCAAGGTTTTGGTACGACGGCATCAAGGTAAAGAAGACGCCAGGATTGCAGCAGCAAGACCATGGGTTCGCCCGAAAAAAGAAGGAAGCCGGCGCGGCGCAGTGCTTCGATCTCGGGGATTTCATCCGCATCGGAATAAACAATCATGTCATCTTCCTGAGCATCGGCCAGTCCCCGGATCAACTGGCGTCGTTGCCAGAACTCGCAGGTAAGTGTTCCGGGCGTCATCGGGTTATCTTCATAGGCCGAATCGGGCACATCCTCGATGAAGATGTATCGTATTTTGTCCCCGAATTTTTTGAAGCGTTCCTCGTGGCCGGGAAACACCGCCTGATTCTCTCTTCCGGTGAAGGACTTGCACGACTCCATGATCACAAAAACATCCACATGGTCGTAGAGTTCGTTAAGCCTGATCTCCAGCAGATCGATTTCCCGGTAGAGCATCAGGCAATCAAAGATCCTTCCCTTGGGTCGAGGTAGCAAGGACGCAGGCGGAAGGTTCGCCATCATCCTCGCAAACTCTCTTTTGATTCGATGCAGCCCCCGTATCGCGAGACTCGACATTATCTACCTCTTCCGGACAAAAATAGGATCGGGCAGGGGTGGTGCACGCCGAAAATAATCCCTCATTTCTTGCGGCGCGCAACCAAATCTTCCGGCTTGGTTATAAACTAATGCGCGTTTCAATAACCCACATTTTACTTTGCTTTTACGGGTGATCCCTTATGGAATGTCCAGATTCATGGCCAAGGTATTGCTTTTATCAGTGGCAGAGGAAGGTTCTGGTGGTGATTCCTATAAGCGGGGCGCCTATACTCGCTTGAAGCAAAGTGCGGAGACTGGGAAATCCCGTCACAGCTTGGTGGATGACCCGGCAGAAGCTGACATTATTCTTTTCGCTGAAGTAGCCGACATGACGTTTGCCTTCGCAGTCCGGCGGCACTCGTATTACAAGTCTTTCCAGAATAAGTGCTTTGCCTTCGCCGCCATCGATCATCTCATTCCCTTTTTACCGGGAGTTTATGCCTCTATAGAAAAAAGTTGGTATTCATCTCGACGCATCAGGTCCGGCTTTTACCTCAGTATTTTTGAAAACCCCTATACGGATTTCGATCCGGTACCGATTGAACATGATCTTCTCTACAGCTTTGTCGGTTCCGTCAACACTGCGCCGGTCCGCGCCACTCTTGAAAAACTCCGGCATCCTCGAAGTATTTTTATCGATACTACCCGGGAAAGCCTCCCTATTCACATGACAGGCACATTTGAGCAACGCACTGTTTTTTGGAAAAAATATGCCGCAATCGCCAGCCGCAGCAAATTCGTGCTCTGTCCTCGCGGTGTTGGAACTTCCAGTGTGCGTCTTTTTGAAATGATGCGGATGGGCCGGGTGCCGGTTATTATATCCGATGAATGGGTGCCTCCGGAGGGCCCTGAGTGGGAGCAATTCAGCATCCGCGTCCCTGAAAATGAGGCCATGAACGTGCCGCAAATTCTCGAGAAGAGGGAGGATGAGGCTATCTCCATGGGGCTGAAGGCGCGGCAGGAGTGGGGACGATGGTTTGCGCCGGAGGCTGCCTTTAATACAGTCGTCGACTGGTGCCTTGAAATCAAAGATTCCCGACGTCTTCCGGAATGCCTGGCCTGTCTCACGGTTTATCCGCAAATACTGAGGAGGACTTTTTTTCGCGCTTACCTCAAGCGCTGGAAATACTTCTTCAAGCACGAATGTCTGGTGCAAAAAAAGACACGGGTTGCGTTGGCGCGGGGCAAACAGATCTGTAACCATACTGAAATTTGATAAAGAACGGGCTACGCCTTTTCCAACGAGTTTGTTAGAAACTAGGAAGCATGACGGTTTCGTCTCCACAAAAAAAATCATCAGGGGGACTGCGGCTATTGAACGTCACGTCGTCGATCAATCCTGCGGCCGGAGGTGTCTCCGAGTCCATTCTGCGTCTAAGTAAGGCGGTGATGGACCTGGGGCACGAAGTGGAGATCGTCAGTGCCGATGCACCCGACAGCGCGTGGGGAAAGAGTCTTCAGGTCCCCGTTCACATGAAGGGCCCCGCGTGCGGTCCGCTGGAGTACTCCCGGGACTTTAAGCAGTGGTTGATGCAAAATAGCGGGCGATTTGATGCGATTATTTCCCACGGGCTCTGGCGATTCAACTCGCGTGCCACCCGTCGGGCCGCACGGTCGGCCGGACGCCCCTATTTTGTTTTTCCGCACGGGATGCTGGATCCCTGGTTTAAGCGCCATTATCCCATTAAGCATTTAAAAAAATGCGCCTTCTGGTGGCTGACGGAATATTTCGTTTTGCGGGACGCCCGGGCCGTTTTATTTACCTGCAAGGAAGAACTGTTGCTCGCAAGGGAAAGCTTTCGGCCCTACAATTGCGTCGAACGAGTCGTACCTCTTGGCACGAGCGAGCCGCCGGAAAACAAGGAGGCGCAGCAAAATGCATTTTCCGGGACTTTCCCCGAGATTAGGAACAAACGCGTGATTCTCTTTCTGGGGCGGCTTCATGAGAAGAAGGGATGCGACCTTCTTTTGCGCGCGTTCCTGAATCTGATGGAATCCAAACCGCGCGAGATGTGGCGCGATCTTCATGTGATGATGGCGGGGCCTTGCTCGCATCCCGATTACCTGAAGATGCTGGAGCAACTGGCTGTGTCATGCGAAGCCTTGTCTCCGGGAAGCATATCGTTTCCCGGTATGTTGTCGGGCGATCTCAAATGGGGAGCGCTTCGTCAGGCTGAGGTTTTTATTCTGCCCTCCCATCAGGAAAATTTTGGAATTGCCGTCGTGGAGGCGCTGGCTTGCGGCACTCCTGTCCTGATTTCACGACCGGTCAACATCTGGCGTGAAATCGAAGCGAGCGGGGCCGGTCTGGTTGATTCAGATACCGTCGAGGGATGTTCGCGCTTGCTTGAGAAGTGGCTTAACCTCGCCGAAGAGAATAAGATCGCAATGGCGGCCAGGGCGGTTGGAAGTTTCAAACAATATTTTGAAATCACGCAGACGGCTGTGAGCTTGATCGATACAATCAAGTCATTCGAGCCGGATGCGATTCGCGAGCAGAATGAGGGATGAAAATAAACCAGGTGATTCCATGAAGTCTTACCAACAAAAATCCATCTATGATTCCCCCTGGAGTTTCGGGGAAAAGGTCCAAATGTTTTTATGGGAGTACGCCTGGCTGCTTCTCTGTTCATGGACGCCCAAACCGCTCAATCGCTGGCGGTTGTTCTGGCTGCGGATTTTTGGCGCAACACTCAACGGCAACCCTTTTGTTCATCAACGCGCGCGCATCCAAATCCCGTGGAACCTGACCATGCATGACCGGGCCTGCATTGGTGACAGGGCCAACATCTACAGCCTTGGTCCGGTCGAGCTTGGGCCCGAGAGCACCGTGGCTCAGGAATGTTATCTCTGCACGGGCACGCACGATTTTGAGAAAACGATGTTTCTCATGACTGCAAAAATCACGATTGGCGCGCGCGCTTTTTTGGGGGCCCGGACCTTTGTCATGCCTGGCGTAACGATCGGTGAAGACTGCATCATCGGAGCCTGCTCGGTCGTCACAAAAGACACGCCTCCCGGAATGATCTGCTGCGGAAACCCGTGCCGGGCTGTCCGTACCCGTTACCCGGAAAAGGCGATATGACTACCTTGGCAGAGGCGAACCAATCCCGGCTTTTGCTACTCTGGCGTACCCTCTATGTAAATCCTTTGCACGTTCAATCCCATTGGTCAGCTTCGCTGCAATGGCGGAGAGATGCTCGTTCACGAAACTGATCTCTTCTTGGCGTTTAATCGATTCCTTATCTCGAAAACGGTTGGCGTATACACTAAAGGGCGGAATACCTGATATGGGCTCCGTCCGGACACAATAGAATAGAGCCACCACAAGAGCGCGCGTTGGTCGACTTGTTTGCCGCCACCAAATTAGTTCGGTGATATCATTGTCAGACATCCAGAGCCGGACGACGGCGTCACAGGTGTCAGTATCCGGTGCGTCCTTTGCTGACGCGGTGAGTTGTGCTCCGTATGCTTCGCCGAGGGAAAGCGGTTTAGTATGATCAATTTTTGTGATCTCAATCAAAGCCTTGTCAAACTCCTTCTGCCAATTGGTCGGTTCTGCATGCACCGAAATCACGAATGCCAAGAGCAGTAGGATGATCAGCTTCATTTGGGCGATAAATATACGCGAAGACTTCTTGATCCCTTGGGGATACCAGCTTACCGGAGTTCAATCAACCTATCTCCGGCTTCGAGGCAGGCCTGAATGTCCTCCGGCTCCAGATACGGGAAGTCGCCTCCTTGACCCGGATACGCATTCCCCGAATGCAGGGCCGTCCCCCACATTGTTCCGGGTCAAAGGTGATCCGATCCATGTTGCCCATGCCTTTCGTCGTACACTTAATTCCTCTGCAAACAACCAGGGTTTGGGCTCTTATCGCTTCAACCCAAGCACATCCTGCATCGTGTAGAGGCCGGGCTTTTGGGTGTGGACCCATTGGGCGGCGCGGAGGGCGCCGGTGGCGAAAGTATCCCGATTGGAGGCGCGGTGGGTCAGTTCAACCCGCTCGCCCGGGGTGGAAAAATAGACCGTGTGATCGCCCACGACATCACCACCGCGCAAGGAGTGCATGCCGATCTCGCGCTTCGGACGCGCGCCGACATCGCCATGGCGGCCATGGAGAGTCAGCTCATCATACGTGCCGTCAGCTGCTTGGGCCAGGATTTCTCCCAAGTGCCGCGCGGTTCCGCTGGGAGCGTCAAGCTTCTGCCGGTGATGCATCTCGACAATTTCCTGGTCGTAATTTTCGCCAAGTGTTTCCGCCGCGATTCGGGTCAGGTAAAAAAGAAGATTCACGCCGACCGAAAAATTAGGCGCGAAGACAATGGGTATGCTTCGAGAAGCAGCTTCGATGGCCTTGCGCTCATCGGCGGTATGGCCCGTTGTGCCGATGACCATGGCCTTGCCGTGGCCCGCCGCAATTTTCGTGAGATCGCCCGAGAGTGAATGATGTGCGAACTCGATCAGCACGTCGCAACGTTCGATGGAATCGAGCACGTTGTCGCCCTTGTCGATGCCGGCGATGAGTTCCAGCTTCGGGTCCTGTCCGGCGAGACGCATGAGCGCTTCGCCCATTCGGCCTTTCGATCCGACGATGATCAGCTTGGTCATAACATGTCTAAAGCCCAAATTGTTCGAGAACGATTTCCAACCGTGCGCGGTTTTGCGGTTGTAGTGGAACGAGAGGCAGGCGCACCTCATCCGTCATCCATCCCTGACGCGCGAGCGCCGTCTTCACCGGCACCGGGTTGGCTTCAATAAAGAGATCGCGGAAGAGCGGATAATGTTTCCGATGCATTTGCTCGGCTTCCTTGGCGTGGCCGCTGAGGAAAGCGCGCACCATGTCGCCAACTTGCTTCGGGATCAAATTCGACGCAACGCTGATCACACCGGTCGCTCCGACCGCCAGCGCGGGAAGCGTCATAGAATCGTCTCCGCTCAAAATCGCGACGGTATCCGGCAATGCCTGGCGCAGTTGACTGAAGCGCTCGATGGAACCACCTGCTTCCTTGATCGCCACGATGTTCGGGTGCTTGAGGGCGAGGGATGCCATCGTATCGACGCCGATCTCCATGCCGGTGCGACCCGGGACGCTATAGGTGATGATCGGCAGCCACGTTGCCTCGGCCAGCGCCGAGTAATGGGCGAAAAGTCCGGCTTGCGAGGGCTTGTTATAGTAGGGCGTGACGATCAGGAAGCCATCCGCGCCAAGTTTCTTGGCCGCCTGGGTGAGGTAGACCGCTTCCGTCGTGCTGTTGGAGCCGGTCCCGGCGAAGACCTTTACCCGATGGTTGACCACTTTGATGGCCAGTTCGATGACGCGCAGATGTTCCTCCATCGAAAGCGTAGCCGATTCCCCGGTTGTGCCGACAGGGATGACGCCATCGATGCCTGCGGCGATCTGGTCCTCCAGCAGGCGGGCAAAGGCGGTTTCATCGACGCGATCGTCGCGGAACGGAGTGACCAAGGCGGTATAAGTGCCCACACAGGGGGTGGCGGGAGAAGAAGACATATTGGGAGGGCTGAGTCTAGCGAACGTTAGGCATCTTAGCAATCAGGTCATTACGCCGATTTATAGGCAAAGGCAAACCAAGCCGCTCCAGCGAGGAAGCCAAAGCTGACCATGTAGTTCCACTTCAAGTCTTCCCCCAAGACCAACTTGGCGAAGATGACAAAAACGACCAGGGTGATGATCTCTTGGAGTATCTTGAGTTGGTATCCATCAAGCAACTTGAAGCCGATGCGATTGGCGGGCACTTGAAAGCAATATTCAAAAAAGGCGATGCCCCAGGCGATGAAAATCACGGACCAGAGCGGCCGGTCGTGCAGAAATTTGAGATGGCCATACCATGCCAAAGTCATAAATGCATTGGAGGCAGTGAGAAGAAGAATCGTCTGGGTCAAAGTCGGGAAGGGCATGGGATAAACTACAAGATTTTTTTGAATGTAAAGGTGTAATTTAAGAATGAGTTGCGGAAGCAATCTAACCAAAGAGCTATCGATAAGGTTTGACAGGTTGATGAATTTTAGTAAGTCTACGGACATTATATAGAATATGAAAACCATTCTCTTTACCTTCCTCACTCTCTTCGTGCTTGGTCTAACCGCCACGTTTGCCCCGGCCAAACAAGTTGCCTTGCTCAATGTCTCGTACGACCCTACCCGCCAACTCTACGAAGACTACAACAAGGTCTTTACCGACTATTGGAAGAAGCAGACCGGTGATGACGTCACCATCAGCAACTCCAATGGGGGTTCGGGCAAGCAGGCCCGTGCGGTGATTGACGGACTGGAGGCCGATGTTGTCACGCTCGCTTTCGCCCCCGACATCGATGAGATCGTGGACAAAGCGCATATCATCGGACCGAAATGGGAGAGCCGGTTTCCCGAGAATAGTTCGCCCTACACTTCGACCATCGTCTTTCTTGTCCGCAAGGGCAATCCGAAGGCAATCAAGGATTGGTCCGATTTAATTAAGCCCGGTGTTGAAGTCGTGACACCCAATCCCAAGACCTCGGGGGGAGCTCGCTGGAATTTCCTGGGCGCCTACGGCTATGCGCTGCACACCTCAGGTGGAGACAAGGCCAAGGCCAGGGATTTTGTGAAGGCGCTCTACGGCAATGTAAAGGTCCTCGACACCGGTGCGCGCGGTTCAACCCTCACCTTTGTGCAACGAGGCCAGGGTGATGTTCTCATTGCCTGGGAAAACGAGGCGCTGCTGAGCGTAAACAAGCTCAGTCCGGGGCAATTCGAGATCGTCTATCCGAGTCAGACAATCCTGGCCGAGCCTCCCGTGGCCGTGGTCGATCAATTTGCGGACAAGCATGGGACCCACGATGTCGCCGTGGCCTACTTGAAGTATCTCTATTCACCCGAAGGACAGGACGTGATCGCCCGCAATTACTATCGTCCCCGCGACAAGAACGCATTGACGAAGTACGCCAGTCAGTTCCCGGAGATCAAGCTCTTTACGGTTGGGGAACTCTTCGGAGGATGGGGCAGCGTCCAGAAGGAGTTCTTCGGTGACGGCGGTGTCTTTGACCAGATTTACAAGACTTCCGCTGCGGCGAAATGACTTGGATAGGGGAACAAGCAGCGTCATCTCGAAAGAGGTGACCAGTTCTGGCTAAAGCAGAGAGTGACGATGTGTTAGCTAGCCGATTCCACTAAACCGTCGCAGTTTTGCGACGAGTGACGAAGAACAGCAATCCCAACCCGGCGGTCAAAAGTGCGTAGGCTGAGGGCTCGGGAACCGCAAGTTCAGTCGTGATATAGCAGGGGCCCATAATACCGTTGCCGGTAAAAGTATTCAGCAGATTGCCCAAGGAATCGTACTCCTTGACCGCGCCGCTGCCGTAGTCTGTCACCCAGAGATTTCCCAGGCTGTCAACTGTGACGGCCTCAGGTATATCCAAACTATTTCCATCCGTGATGACGGCCCCGAGAGGTGTGCCGGTTGGACCGAATTTTAAGATCTGACTGGTGTTCTGGTTCACGACCAGAAGGTTTCCCGCACTGTCAAACGCGATGCCAGCGGGAAAATTCAAGCCAGACACAAAGGTGGTGCCGCTGTTCACGACGCCGGGGCTCGAGAATGTGACTTTAGTAACGGTATCGTTAATGGCGCTTGCCACGTAGAGATTGCCGACAGAATCAAAGGCCAGGCCGGTAGCGAAGGCCGTACCGGGGGAATTACTGCCGTCCACAACAGTTGTAGCAGGGCCACCACCTGTCGGGATTTCTGTAACAACGCCATTGTTTTCGTTTGCCACGAAAAGATTGCCGAAACTGTCAAAGGCAATACCTCTTGGGCCGTTCTGCCCCGTGGAGTAGGTCGCTTCAAATGCGCCAGTACTTAGCGAAAACTCCGAAATAAATCCGGCGTTATTACCGTTATTTGCCACAAAGACGTTGTTGCCGGAAATGGCAATGCCTGTGGGACTGCTTAAATCAGAGGCAATAAAGGTGGTAGTAACCCCATTGGAGATTTCTGAAACCGTATTATCACCATTATTAACCACGAAAACATTGTCGGCGCAAGCAATGCCAGAGGCGAGGATGGATGCAACACCGGCTACCACAGCGGGTAGAAGCAATGAGTGGATTTTTTTCATGGTCGTGCTTTCGGTTAGGGGAAAATTTAGGGGAGTGTACGTAGTTATATCAAGACTTGGAAGAGAACCTTCACGAATGTACTATAATAATACCTAAAGATGATAGGTTGCCAACAATAAAAACACATTTTTTTGATAATTTTTACGAAAAACAAAAAACGGAGCAAAAAGACTGGATTACATGTCGAAACATATTGATGCGACTTCACTTACAGATTTTTTTTGACAATATGCAACGCCTCGGCGATCTCTTCCGCAGTCACGTTGAGCGGCGGCAGAAAGCGGACCGTGTTGTTCGCTGCAGGAATGAGAATGAGTCCGGCTGTTGCCAGCCGCGCGACCACGCTGGCGGGTTCATCGGCCACGACCAGGCCGATAAGTCCGCCAAAGCCGCGGACCTCTTGAATGCCTCGCGTGCCGACAAGGGCCACTAATCCCCGCTTGAGTTCCTCGCCCCGCGAACGAATGTTATCGGCGAGTTTTTCCCGCTCGACCACATCCAGTACCGTGAGTGCGACGGCACAAGCCAGCGGCGAGCCGCCGTAGGTTGTGCCGTGACTGCCCGGGGTGAAAACATTTTGGTGCGGTTCCCGAATCCAAACGGCACCAATCGGATAACCTGCGCCGAGCGACTTGGCCATCGCGATGGCGTCGGGCGCAAAGTTCTCTGCTCCCGCCACGTTCTCCAATATCCGCTCGTAACTCTGCCACAGCCCCGTCCGAAAATAACCGTCCTGCACGCCGTCCCAGAGCAGCAGCAGGTTATGCTTTTTCGTCAATTCCCGCAGCCCGAGCAAATACTCCGGCGTGGCCACGTAAACACCTCCCTCGCCCTGGATGCCTTCGATTTGCACCGCGACGGTTTTCGGAGTGATAGCGGCTTCGACGGCGGCCAGGTCGTTGAAGGGAACATGAACAAAACCCGGCAGCAACGGTTCAAAACCGTGTTTGATTTTGTCCTGCCCGGTCGCCGAGATCGTCGCCATCGTCCGCCCATGGAAAGAATTCCGGGCCGTGATGATTTCGTGCCGTCCGCTTTCATGACCGAATTTGCGCGCCAATTTGATCAGGGCTTCGTTGGCTTCCGCGCCGCTGTTGCAGAAAAAAACTTTGCCCGGCCCGGTCAGTCCGACGATCCGTTGCGCGAGCCGGCCCTGCCATTCGTTGTAGTAGTAATTGGAGCTGTGGATGAGGACATCGGCCTGCCGGGCCAGCGTTTCCCGGATCGCGGGATGCGCGTGGCCCAAACTGCTCACCGCAACGCCTCCGCCGAGGTCGAGATATTTCCGGCCCTGGTCGTCCCAGACGTACCGACCCTTGCCCCGCGTCAGTGTCAGACCCCGGTTGACCGTCGGCACGACATACTGATCGTAGAGCGCCTGGATCTCCGTGCGCGCCGGCACCTCTGCGGGAGCAGATTGAGGCGTGGGTGACGTTTTCACGGGGAGGGGAGTTTCGACAGACATTGCAAGATTATCGGGCAGATGACAGGAAGGGTCAATGAAGCAAATGAATCGCCGCATCGATAAAAGGACAACTTTTCATCAGGTATCCTGTTTAAGAACGACGGATGAAGAGCATTCCGATGTTGAATCCTGTCAGGTACATTTTTGTCACGGGATTGATGGTTTTGCTGCAGGTCACGGGGGCTGGCGCGGCTGAACCTGCCCCATCCGATTCATTGCTCCCGGCCTCAGCAGAAAAACTGCCTCGCTGGCGCGGCTTTAATCTCCTCAATTATTTCATGCTCAAGGACCGAAAGCCTTTTGACGAGGCTGACTTCCGGATTATCCACGATTGGGGTTTCAACTTTGTACGGTTGCCGATGGATTACCGCATCTGGATCGTAGAAGGTGACTGGACTCGCATCAACGACAAGGCCCTCGAACCAATCGACCAGGCGGTCGCGTGGGGCGAAAAATATCATATCCACGTTTGTCTCAATTTTCATCGCGCACCCGGCTACACCGTGGCCCAGCCCGCGGAGAGCCGCTCCGTCTGGACCGATCCGGAAGCGCAGCGGGTCTGTGCCCTCCACTGGGCCGCCTTTGCCCGGCGTTACAAGGGCATCCCCAATGAACGGCTCAGCTTCGATCTCTTCAATGAACCCGGCAACATCGATCCCAAGGTTTATGCAGCCGTGGTCGCGAAGATTGCCGCGGCGATTCGCAAGGAGGACCCTGATCGCTTGATCATCGCCGATGGACTTTCGTGGGGTAAAGTCCCCTGTCCGGATTTGATTCCTCTCCATGTTGCCCAGGCCACGCGCGGTTACAACCCGGTATGGCTGACCCATTATCGCGCCTCGTGGATGTCGGGATCGGATGTCTGGCCGGAACCGACCTGGCCCCGGAGCCAGATACTGGACACACCCTATCTTTACGGCACCTTCAAGCCTGAGTTGCAGTCACCTCTCGTTTTGCAGGGAAGTTTTCCCGCAGGGACGCGGTTGGAACTTGTGGTCGGAACGGTGTCCACGCAAAGCCGCCTGGTTATCCGGGCCGATGACCGGGTGATTTTCGACAAGGCATTTGTCTCCGGTCCGGAATCGAAGCAAGGCGAAAAAGTGGTCTATCTTCCCGCGTACAAGTGTTATCAGAACGTCTTCAACCAACCGGAGACCATCGCGCTTTCCCGGCCTGCCACCCGCGTGAGTATCAGCAATGATGAGGGAGACTGGATGACCTTGGGTAAACTGACAGTGCAGCCCGGTTCCGCCCCGCCTGTCTATTCCCTGGACTTCGCCGGGGGTTATGGACAAAAGCAGCAAACCCTGACCTTCGATGCCAGTCAGCCGCAGCAACCCTGGAGTCCGGTTGAACTTTTCGATCGGGCCTGGCTTGCGCGGGAAAACATCCCGCCATGGCAGGCCCTGGAAGCCAAGGGAGTCGGAGTTGTGGTTGGCGAATGGGGTTGCTTCAATCAAACGCCCCACGACGTCACCTTGCGCTGGATGGAGGACAACCTCGCCAATTTCAAGGAGGCCGGCTGGGGTTGGGCCCTTTGGAATCTCACCGGCCCATTCGGCATTCTCGACAGCAAGCGCCCGGATGTCGTGTACGAGGACTTCCAGGGCCACAAGCTTGACCGCCGCATGCTCGAATTGCTTCAGCGTTACTAGCTAGACGGTATCTCTTTAAGTACGCATTCCCTCGTTCCCAATCCCTTGGGAACAAGGGAAACGATGCAAAATCAGCGCGCCACGCTTTTACGAGCGCGGCTACGCCGGTTTAAATTACTGCCGTCCGCAGGACTTTATTAATTCCAGTGGCCGGGATAGTAATAACCGTGACGGTAGTAGGCGGGTATCCAGTGTCCACCGCGGCGCGGAGGATATGTGTAATAGCCACCGACCCAGACCCATCTTCCATTGACCCATTCATGATGACCGGGAATCCAGACGGCATCGCGATAGGGACGTGCCCAGGGACGTTCCACGACGATCGGCGGCGGCGGTACGCCTACCTGGATGCCCACGTTGACGGCAGCAGAAGCCCGGTTGGAACCGATAAACGACATGGCGACGGAGGCAAAAGCCAGTGCAGCCATGCGAAGAGGAGTGATTTTCATAGTACCCCTTAGACTCGATTGAAGCTGCTCATCTTCATTATTTTTGGAGGCAACCGTCGCGCGCCGCGTGACGATTGCCTCAGAGATATGGCGAAGGCTGGTACTGCGGATATTTGTCCTTCAGCTTTTGCCGCCAGTCCGCCGCCGACCTGGCATCTCCGGCCTGCTCGAAGGCATCGGCGGCGCGGGAGATGGCCTGTGGTGTAATTTTAGAATCATCAAAAAGAACCGCCAGCGTGGCGAACATCCGCGCCGCTTCGGGATAACTTTTCGTGGCGAAGGCCGTTTCCCCGAGGAGCATCCGCGCCGCGGCGCTACGGGGACCTTCCGGCTCCTGCAAGAGCGCCTGCTCGCCAAGCTTCTTCGCCGCGTCGAAGTTTTTTGCGCCAAGTTCGGCGCGGCCCAGGGCGAGCAGCACCAGGGTCGCGTCTTTGGCGTCCGGTTTAAGCTGGCGATACTTTTCGTAACTGGCCACGGAGGCCGGCCACTCCTTGCGGTGGCTCTGCACTTCGCCCAGTTGCCACCACGCGCCCGCCAGCAGGTCGCCTGGATCGGCATGTCGCGTCACGCGTAAATAAGAAGTCTCGGCTTCGTCCCACTTGTCCGCCTTGCGCGCGGTTTCGGCCAGCCAGTAAAAAAGCGCTGCGGGAAGCCGCGCCGCGATCTGCGCCTGCGGGTCGGCGGGTGCGGGCAACGTGTCGTACTCTTTCAAATAAGCCACGGTCTTGTCGTAATCCTTCAAGCCATACGCGCCAAGCGCCAGCCGTTGCGTCGCCGGTTGCATCCAGGCCTTGGCGTCCCAGTTGCGGGCGTTCACGAGGAGCGGTTCCGCGCCTGTGTAGTCGCGATTTTTGAACAACGAATCGCCCACGGAAAAAGCCGCCATCGCGCGCAGCGGGCTTTGCGGAAATGCGTTCAGCAACGCGCGAAAAGTCGCGACCATGTCCGCTGTCTGCGAAGGGCCTCCCCGAGCGTAAATCAGGCCGAGCGATTCGAGCGCGGTCTCCTGCTCGGGCGAGCCGGTCGGAGCTTGGGATTGCACCGCCTGCCACGCCTGGGTAGCCGCCAGAAGTTGATCGGCATTTTGCAGGCAAACGGCCAGCCGCGCCTGGACCTGCACCGCCAGATGTGAAGGAATCCGGCCGTTTTCATCCAGATATGCCTGATAAGCGGGCGCTGCCTTCGGCCAGTCATGAAGCTGATCATAAGCGCGGGCCAGTTCCAAAAGAATGTCACGATGAGGCCAATCGGCATCGCCCTGTTCTTTGGCGAGGCTTTCCCAGAGCGGCAACGCGTCGGCAAATTTCTTTTCGCGCGATAATTCCTGCGCCTGGAGTAACTGGACGCGCGCGCGATAAGGCGACTTTGGCCACGCTTTCAAGTAAGCCTCCGCTTCGCTTACGGTCTTGGACCGGTCGATCTGTGTGAGAGCGAGAAAGCGTTCGTAAGCCGCCGTTACCGCCGCGTCCTGCGTGCGGAAACCGGAGAGATAGGCGTCGAACCCGGCGATAGCATCAGTCCAATGTTTCAGCGCAAAATTCGAATGGCCCAAGTCGTAGAAAATTTCGGCGCTCGCCGAATCGAGCAATTTCGCCGGCTGGATTTTGGTCGCATCGTCATAAACTGACAACCATTCCGTGTAGCGTTTTTGTTGGAAGAGGAGACGTAGCAATCCGGTGTTCGCCACCTTGCGCGCATCGCCGACGGCATCGAGTTGGCGCGAGGTCATGAAGAGCTTTTCGGCATCGGCAGGCTGCTTCGCCTGGAGCGCCGACCAGCCGCCTCGCGCTGCCGCGGTTGCTTTTATGGCTGGATCAGTGGCCAGTGCCAGCGCCTTTTGCCAGAGAGGAAACGCCTCGGAATATTTGTTTTGAGAATCATCCAATTCAGCCAGCGACTGCGCCGCGTCGCCTGAAAATCTGCCGGGTGGCTGTTGGTCAGCGAGGCCCTGCAGCAGCGCGTGGCCATCGGCCTCATCTTGCGTGGCGATAAGGGACCGTCCGAGCAGATACTTCGCCGTTTGCTGCAATGCGCCATCGCCCTTTTCAACGACGTATCGCAGCGGCGCGTGGGCATCGACGAATTTACCTGCGTCGAAAAGAATCGCGCCGCGCCGCAACTCGGCGTTGATGCGCAACGGGCCGTCGGGATAATTTTGCACCTGGTAGGTGTAAGCAGCCAGCGCGTCATCAGTGCGTTTAAGAATTCGGTACGATTCGGCCAGGCGGTAAAGCGCTTCTTCGCGCCGGCGGTCCTGGGGAAAATCGCGCACGAAATCGGAGAACGCCGTGACCGCGTCGACATACTGCCCCGCGTTATAGAACGCCATCGCGGTGTCGAATCGCGCCGCGGCGGGCGTCGTCACGACCATTCCGGTGCCGGGCGGCCCGCCGGTTGGCGCGGCATTGGTCTGGTCCACCGGCTGGGCCACGGGCGGTGCCGCCGGAGCGACGGCAGGTGCGACGGGGGGCTCAGGGTCTTGTGCGAGAGCCGCTCCTAAACTCGTTAGGAGTAAGGCTGCCGCCAACAGGACAAGCCCAACGGACTGCATCGTCGCGGAGCCCGCGACGGCTACCTTCCGAATCTTGTTGATCTCGTTAATCCTGTCCAAAATTCCGTAATTCCGTTAATTCCGTCAAAAATTCAGTGACTGGAGTGTCATAGACCGCCGCTACATGAAACCATTATTGCGATTCGTCCTTTCCGGGACGGTTCGTGGCAAAAGCGATATTGGTCAGTTTCGCGCCCTTGCAGGCGTCCATGATTTTCACAAGGTCATCAAATTGGGCGTGCATGTCTCCGCGGATAATCACGACCTGCTCGGGATAAACCTGCGAAATGGCGGTCAACTTCTGCTGCAATTGCGCAAGGGTCAGTGAGGACCGTTCCAGTTCGATGGTGCCATCGCGCCGCAGGTTGATGATGATTTCGCCCGGGAGTTGTTTGGGTTGAATGCCATTCTTGGCCACCGGCACCTTCACTTCAATATCCTGCTCGTAGCGGGCCAGGTTCCAGGTGAGCAGGAAGAAGCAGAGCAGAAACAGGATCACGTCGATCATCGGCGCGAGCTGGAACTGGATCGGTTCCTGGTTGATGCGGCGGCGCAGGTTCATGGGTGGAACGAAGGCTTACGGGTTCACCCGATGCCGTTTGCTGAGGAGAATCAGTTCCTGGGTCAGCAGCGTTCCTTCCGATTCCAAAACGGAAACGAGATGACCGACCCTCCCTCGGAAGTAGGCATAGAAGGCCATTGCCGTGATGCCCACCGTCAGTCCCGCTGCCGTCGCCACGAGCGCTTGCGAGACTCCACCCGCCAGCAGCATGGTGCGCATCGGGCTGGCTTCGGAGGCGATGTGTCCGAACGAGTTGAGAATGCCAACAACCGTGCCAAAAAGGCCCAGCATGGGCGAGAGCACGCCGACATCCATAATATAGAGCACGCGCTGGTTCAGCGCCGCCGCAATCCGATTGCCTTCCGTTTCCGCCACGATACGGATTGAGTCGGGGTCGGCGTCGGGATGGCGTTCGAGGAATTGCAGAGTGCGGTCCACGATGCGCGCGGTCGCCTGAGGCCGTTCCGCGACGTAGGCGGCCAGGCCGTCGAGGTCCTCGTTCTCAAAAAAGGGCTCCATGCGGTCGAGCAGTTCCGGCGTGGTGATGCTTTTTTCCGTCAGGGTAAAGAAACAATAGATAATGAGCGTCAGCGTGATCATCGAGGCCAGTGCCAATGGGATCATCACCCAGCCCGCCGCGGCGACCATGCCCAGGAGCGTGGTTTCCTTGCTTATTTCGGTGGTCGCGTCATTGCCGGTGGTTTGGGCCAGCGCCGGGGCCATGGCGGCGAAAAGGCATCCCGTCGTGAGTAGAAATCGTTTCATGCGTTTATAACGTCCTTTGACGTAAAAGGGATGTTACAGGTTCAAGTTATCTCGGCAAGACGCGGGTCGTTGCGCTTGAAAACAGATTTCGCACGGAGGACTGAAGAGGTTACTGCAGAGGACTGGCAGTGAAAGGCAGTGGCTTTCGATTTCTGAACTCTTCAGCCCTCTGCATTCTTCCTCTTCGGTTCTCCGCGCGAAACTTTAGCCTCCCCTTCGGAACGAGGGGCAGCGCGGACTTGCCGAGGCGCTCGCTACGCCGCAACCAATTCCCGCGAAGGAGTCGGATAGCGACCCATGACGGCATGACCGATCCAAATATCTTCATCGAGGCTTTCCCACCGAAGGGCCTTGCCCCCAAGCCGAAGTTTGACTTTTTTAAGGGCCGCATCGCTTGCCGAAGCCAATCGCGGGTAATAGGCGACGGGGAAGCTATGGGTCGAGCCGTCCACCAACCAGAGATGGACCACTCGATCCTTAACGCTCGCCTTTTTTGCGACGATGACCGGTTCGTATGCCATGGAATTTGCCGATAGAAGCAATTCGCCGAGTTAGAGCTTATTTGTATCACGGATATTCACAAGGATCAGCTTAGAAAGTTTTTCTAAGCGTGAGAAATGGAGGTGCTCTTCCGAGTGAAGTTCGGGAACAATAATGCTGAGATCGCGATAGCAAAGACCTAAAATAGAAGTCCTCCCGAGATCCAGTTGACCCTTGTTTTCAAGAAATGTATCGACGCAACCCGCTGTGTAGGAGTCGAGGCTGACTAAATCAATCCCCCTGATTTCCCTGCAAGCGTCTTTAGGAAATATCGAGGCAAGGTGAGTCGCCCAAAGTTCTTCAATTTCATGCATGTTTTTTATCTCGTTCCCAAACTCCATTTGGGAACGCACTTGCTGAGTGCAATTCCATTGCCGATCTTAAGGAAACGCTGATTTAATCAGACCGTTTATTTTGATAGAGTGGGGCATGGAGCAACAGATCAGTTTTGCACAGGCGGAATACGCGGACAAAAAGAAAATCACGCGGCGGGAACGCTTTCTC
>Ga0182030_10004712_pt1 | contig 29110 bp, 25 predicted proteins | sample 812S3MmetaG_FD_121299 | JGI IMG/M metagenome (GOLD analysis project Ga0182030, IMG submission 121299) | Permafrost microbial communities from Stordalen Mire, Sweden - 812S3M metaG (Illumina Assembly) | ecosystem: Environmental > Terrestrial > Soil > Wetlands > Permafrost | place: Sweden...
ACGGTTACTTTATGGGTAGGGAAGACCACGGCGGTAACTTTTCGGATCCCCCGAAAGAACGCCACAAGCTGTACCCTGTCAAAACCAAATCTATCTTCAAGCTTTGCCTGAAGCTCAAGCAGTATTGCCTCAGATGTGAATAGTTCATAGCTCAGTGCCTTTGAGCCTCGACCCACCAGGTAACTTCTAGCGTAACCGTTTTTAAGCGGCGGCTACAAAGAAACCGGTATCTGGGACCAGCTTAAGTTTTAGATTTGATATACTCCGCGACATCATCTTCGGTCTTGAGACCCAGGCGTTGCAATAAGGATGTTGCTATTTTCTGCATTTCCTCAAGTGTGGTATCAAGATACATCCAGGCATACATTACCCGAACGACATCGCTACTCGACATCTTAGATTTTTTAGCAAGAGATTTAATACCCTGGCTGGTTTCCTCATCTAGTGAAAAACTAACAGTCTTCATATACGTACATGTTGATAAACATACTATTGATTGTCAATAGGGAGAATAATAGACCCTTCAAAGCCAACTATCTAATAGAAAACCTTTGTATGACATCGCGCTTCGGCTGGAAGCGTGGCGTCAGGTTCTTATTAATAATCTTAATTTACTTAAGACAAACTTTTTTTATAGACCGCCAGGGTCTGTTCGGCCATTCGCTGCCAGGAATACTTTTTAGCTTGCACTTGCCCGGCGGCAATTAAATCTTGCCGAAGCTTTTCGTCAGTCAGGACATCGTTAATGGCTTTTACCATATCGTCAACATCTAGTGGGTTGAAGTAATGGGCGGCCTCACCATAGATTTCCGGTAGGCAAGTGGCGTTACTTGATACCACCGGCGCGCCATGTACCATTGCTTCCAACCCAGGCAAGCCGAAGCCTTCGCTTAAGGAAGGGAAGATATAAGCAGCACAATGCTCGTACAGCCAGCGTAAGTTTCCTTCACTGACAAAGTCGGTAAAAATAACATTTTTTATACCACGGTCGTTGACCGATTGTTCGATGCGCTCATAAATTAAGTTTTTCTTGCCTACCAGGGCTAATTTTAAATCAGGCCGAGAAACTTGCAATTTAATGAAAGCTTCGATTAAGCGCTCAAGATTTTTATGTATATGCGGCGTACCAACGTACATAATAAACGGTTTACCGTCGGCAAGCTTTATGATTGGTTTGGCCGGTTCGGTAATAAGGTCGGCGGCTTCGTAAGTCACTGTGATTTTGGTCGGATTAACATGGGTATAATTGGCTACGTCATTCTTGACGAAGTTCGACGGCGCGATAATCGCCGTAGTTTTATGTGCTGCCAGTTTGTTTAGCCACTTATATATTTGCTGCTTGATCGTAAATACAATAAGATTTTTGGCGGGGTTATTAAAACGTATTCTGGTAAGGTCGTGCATGGTGGTAACAGTTTTACCGCGGTAAAGCACCGGTTGCTGAACCATGCTGTAGTGAACTAAGTCGGCATTAAGTTGATCTAGCTGTTTCTTAAAACCGATTTGCTCACCAAAGGTAAAATAGACGTAGGGCGATAGTACTACCTTAAACTTTGGTGTTAGCTGGGCGAAGAAATCCATTCGGTGCTGCTTGGTGAGTATGATGAACTCATAAGGTGGACGCAGCTTGTATAGGTATTCGATTAACTTATCGATATATCGGCCGGTGGATGTACCGGATTCACGGGCATCTATGACAATGGTTTTCATTCCCTAACTCCTTTACTAGTCATAATAGATTGTTAAACGTCAGACAGCAAACTGCTATACAAATATCTCGTGATCCGGGCCGGTTGACTGGCGGTAAGTCCTGCCGGGATAATTAATTCTGATAGAATACAAAAGAGTATTTAATTAGATTGTGAGAAGGGTGTTATGTCAAAACGAGCATTAATTACAGGTATTACCGGTCAGGACGGCTCATACCTGGCCGAACTTTTACATACCAAGGGTTATAAAGTCTACGGCATTATTCGCGGTCAACAAAATCCTAAGCGTCTTTATACTGAACAGTTATTGCCATTCGTTAATTTAATCGAAGCCGATCTTATTGATCTTCCGTCGCTGATACGATCTGTGGGCATCGCTGAGCCGGACGAAGTCTATAACCTGGCGGCAATTAGCCATGTTGGTTATGCCTTTAAAAATGCCGAGTTAACGGCTGATGTCACGGGCAAGGGCGTATTGCACGTACTAGAGGCAATTAGATTAAGCGGCGGCGAGAAAACTATCCGTTTTTATCAAGCCTCGACTTCGGAAATGTTTGGCGGCTTAAATTACAATCGTCCCGGTAAAGGTTACGACGAAAACGCCCTGTTTCACCCCCGCAGCCCTTATGGCGTCGCTAAGCTGTATGGCCACTGGATTACTAAGAATTATCGGGAGAGCTATGGCATGCATGCCAGCTGCGGTATCCTCTTTAATCACGAAAGCCCGCGTCGCGGTCTGGAATTCGTAACCCGAAAAATTACTAATTCTGTCGCCCGGATCCAACTTGGGCTACAGAAGGATATTGAGCTAGGTAATTTAGATCCCAAGCGAGACTGGGGTTTCGCCGGTGATTACGTGGAAGGAATGTGGCGAATGTTGCAGCAAGATCAACCCGGCGATTATGTGCTGGCTACCGGTGTCACTCACTCCATCCGGGACTTTCTCGAACTGGCTTTTAAAGAGATCGGCGTGGCTGATTGGCGGCCCTATGTCAAACAGAATCCAGCCTTCATGCGGCCCGCGGAAGTCGATATCCTGCTTGGTAACCCGGCAAAAGCTGAAACAGAACTTGGCTGGAAACGCCACGTTGATCTGTCAAAGCTGGTAAAAATGATGGTCCAACATGATCTTGAACTCGAGTCGGCGGCCCGTAAATAAGAAAACAACCGTTTATTGGTTAAATCGGCCGTGCCAATCGTCAACCACATCGGCTATGGTGGTCTCAAATGGAATTTCCGGCTGCCAGCCGGTTTTTTTGTTTATTTTTTGATAACTACCGTAAACTATCGGGTTGTCAGACGGACGCATTTTTGCTAGGTCTTTTTTAATAGGGGGTTTAACACCGGCCGCCTTCAGTATGCCGTTTAATATTTCATGGCCGCTATGAGCCTCGCCTGAACAGACGTTGTATATTTCGCCCGGGTGGCCCTTTTCCAGTAATAACCGGTAAGCCCTGACGACATCGCGGACATCGGTATAGTCACGCTTGGCATCAAGATTACCGACCAGCACTTGTTTGAGCCTACCCTGCTTAAACTCCACCACCTGTTTAGTCAGGTCAGGCGTAATAAAGCCGGTAGTTTGACCGGGCCCGATATGATTGAAAGGACGGGCGATAATACATTCGAAGCCGCGCATCGAGTAGTAAATTGCCAGCTGCTCCTGCCCCAGCTTACTAATGGCGTAAGGCGAGCTGGGAATAACTTTAGACGTTTCCGTCAGCGGCAGCTTAGCTGCCGAATCATATAAGCCGCCGCTACTGATGACCAGGAACCGGGGGGTAGCTTTTTGTAACAAGGCCGCCTCAAATAGATTAACCTCTAAACCGATATTGGTGGTCATGTAGTCAAGCGGGTTATCAAAAGACGGGCCAACGGCAGCCAGGCCGGCCAGGTGGATAACACCGTCTATCTCGCGGAAGTCAATATTGGCCTGAATAGCCCGCTTATCCATTAAGTCCAACACAATGTAGTCGTCAGTACAAGGCGGCCGGTCATTTGACTTTATCGGGCCGCCCACACCTATCACGTGCAGGTTGTGATCGACAAGTTCCTTGACCAAGTGGTTACCCACAAAGCCATTGGCGCCAGTCACTAAGATTCTTTTCACGCTATTAGCGTACAGTAGTTTATGGCCAAAAGACATAAGGTTTAGTGGTGTAACAAACCGTTATGGGGTAAAATTACAGGTAATGCACAAGTTAAAACAGCGCTATCACTATTCGGTGATTTTGCTTCGAGAACTAGTCCGGACGGATTTTAAGCTTCGCTATCAAAACTCTATCTTAGGCTACGTGTGGTCGCTGCTCAGGCCGCTGCTGTTGTTTCTAATCCTTTACCTGGTATTTACTAAGTTCTTAAAAGTCGGCAACAACGTACCGCACTATCCAGTCTATCTGCTACTAGGCTTACTGCTTTGGAACTTCTTCGTTGAGGTAAGTATGGGCAGCGTGACGGCGATCGTGAGCAAGGGTGACCTGCTTCGTAAAATTAATTTTCCCAAATATGTCGTTATCTTGGCGGTGCTGGTCGGCGGCCTAATCAATCTCTCCCTGACCTCTGTCGTTATTGTCATCTTCATGATTGCGGGACACGTGGCGATATCTTGGCAGGCGTTATTACTAATCCCTCTCCTCTTGGAGTTGATAGTTATAGCTATTACGGCCGCCTTCTTTTTAAGCACCGCTTTTGTCAGGTACCGCGATGTTTCCTATATCTGGGAGGTTACCACCCAGGCAGCCTTTTACGCAACGCCGATACTGTATCCTCTGACCAGAATTCCTCATTCTTTTGCTAAGTTTTTAATCCTAAACCCGCTAGCCCAAGTCATCCAGGATTCAAGATACGTGCTGATTACGCACGCCAGCGAAACTATTTCTACCGTCTATGGTGGCGATCGTTGGATTTGGGCCATTCCTATCGGTTTCACCTTGATAATGGCGGTTCTGACCACTACATATTTCCGGCGACACTCTAAGTCCTTCGCGGAGGAGGTTTAATATGCAGGACGACGTAGTCATTACAGCGGAGGGTGTTTATAAAGATTTTGTTTTGCCGCACGAAAGAGCCGGTACTGTTAAGGGAGTATTTACTAGCATGTTTCGGCATGCTACCAGTAAGAAGGAAAAACAGCATGCCCTTAAAAACATCTCGTTTGAAGTCAAGCAAGGTGAATTTTTTGGGATAGTTGGCCGAAACGGTAGCGGCAAGAGTACGCTGCTTAAAATCCTGGCCAGTATCTATCAGCCAACCAAAGGAAAGGTCACAACTCGCGGCCGACTGGTGCCGTTTATAGAGCTAGGCGTTGGCTTTAACCCCGAACTTACCGGGCGCGACAATATTTACTTGAATGGCGCCATGCTGGGCTTTTCATCTAAAGAAGTGGGCGCTATGTATGATGAAATTGTCGCCTTTGCCGAGCTGGAGCGCTTTATGGACCAGAAGCTCAAGAACTACTCGTCTGGTATGCAGGTCCGTCTGGCCTTCTCGATGGCGATTAGGGCCAATGCCGACATTTTGCTAATAGACGAAGTGCTGGCGGTTGGTGATGCTGATTTCCAACGCAAGTGTTTTAACTATTTTAAAAAATTGAAACGAAACAACAAGACGGTCGTTTTTGTCAGCCATGACATGGAAGCAGTTAGGGAATATTGCGACCGCGCCATGTTTATCGAAAAGAATGAAATTGTCTCGATTGGTGATCCCGACACCATAGCCCAGGCTTACACAAGGCTATTTACCCCTCAGGCAGCTACCGCCGAGCCGGATAAAACTACCGACCGGTGGGGGGATGAACGGGCTAAAATTGAATCTGTAAAAGTTCAAGTCAGCGAAGAGTTAATTACCATCAAAGAAACCGTAAAAGTAAATGAAGCCCTGAATGGCTGTGTGTTTGGTATCCGTATTTGCAACGCTGAAGGTGAACACATTACAGGCACAAATACTAAATTAGAAAAGTTGAAAATTGGCGAACTTAATAAAGGCGAAAGTGTTAATGTCACGTGGGTCATGCCGAACGTATTCAGCAGTGGTGACTATACCCTAGATACTACCGTCCAACACCTTGACGCCATTACCGTGCATGATTGGTGGGACAATGCAGCATCGTTCTCGACCCAAAAAGACCGACGGCTAGCTTACGTTGTTGATCCTGGCTTCCAAGTAAAAATCGAAAAACTTAACTAATACTTGATGCCAGTGACGCTATAATCCAGCGACCCATAGACTTTAGTGAATAAATCGTCCGGTAAGCCTAAGGTGTTTTTAGTCTTCTCGGGATTAAGCCGCCTGATTTTAATATCCTTAAATCCGGACATTTCGAAAATGTAGGCCAATAACTGTGGCGGGATGGGCTTTATATGGGACGGATCGTTATAAAAACTGGAACTGCCGACTACAAAATTCTCCGGGTTTGGTGTTTCAAAAAGCAAGAGGCCGCCATCCACTAAAGAGTTGTGGATGGAAAAGAACAGCTTAAGCAGCAGCTGAAAAGGTATATGCTCGACAATGTGAAAACCCGTCACGGCGCCAAGCGAGGCCGGACCAAGTTCAGCCATGTAACTAAGAACGTCGTGCTCGTCAACCTTAAGTCCTTGCTGGCGGGCGTGCTTGACCATGTCGGTATTAATATCAACACCTTGGGCGTTAATGTTTGACGCTTTCATTAACTTTAAGAATTCGCCCCGGCCGCAGCCAATATCCAAAACGGGGTACTTGTTAAAGTCAATTTTTGACTTTGTAAACAACTCCAAATACACTCGCAGTTTACTGGTTACGTCTTCTTCGCTGCCCCTGAATCTATCTTCAAAGCCCTTATAAAAAACATCAAGTAAATGGTTCTCGGCAAAGAGGCCAACCGATTCTGAGATGGTGGTTTCAAAGTCTTTTTGTTCTTTATGCAGGACCTCAAATTCGTGAATAATTTGGTCTTGGTACTTTGGCGCCCTAACGGTGTAATTAAGGGTTCGTAAAACAGAGCCAATAACCGGTAGCCCCAGAATAGTTTTTTTTATGGGATGATTGCCTGATTTGTTATTCATCAGATGTTGCTACTTACTATATTACCTGATCAGTCATTTTACCAGCTTAGATCGGGTGAAGCGGCCAGCAAAGCCAACTTGAACGCGCTTCTAATAGCAGGTAAGATTAAACAGATGACAAGACTCTACATTGACGTCGAAACGTTAGTTCTAGACCATTTTAGTGGCGTCGGGCACTATACCTTAGGGGTAACTAAGGCCCTAGACAAGTTGGCGCCAAGCTATCCTGGCCTGGAGATAAACCTGGTGGTGCTGTCGGCGGCTAAAAACCGGCTCGATAAGTATGGATTTAAAAACTTGAAGGTTAAGGATATACCGATAAACAACGATGTGTTCAATATCGGGAAGGTTAATAACGCCCTACCGCACATGGACCTGCTGATAGGAAAAGGGATCTACTTCTTCCCTCATTTTGTAACCTGGCCCTTAAAATACTCTCGTTCTATTACTACCATTCACGACCTAGCCTTTGAGCAAACACCGCAGTTTGTTGAAGACAGCCACGCGCGTTTTTTGCATGAGGCTGTTAAATACACTGCCAAAAATGCTGACTATATCGCGGCGGTCACTAGTTGCATGAAAGAAGTAATAACCGATTTTTATAAGTTAGATAGTAACAAAATAATTGTTACCAATAATGCCGTGGACACCAATAATTTTCACAAAGAATCACAGTTAAAGATTAACCGCGTCAAGAAGAAGTACGGTATTAACGGCAACTATATCTTATGTGTCGGGAATATTGAGCCCCGAAAAAATCAGGAAATAATACTAAAAGCCTTTACTGAGTTACCAAGCAGCCTAACTGACGGCTATACCATCTTGCTGGTAGGCGCTGGCGGCTGGAAAAATGATAACTTGTACAAGCTAATAGACAAGTTGTCGGCTAAAAACGTCAACACCCAGGTTCTGGAGAACAAGGTGCCCGATAAAGATATGCCGGCGATATATTGCGGCGCTATGGTATCGGTAAATCCTAGCTTTTATGAAGGTTTCGGTATGCCGACTGTTGAAGCCATGGCTTGTCGCACGCCGGTGGTAGTTAGTGATATACCGGTAATGCGCGAAGTTGCCGGCAAAAACGCCATCTTCGTTGACCATACAGACGTCCAAAGTGTGGCTGAGGGCATTAGGCAAAGCCTAACCTTAAACCGAGACGAGCGGCAGGCGATGACCGAAAAGAACTTTTTGAAAGCCACGGCTTATACCTGGGAAAACTCTGCCAGGACCTTACTTCACGCCGTCCAAAATTTGAGCCAACGACCACAGTAAGACGCAGCGGCCCTAGACTAGTTTCTAGCTACGAGTTACTAATTTTAAAATATTGGCGGCAGTTTTTTCCCAACTGTAGCTTTTGGTGTGTCTAATTTCTTTTTCGGCAATCAGCTTTCGGTCGTTTTTAGTGTAGTTTAATACTTCTAAAATTGTTTCCATCAAGTCGATCTGGTCGTTGGCATAGGCAATGCTCTGCCCGGCGACCTCTTCAGTTGCCGGGTTCTTATAACTTATTACCGGACAGCCATGGGCCATGGCCTCTAAAACCGGTAAACCAAAGCCTTCATACCGGCTAGGAAACACAAAGGCCAGGGCGTTTTTATATAACCACTCTCTCGCCGGATCGTCGGTGAAGCCGACGAAGAGTATATCGTCAATGTAGGATGAGGCTTTTAAGGCCCGGCGGTTGGCTAGCGAAGCGATATTTTCCGGGCCCTCCATGCTGTCTCCGGCCAGTACCAGATTTAAATCATGGCCTTGAGCCCGTAGCAGGTTGAAAGCAGTAACGAGATCGTCAAGTTTACGTCTACCGTCAGCGCCGCCAATGAAAAGCAGAAATGGCTTATTAATATTTAACAGTTCGGGCTGCTTCAAATAACCCCACGAAGTTTTCTTATACTGGTGCAGATCGATAGTTTGGTTGCCGGTATCCAGGGCTTGGTTTACACCTAGCGGCGTAACCACAATTTTTTTACCGGTTACTCCCAGCAGGTTAACAAAATCATTTTTGGTGTGCTCGGAGTTGGCCAGTAATAAATCCGCCCGCCGGGTATTAAGCTTAGCTTTTTTGGCGTATAACCAGCGGCGGGCCTGATAACGCAGGGCGCCCTTCCGAGAATAACCGAATATTTTTCTGACCGTTTTATAGGTAGCCAAATAATCCCACTCGATGGCGTAAGGTATGACGTCGTGCAAGAATAATACTTTTTTTAGTCCGCGCCTTCGCGGCAAGCATTGTGCTTGATCTATCTGAATAAAGCTATCAAGGCTGCCGACATCGTAAATGCGCGAGTTACCTATATACAAATCTTTAAGGCTCAGTAAGTTGTTGAAAACGCTGGCTAGTATATGGAGCTTGCCGGGTAATTTAGCGGCGTAGTAACGCCTTGGCCGCACCGGCCTAACCTCGTAATTTATGTCGCTTAAATCAAGTAGCTCCAACGAGTTAACGCCTAAATCCATGACCGCAAAAAAGATGTAGCGGTGCTTAGCCTTCTCGTCGGCCGGAATATTATTTACGAGGTTAATTAAAGTATAGCCAATACCGCGCTTACGGTGCGGGCCTTGCAGGGGCGATAGGTCTATCCCGATTACCATGGCTTAAACTCTCCTCGCGGCTTCAAAAAACACTTTAGCGCTCTCCGTCCAGGCGAACTTTTGGGCTTGCTTCGGGCCCTCAATAATAGTCCGGGCAGTAATCTCGTCGATATTGTCTAAACAGTCCACGACGGCATTATATAAAGCCTCGGTATCATCACTGGGGATCAGTTTGCCGGCCTGGCCGACAACTTGCGGCAGAGATGAGTTATCGGCCGAAATCACCGGTACACCGCAGGCTAAAGCCTCCAGCGGCGGCATGCCAAAGCCTTCGTAGTGGCTGGGGAAGACCAGCATCTTGGCGCCGGAAATTATGGCCGGCTTGTCTTTATCCAGTACGTATTCTGACGGTCTGATTATCTTATAGCCGGCATCGACTCGCTTAATTATGTCACCGAAGAGGGCATCAGTCTTCCAGCCGTTGACGCCCACCAATAGCAGTGAAACCTTGTCAGTAACGGCTTTCGGCAACCGGCAGTAGGCATCGATCAGCGTACCGATATTTTTTCGCGGCTCTAAATTGGATAAGGAAAGAATATAATCGCCCTCAATCTTGTATTTAAGTTTGACCTCACTTATTTCGCGGGCGCTTCTTCTATAAAATAGGCTTGGATCGGTGGCCGGCGTGGCTAACAGTACCCGGTTCTTATCTAGGTGGTAAAAATCAATCAGCTCCTGGCGGGCATTTTCGGAGATTGCAATGACGTTGCTGGTTTTTTTAATCGAGCGCGTCACGCCATCTGATAAAAAGATCGCGTTGCCCTCATCCGAATATTGTCGATGCAGCTCGTAAGACAGATCAAAGATAACTAAAGCGGCTGACTTGCTAAAGGCCAGCGGCATGTCCACGAAGCGGGGAAAAATATAGGTGCCCAGGCCGCACCAAAGATCAATTGGCGGCAACCAACCCCGATGCCACAGGGCGGACACATAACGGAACGACAGCGGCAGTTTTTTGTAGCCGATATGCTTAAAGCCGAATTTTTTAAACTTTTTTACGGAATCTTTAGGGATTACTACGGTTACCTCGGGTACGGCTTCGCCTTGGTATTTAGCCCTATCCAGCAGTTCGTCCATACCGCGTAGAATCCCCAGGATATACTGGCCGACGCCACTAAAATGCCCGTCAACTAAACCGAGTCCGTCAATATATATTTTCTTCACTGGTTACTATTCTATCAGAGAAGCAAACTAAATTTAAGCGGTCAGCGATATGGTAAAACCAAGGTACTATTTACCGGCCGTATTGGACGCCCAGGTGGCTACGCCCTGCGCGGTGTAAACGACGACGTTGCCGTCAGATTGAATGGCCAGGCTGGAGATGCCTTTGCCGGAAGTATTGCTGTTCCATAGGGCCTGACCGTTAGTGCCGTACAGCACCAGGTTGCCGTCAGATTGCATTGCTAGCTGAGTCACTGGCTTACCAGCCGTATTGGACGCCCAGGTGGCCGCACCGGCCGAGTTATAGAGCACCAGGTTGCCGTCAGATTGAAGAGTTAATTTGTGCTTGGAATCTGACGTTACCAGCGTTTGGCCGGGGTATAGTTTATTGTTGTTCCATAAGGTAACCGAAGAGCCCTGTAGGGCAAGCGTACCGTCCGGCTGAAGGACTAAATTAGCCATGCCCTTACCGGAAGTGTTACTGGTCCACAGGGCCTGGCCGTTAGTGCCATAAAGCACCAGGTTGCCATCGGGCTGCATATTTAGATCAGCTACAGATTTTCCGGTCGTACCAGAGCTCCATAGGGCTGTACCGGAACTATTGCTATACTCGACAAGATTACCGTCACCCTGAAGTACTAGCCGATATAACAAGTTGGCTGTTTCCAGCGATTGTCCGGGGTACATGATGCCGTCCGGCAGAGAGTAATTGACGTAATCTAAATGGCTCGGCACATTGACGGTGCCGGAACTCCATATGGCATTACCTCCGGAGTTACAGTAGACGGCTAGGTTGCCGTTGGTTTGGAGGGTTAGATAGGCGCCCTCCGGCACCCCGTTGTTAATACTGGTACAGGCACCGTTCGTATTGGAGGCCCATAACGGGGTACCGGTGCTGGTGTACTCCACTAGGTTATCATCACCTTGCATAGTTAATGAATTGGCATTGGCATTACTAACACCGTTGGTCCAGGCGGGCAGGAAATTCTCATTAAGCACCAAGTCGCCGCCCGGCTGGAGGTTTAAGGTGCTTTGGGCGTCGGGTGATAGCAGATATTGATTAATCAGAATTTGTTGACCGGTAGTTAAGCCGGTATTTTGGGAGTTGGTCGGTGGCTGGGGCGGCACGACGTTGATGGTGTAATAGGGGCTGGGGCCATTTAACCAAGAGACGCCATCGTCGACTAAGTTGTAATATTCAACGTAGGTGCCGGGTTGTTGAGGTGCCTGGATGGTAAATATAAAATTCGCTGCGGCTCCGGGCGGGACAGCCGCCACCGGTAACCCGGTGACGCGAGTAGCGCCCAGCCAAGTGCTGCTATAGAAGGGACTAATTCGGTCGTTAGGATTAGACGTCCCTAAATGCAGGCTGGACTGTTGCCAGGTTTGGTAGCCGACATTACGAGCTTCCAGTGATAGGTATAAATCCTGGCCAGGGGCCACGGTTGGCGTGCCAGTAAAGCCCGTGGTCATGGCTGAGTCGTAATAGGCGGCTTGTCCCTCATAGGCCCAGGCGTAAGGGGTTGAGGCCTGGGCAGAGCCGAACCAAAGCTGAAAGTAATACACAAAATTGTAGCTACCGGAGTACCCGGTGATACTGGCGGGGCCAACGTAGGGGGTGTAACAATATAACGACGCTGTCGCCGCGTTGGCCAGCGTAACGGTCTCTGCCGTTCCGCCCGGGTCGTCGAATACTACGGTACTGCCGGGATACAACCCGGTCGAATAAAGCTGTGTTTGGCCGTTATTTTCATAGCCGGCTGTAGCGCAGGGATAATTAGAGCCGGGGTACCAGCTGGCCCAGGTCGCATTCTGCAGGGCGCCTTCGTAGTTATAGCGGAGCACCCAAGTGCCGTTATCGACTTGCGTGAAGAATCCAACGTAACCGCCGCAAGAGTGGAAACCCATAGCGCAGTTTATTTGCGAGGCCGACGGCGTCGGGTCGGTCACCAAGGATTGTTCTTTTTGCATGGTCGACAAGATGGCTTCCGGGTTAATGCCGTAAGCCTGAGCGGCGTCGTAAACCAGCTGGGCGGCCGATAAGGTTTGCCCGCAATGGATGTAGTAAGGCGCTATGGCGCTATCGCAAGCCTCGACATCCGAGTAGCCGGCTAAGCCGCTGCCAATATTTGATAAGAAGTTTTGAATGGCCGACGCGCTCATGGTAGCGTTATTCAGCAAGGTGGGATTATCTATAAGGTTGCTAGAGTTGTAATTGGGCGAAAAAGCAAAAGAAGTTCCATGGGGCAATATAGCTACAGCTCCCACAACCAGCAGAAACACGACTGCCGTTAACAGTTTGTATTTACTTAGCGAGTGTTTAAGAACTAAAGTTAACATCGATATTAATTATATCCTCTTCTGCACCATTACTCGGGTTAGGATAGTATACCTGTAGGGTCCCACTGCTTGAATGTGAAGTAAATTGCAGAGTACCGGAAAACTTACCGTTAACGACACTTAGATTACCCTGATCGATTTGTCCAACTGAGTTATCGGTCAGGATGAATTGGACATTACTGACATTAGCCAGGCCGCTGATGGTATCACCGGTTTTAACACTGGTACTTGCAGCTGGCTGCTGAAGCGTAATATCGCCCGAAGTCGACATGACCCAGTCTGACGAGGGCGGCAAGGTACCACTGGTCTGGCCGTTATTATCAGTCGTGCCGCCCGACGACAGATTGTTAGTGGAAACTTGCGGAGTGGTTGGGGTGGATTTGGTGCCTTGGACCGGGGTATGGACGGTGGCGGTAACGGCAATTTTCGGTTTGTCGTAATAATGATGCCATAAATACAGTCCAGCTAGCACTACCAGTATACTCAGGCCGATAAAAATAAACTTTTGGCTACGTTTTTTTGATTTTTTAGTCATATTTTTATATTAATTAATGCCAGTAATATTATAGCCCAGACTTAACGGCGTCGCAAGGTAGAAGCTGACTTTGAGCTAAAGGGCTTTCACGAAGTCTTGATAGGAGTTCTCGAGCGTGAACTCCTGGCTCCATCGCCAAGCTTGTTCGCGCAGTCGGTCATAAGTAGCTTGGTCAACTAGCAAATCGTTAATAGCTTCGCCTAGTTTTTGGTAATCACTGTTTGGAACCAGCAGCCCGGTAACATTATGCTTAACGCTGTCCCTTAGGCCGTCGGTATCATAGACGACAGCCGGGGTGCCTTGACTGTTGGCTTCGGTAACGATTAAGCCCCAACCCTCCTTGATTGAAGTAACTACAATCAAGCCGGCCGCCCGCATTAAGGCGATGCGCTCTCGGTTGGGGACCCGGCCCTTGAGGCTTATAGCCTTAGAGTGCCGGGAGGCTGCCGCGTATTTCATGACACGAGCTGCATACTTGCCGGAGGTATCACCGGCCACTACCAGTTTCAGTTTAGAATTTTGGTCTCTGGCCACTTCAAAAGCCTTAATAATTTCCAGCGTCCTTTTCATAGGTCGCAGCGCTCCCAGTGATAATACCGTCGTCCTGGTTGGTTTTTTAGGCAACTTGGCAACCGGTTTCAGGTTGATGCCGACTCGAAAAAGCCGGATCGATGAAGCCTTAAAGCCGTGCTTTACCAGCTCTTGGCGCGTGCTGTCGGATATAGTGATGATCCGGGGATATTTATTGCTGAGAGCTTTCAAGTACAAGGGCTCAATGGCGTAACCAATTAGGGAAAAGGGCACAGGCAGCTGGTATAACCATACCTGACGGGATAGCTGGTAGGTGACTAAAACACGCTGCTTACGGCTATAGAAGGCGCAGCCGAACGGAACCGTGTTCATCTCGTCAATAATTAAATCCGGCCAGTTTTTTAAATGCCGCCGAAAATAAATAAACACCCGGGGGTAGACACTGAATCGGTTGCCCAACCTGGTGATTTCTGTACCGTCAACTACTTCTTGGCTTTTTGAACCGGGGTAACGGCTGGTTAGTAAACGGACCTCATGCCCGTCGAGTAATAAGTGCTTTCGGATTTCCGTCGAAACGGTTTCCGCTCCGCCCGCCAGGGGATGTGTCCGGTCTTTCCAGGACAACCAGAGTATGTTCACTAGCCTTCCTCTTCCACTATGTACAGCGGCCGGTTCTGGGCCTCGTGATGGATGCTCTCGATATAAATGGCCAGCAGCCATTGGCAAATCAGTACCAGGCCGACCAAGAAGCTGACGAATAAGGCCAGCAGCGCCGTGCCGGTAATGTCTAGGTGCCAAGGATCGCCAAACATGTATTTCTCGACCACGATAAAGACGGCGGTTATAGCCGATAGGGTGACCGTGATGGAGCCTAATATTCCGCCCAGCTGTAAGGGCCGTGTGCTTTGGGACACGAATGAATGGAGGGCTAATTTAACTAACTTGCCGAAACCGTATGAGGCCTTACCGCTATGGCGGGCCGGCGACTTGAATTCAATGGTGGTTCGCTTGAAACCCAGCCAATCGACTAAGCCGCGGGTTATCCGGTTTCGTTCGGTGAGCTTGTTAAATTCTTGGATTACCTGCCTGTCTAGTAAGCGGAAATCAGTAGATCTAGGGATAGTCTCGCCGCTACTAGTTTGCTTGAGAAGCTTATAGAACAGCTTAGAGCCGTAACGTTTAACGATACCTTCCTTGGTGTTTGAGCTGCGGACGCCGATTACTACTTGGTAGCCCTCGTGCCATTTAGCTAGGAACTTTTCAAGCAGTCCGATGGGGTGCTGGCCATCGGCATCAAGCAATAAAGCCGCGTCGCCCTTACAGTGCTGCAAACCGGCCGACGTAGCTGCCTCTTTGCCGAAATTGCGCGAGAATCTGATGAAAAAGACATGGGGATCCGTGGCGGCCAGGGCTTTAATTTTAGCCAGTGAACTATCGGTACTGCCGTCATCTACATAAATGATCTCGTAATTAATGGGCAGCCGGGAGGCCGTCTTTATTATTTCTTTGTACTGCCAGTCTAAATTACCCGACTCGTTAAAGACCGGGATGATAAGACTAACCAAAGACTTTTTCTCACGCATAGTAGTTTGCTTCGTTGCGTAACATTGTATCAATTTACTCCTTAATTTTATATACTTAAATAACAAATGGGGAAGATTGTTTTCATCTTAGGTACTAGGCCGGAAATTATTAAGCTCTACTCTTCAATAAAATATTGCTTCAAACACAAGCTGGATTACGTTGTCGTAAACACCGATCAGCATTACGACAAAAACATGCGCGATATCTTTTTTGAGGAACTTGGCCTGCCAAAGCCCAAATATAACTTAGGTATTGGTTCCGGCTCGCACGCCAGGATGCTGGCCAACATGCTGGTAGCGATTGAAGAAGTATTAGAAAAAGAAAAACCCGATGTGGTGGTCGTGGAAGGCGATACCAATACCGTACTTGCCGGTTGCCTGGTAGCCAACAAGATGCATATTAAAGTCGCCCACGTCGAAGCCGGCCTGCGTAGTTATGACCGAAATATGCCCGAGGAATACAATCGGATCGTAGCCGACCATTGCTCGGATTTTCTATTCGCACCGACCGAAAAACAGGCTGAAATATTACGCCGTGAAGCCATTGACGAACGCAGCGTGTACGTTACCGGCAACACCATCGTTGATGCTGTCTACGGAGTCAGTAAGCGGGCGGTTTACGAATTCGACAAGCCGTTTATCCTGCTTACTTGTCACCGGCCGTCTAATACCGACGAACCCGCTAACCTGGCGGCTATATTAACAGCCGCCCAAACTATTTGCCGTGACAATAATTTTGACTGTGTCTTTCCGGTTCATCCTCGGCTCAACCACAAGCTGGATTACATAAAAGGCTTCAAGGGCATAAAGGTAACTGAGCCTATGGGCTACGGCAAATTACTGGCCGCCATGAAGGCTTCCCGAATGGTCTTTACGGACAGCGGCGGCATTCAGGAAGAATCTTGCATCCTCCGAAAAAAGTGCGTCATTCTGCGCACCAATACGGAGCGCCCAGAAACAGTCGAGGTGGGCGGGGCGGTCCTGGTGGACGAAATTACTGAATCGGATATTCTGGCTAAGCACCTGAGCCTGAAGAAAAAACGCGTAAATTGGCAAAACCCGTTTGGCGACGGTAAGTCTGGCGCGCGGATAATAAATATTTTAACCGGAAGCTTTTCGTGAAAGTATTATTTATCTTCAACGGCATAACCAAAAACGGTAATCAGGTCTCGGTATCAGGCGGTGATATCCGGCTGCTAGAAATAATGAAATACTCCAAGGGCGTTGAGATTAATATTTTAACTACACCCAATGGCCTGGAGTTTTTAAAAAAATATGACCAGCCGTACGCTAGGTCATATGTTATCAATGAAGTAGTCCAGGGTGGGCTAATCAGCAACTTGCGTATTAGCCTGAAGGCCTGCTTTTATGGTCAGAGCGGCATCAGCGAGTATAAAGACAGTATCGTTTATTCTTCATGTGAACACCTTTACGACGTGTTACCGGCTTGGCGTTTAAAACGCCGCAATCACTGCACCTGGTACGCCGTTTATCACTGGGTGGAAGAATACCCATGGCGGGATAAACGTGGCAATACCCCGGCCCTAGCCCGCTATGCTTACTGGCTCAATCGCTACTTCGCCGGCTGGTTGATTAAACATTACGCCGACGATATTCTGGCTGTTTCCGACCAAACCAAGGCAAAGTTAGTGGCTATTAAGAAAATTAATCCCAAGAAAATAAAAGCCGTCTATTGCGGGGTCGAGTATCAAAAAATTCAGCGTATCATCAAAAAATATGCGGCCGAAAAAGGGAAGACCTACGACGCCGTTTTCATGAAACGACTTAATTACGGCAAAGGCGTTCTAGATTTATTAAAGATATGGCAGGGCGTTGTGTCTAAAAAGCCAAACGCCAAGTTAGCTATTATTGGCGATGGTACGGCAGAAGTACTCAGCCAAATCAGGACTTTTATTACGAAGAATGGTCTCGATAAAAATATCGATTTACTGGGAGTTATTTATGATGATGAGGTAAAGTTCCGGGTTATAAACTCCGCAAAAGTATTTTTGCTGCCAACTCATGAAGAAAACTGGGCAATTGTCATCGGCGAAGCGATGGCGGCAGGTGTGCCGGTGGTGGTCAGCCGGCTTAAAGAGATTGTTCCCATCTGGCAGGATAATGTAGTTTGGTGCCGGGTTAGCGACACAAAAGACTTTACCGGGCAAGTTACCAATTTACTCGGAAATCCTAAAAAAGCTGCCGACCTGGCTGCCCGGGCTCATAAATTTATAGTCCGCTACGATTGGAAGAATATTGCCGACAGTGAGTTCAAGGCGCCGGCTAATCCTTAGCCGCCTCGAGCTTTTTGATGTAAAACAAGATAAGGCATACAATAGCCGCCACTCCGGCTATGCTATCGAGCCCCACCAATATAGAGTGGATGCCGGCATGTTTGGGAATTAAGAAACCGTAGACTAAAACTATTGCCGTAATCACCGACGATAGCCAAATGGCAATATAATTTCTGAGTACGACGAAGTAGAGGATCACCGCCGTAATAATTAAGAAGAATAGTTTATAAAGGATCGATAACGTTCCGATGTTCCGCACGCTGCTGACACTAAAGCGAGACCCGAAGAATAGGTGGGTGATAAAACCGCCAAAGAAATCAATACCGATTATTGCCGCTAACGCGATCAGGCAAAAGTAGGTACAGACTTTAATTAAAGGTTTTCGGTTCAGCTGATGGTTATTTAGACTTATCTCGGACAAGAATGGCCAAACAAAAATCGTGCCGCCAAAAAATACCGCCCGGCTGATGACATATATGTCGGTATAAAACTTAACTTGGTTGCCGTGCTGGGCTTGGATAATTAGTAGGTCGGCAATTTGTACTAAATTAATAAACATTATTGCCAGTGAAGCCGCTAGGGCGTAAAGGAAAAGCTTGGCGGCATAGCCATTGTCGCTATCATCAAGGCGGGTTGATCTCAGCAAAGTCTTACCGATCTTCGGGAGCTTGTCGTACCTGAATAGTAAGTAGATGGCCGGTATGGTTAAGAGTTGGCCTGTTCCCATACCGATCTCGGCCCATAAGCCGTTTTTGGTTACAAAGCCTACCGCCACCGTCAATACAATCTGCAGGCTGGCCGACAGGGCTATCAAGACGCCCATTTTGACAAGCTTTGACTTGCCGTTAAGATAGCCCGAAATGATGGCAATTGGGATCGATACGATCATCATAAAGAAGATAGGCAGTACAAAAGCTAGCGGGATGTGAATTTTGGGCAGAATCAGCGGCGAAATAATTAAAAACACCAATCCCAAGGCTATAAAGAATTTAAAAAGCATTGACTGGAGCAGTTCTACCCCTGTATTGCCCCTGGCCTGCTCTTCGACTTTCGATAAACCAATGGCAATTGCGATTATCGAAGCCAGGAAAGTTGACATTTGAGTCAGTAACGACAAGGATACCACTACGTTAATGTATTGGCCGGCCGGCAATATGTGGGCCAGTACCGGGTAAGTAAGGTAATTGAAAATAGACGCCAGACCGCTAAGTACCACAAATATAAAGACGCTTTTTTTCACTCCCCCCATTCTACCTTAAAGCCGAAGGGTAGGGTACTATAAGAAAGGTGTTTGCCAACCTATTAATTTTGTCATAAAGTCATAGTAGGACTTTGTCGGCATTTAGGGAGACGACTAAATCTATGAAGAGTAATCCATATAACGAATTTAACGAAAAAAGATACTCTAAAAAAATGCCTGTTGACGGCGTAGATAAACCCAGGGTAACCTTTATCTTAAAAACCATCCCCGACAACAACTTGAAAGTCCTCGACCTTGGTTGCTGGGACGGCTCTTACGCGATTAGGTATAAAAAGAAAACAAACGTCGTATACGGGATAGAAAGTTCTGTCACCGCCGCCGCCAAAGCCCGGAGCAAGGGCGTCATTGTTGAGCAGGGTGATTTCATGGAAAAAACATTTTTTAATGGTCACAAATTTGACGTGGTTATAGCCGGCGAGATAATTGAACATGTTTTTGACACGGATTTGTTTTTAGAAAAAATAAGGAAGCTTTTAAAAGATAATGGGACATTAATCCTGACTACGCCTAATGTTGCCAGCCTGCCCAGACGAATACTACTACTGCTAGGCATAAACCCGATTCTAGAGTATCGAGTCGTGGTTAATGCTACGGCCGGCCATATCAGATACTTTACGTTTTCAGACATGTATAAATTATTGTCAGCCCACGGCTTTAGTTTAGTAACTTCCAGATCCGACGTAGTGAATTTTAATAACCAAGGGACTTTGTTCTCAACCCTGATCCCTAAAATTTATAAAAAATTCGGTAGAGCAATAATTGTCGTAGCCGAGAAACTGCCAGAATAAATTAAATTATCGGTTTTGTAGTCTACCCAGGACCATACCAAAACCACCAAAGCCAAACTCGCAAGTTTTCATGAAAAGCATGCCGCAGCCAACCAGTGGGTGGCGCCATAGTTTACGGGGTTGGGATAAAAATAACCAATAACGTACCAGTAAACTTGTCTGTCGCTTTACGGCAAGTGACCGTTTGTTTTTAGCGGTATATTTGGCAAATTTCTGGGCATAATAGAACTTCTTTTTAATAGTTTTAAGTAGAGAAATGTGTTGTTCGTCATGTTTTATTTCGTGTTTAATTGTCACAAGTTTTCCTAGCTGCTGTATGCGCTGGGAGAAGTCCCAATCCTCGCCACTAACCATGGATTCGTCATAGCCACCCAGCCGTAGGTAGGACTCTAGTTTGAAAAAACGGGCCGCTTCCATGTAGTCAACTCCCGCATAAAAGCTTCGTTCCAAGGCCTTACAACGAGCCCAAAAACCTTTACCGATAGACTCTTCCGGTATCACTACTCCCGCTACCCCATACGGTTTAATGGCGGCCACACAATCCTCTATGACGTGCTCCTCAAGGTACATGTCGCTATCAATAATGGCTATGTAAATACCTTTTGCCTTGGCGGCTCCATAGTTTCGCTGGGTGCTGCGTTCAGGACCTTGCTGGTAGTATCGGTTAGTGAACTGTTTTGCTACGTAAGCAGTTTTATCAAAGGAGAAGTTATCGATAACGATTAGTTCTAGTTGCTGGTAGGTTTGTTTTTTAATAGATCCAAGACAACGCCCGAGGGTTGTCGCCGAATTTTTAGTGGGCACGATGACCGATACAATAGGATTTGACATTAATATAATCAATTATACATTGCAAGATTGAGCATAAAAGCCAACGATGCCGTAGACTTATGAGTATGGGCAGGAACAAAAAACCTTCCGAGGGTAAGGTCCGGGACGTGTTTTATAGTCTCAGTCGTTTTTTAAACAGACGATGGCTGATATTTTTCGTGATTGTTCCTTACCTGTTGCTGACGGCCTTCTATATGGGTCCGAGCTTTCTACACTGTAACAGTATGGTTTATGGTACGGGCGACAATACTGCCGGGCCAATCTGGCGGTTAACGATCGAGCCTAATGGTGTTCTGGGCACCTATGAGCGGTATACAAACTATCCCAGCGGTGAAACTTTAGCCAGCCCAGTTAATGATGTGTCGGCCCTTCAGTCGGTGGTGGTATGGGGGCTCTCCAAGGCGGTTGGGCCCATTTGCGCCTACAACCTGACTAACATCGGCGGATTTATGGCCTCGGCGCTAACCATGTTTGGTTTTATTTATAGCTTGACCAGGCGACGATGGATAGCCTGGCTGGCGGGTTATATCTTTGCTTTCACGCCCTACTTTCAGGCTCAGGTTGGCGGCCACCCGGGCTATGGCTATACAGCCCTGTTGATTGGGGCGGTTTGGGCATTTTTCTCTTTGGTAAGAAAGCCCAAATGGACAAAAGCCCTGCTGTTGACGGTATTGTTGACGGCCTGTTTTTATTGGGACCCCTACTTCTCGCTGCTGGTGTCCACCCTAATGGCGCCGATTGGGCTGGTGTGGCTAGTCTGGCGTTACCATAAGCGGCCCGCTAAAACCGCTTGTCGTAATTACTGGCTACAGAAGGATGTTAAGTTCATTGCTCTCAGCTTAGGCTTGGTGGTCCTAGCTCTGCTGCCACTTGCTTATGCCGAAATATACCAAAGCGGGCAAATCAATAACCAAGTTGGCGCTGCTCGAGGTAGTGTATTGGAGGCGGCAGAAATTTGCAGCAACTACCCGCAATCATATTTCCTACCGTTCGCTTATAATCCATTTTATGTCAAGTTAGTTGGCAGCCATGCTAATGGGGCTAATGCCTATTTTTCTAAGTACTCTAAGTGCGGCTATGCCGAGGATGGGGTAGGGCTTAGCTGGGCCGCCATGGTCGTTATCTGTGCCGGTGCCATCGCTATTCTTGGTGATTGGCGAGGAAAGCGTAAAACGGGCCTAGGCACAACCCTAAGCTACCCGCCAGTCTTGGTCTTAGGCGGAGTGGCCGTCGCCGGGCTGGTGGCGGTGCTGATCGGCTTGCCACCGTTTCATATTTTGGGTTTGCCGCTGCCGTCGCGGGTCATTATTCACTTTACTTCCACTTGGCGGGTTTTTGCCCGGGAGTACGTGGATGTAAATCTTTGCCTAACGGTGCTGTTTGCGGCCGCGCTGGCCTACTTTTCTAACCGTTTTCGCACCCGGCCAAAAGTTCTGGTGGCCCTATTTGTGGTGATTTTCTTGGGTGTTTTCGTCCAATATCAGGCCTTCTCATTCTATCGGGGTAATACCGTCGCTAACTTTAACTATAATAATATTCCCCGCGCCTATAACTATATAAAAAACAATAAGTCAATTAAGACCATAGCCGAATACCCCATGGAACCAACCTCCCAATCCAGCTCTAACGAGTACTACTTGACCATGCAGACCTTATATAAAAAGCCACTACGCAACAGCTCTTTGTCCGATGGACCGGGTGAGATGTTGGACGCGTCGATCCGTAATCTCGGCGACCCCCAAACCGTCTCCGTGCTTCACGGGCTGGGCATCAGTACCGTCGTCGTTCATGGTTTGACGGTTAACCAAGTCGCCCAAATACCCTACTTAAAAGTGATTTACTCGGAAACCGGCGTAGCTGCCTATCGGCTGCTGGATAATTCCAAAGGCCTGCTGGTTATTGCCCAGATTGTCGGCGCTCCGACTCCACAGAAAATGCTGCAATTTAGTAGTGCCTTGCCGGTTAACGGTGCGACGCAATTATCACCCACGCAGTGGCCATACGAAATACCGAATGATACCGTTTTAGATGTGGTAGACATCAGTAGTGCGGCTTCGCCGGTAGCTGCGCCTTTTGAAGCCTGCTTCGATATAAAGATGGCCGGCCAAGGCGACACTGGGCAGCTGAATATGGTGATAGACTCTAAAAATACCGTGACAACTAACCTTACCGATAGCTATTTGCCGGTACATGTTATGGCCAACAAAACAATTAAGCTCGACGTTACCAACGGCCACAATATGCGGATAACCGGCTTAGGCTGCAGCAGCTAAATTTAAGACTAGCCGGGCGGCGGCTTGGGTTATGATATTATGTTTATCAAATGCTTGAGAAACTTAAGGGTTATTGTTCCCCAAAAAAGCACCGACATCTTTTTGAGCATCCATCCCCGCTCTTTTTAGTCTTAGGCATTGCCGTTCTATGGCGGTTTTCGCTAGAAATGTTCAACCGGTTTTTGGTGCCCTTAATGGGTTCAAGCGGCCTATTCGGCTATGCCAACAGCCTTCACGGTCTGGGCAACTGGCTGCACTGGGACGGCGGTTGGTATTATTACGTCGTTGTTCACGGTTATCACTACCAAGTCATTACGCCCCCCGTCCAACAAAGCGTGGTTTTTTTCCCGGCTTATCCCTTGCTGGTTCGTTTTACGCATGACGTTACCGGCTTGTCCTATCCTTATGCCGGCGTCCTGATAAACTTTATACTGGTAATCGGCATAGCTCTTGTCACCTATAAGCTCTACGGTTTGCTTAAAGCAAAGTACGGGGCCAAGAAGGACACGCCGGCTGACAGCCAAATAAGCGGCGGCCTGCTGGCCGTAGCCCTGATACTGGCTTTTCCGACGGCCTTCTTTCTGGCGGCTTACTATGCCGACGCTTTATTGCTGTTTTGTTTTCTGGCGGCTTTATACGCCAGTTTCAAGAAGCACTATATTTCGGCGGCGGTGTTGGCCGGTTTAGCCTCCGGCAGTAAAATTATCGGCATTGTGGCAATGGTGGCGGTGTTGGTGGTCTTTTTGGAACAAGAAGTTACCAGCTTAAAGGACATAACTCAGAAATTAAAATTTGCGATGAGGTTTATCGGGCTGGCGATACTTAGCCTCTGGGGGATTTTACTGTATATAGCCTTTCTGGCCCATAAGTTTAAAAGCCCCTTTGCGTTTTATACCGACGAAAAGGCTTGGCCGGGCAAGGGTACGGGCAGCTCATTTATGAACATATGGCATCAAAACTATGCCCATCTGTTTAGCCCGGGCTACTTTGGCGCCCAGCACATTAACTATCTAGTTGCCCTATCTAATATGGCTATACCAATCCTGGCGGTTGGCATACTTATCTATGCCATTTATAAGCGGGTGTGGTGGATTGTATGTTATGTGTTTGCCCTGATTGTGATCTGTTTAAGCTCGGGCTCGCTAACGTCGGTCAATCGCTACGGCCTGATGCTGGCGCCGGTGATAATTTACCTTTGCGCCATTACCTCCAAAAGAACCCAGAATTATGTCTGGGTCATTGTCTGTATCCTGGCGGTCATAGAACTTATTTTTGCTACCGTATTCTTGCAGGGGAACAGTAACTTCATCGGCTAACCTGGCCGCTACCGTGGTTACGGCAGCGTCTCGTCAAGGGCTGATTCCAGTTGCCGGCCACAATGCTGTTTCTTCGCGGCCGTTTATCTAGTAATATAACTTATGAACTGAGACGTCTATATTATGAGAAAATTGATTAGTTATATTTTTCCGATATTCAACGAATCTGATAATATCGGGAAACTGTATGAAACCCAAGACAACCTGTTGAGCCAATACGTCGACGCTTATAGTTTTGAAATCATTTTCGTTAACGACGGCAGCCGTGATGACTCGCTGGCCAAACTACTCGAGATACAGAAGCAAGATAGCCGGGTTGTAGTCATAAATCTAGCCCGCAATTTCGGCCATCAAATTGCAGTTACGGCCGGGCTGGACAACGCCAAGGGCGACGCAGTTATTATCATGGATAGCGACCTGCAGGATCCGCCGGCAGTCAGCTTGGAGCTGGTCAAGAAATGGGAAGAAGGTTACGACGTCGTCTATGCCCAAAGACGGACCCGGCAGGATTCTTTCCTGAAAAAAACCACCGCTAGCCTGTTCTATAAATTGCTGCAGAAATTTGCGGAGATTGATATTCCGCGTGACACGGGAGATTTTCGGCTGATCGACCGCCGGGTAGTGGCTGCCTTGAACCAGTTCCGCGAGCACAACCGTTTCCTGCGGGGGCTGGTTTGCTATGTGGGCTTCAAGCAGGCGGCAGTGAAGTTCGATAGGGATAAACGGTATGCCGGTGAATCAGGCTATCCCTTAAGGAAGATGCTGAAACTGGCCGGTGACGGAATTTTTGGGTTTTCAACTACGCCGTTAAGGTTCATTAACCGGACCGGCTATTTTATATCAGGGTTAAGTTTGTTGGGCATAATTTACGCGCTGGTCGTCAAAATCACCGAGCCTTCAACCACGGTACCGGGTTGGACATTTGTGGTGATAGCGATTTTGTTTATTGGTGGGGTACAATTACTTATGCTGGGCGTAATCGGAAATTATATCGGCCGCATTTATACAGAGACGCAAAACCGCCCGCTTTATATTCTTGAGTCAATAACCTCAAGTCATAAGTCTTAAGCAAATTATGGTGGCTAAAATATTAAGTCTATTCAAACACTCAGTACTGCTAAGGTACTGTTTTGTCGGCGGCACGTCTTACGTAATTGAGCTGAGCTGTTTATTGTCGCTTCACCACTATGGCCATTTGTCCCGCACAGTGGCGACGGCTATTTCGTACTGGATCGGCCTGACTATCGCTTTTATACTGCAAAAATTAGTGGCTTTCCAAGATTATCGAAAAGAGCTCAATATTCTGACTAAACAAGGTCTTATTTACGGGGTGCTGACGCTATGGAACTATAGTTTTACGTTAGTTATAGTTAGCGCCTTCAGCAACCAAGATATTATCTTTAGTCGTACCCTGGCTCAAGCCATCTTTTCGTGCTGGAACTTCTTTATTTTCAAAAAGATAATTTTCAAAAAAGTCGACATCGCCGTTTAACTGCCATATTGGTCTATTATTTGATATTATTGTAGGCAATGATTGTCGTGATTATTGCTGGCGGATCAGGGACTCGGCTCTGGCCTTTGTCTATTCCTGATTATCCAAAGCACTTGCTTAGTATCAATGGTGATAACCTGTCGCTTTTGCAGCATACCTACGAACGGGCCAAAAAGCTGTCGAAAGACATCTATGTTGTGACTGAAGTCGGCCACGCCGAACACATTAAAAAACAACTCCAGGACCTACCTGATGAAGCCTTTATTATTGAGCCGGCCAGACGGGGCACGGCTAACTGTCTGATTGCCGCCCTAGCTTATATTGCCGCCAGGCATGGGCCCGACATACCGATAGTTAGCTTGTGGGCCGATCACTACGTTAGGGACACTAAAGGTTTTGTCTATAGCTTCAAGGCTGCGGCTGACGTATCGGTATCGGAAAATCGGATTGTGCTAATCGGTGCCGAGCCTAGGTATCCGGCCACCGGTTTTGGTTATATCCAGAAAGGCGAACCGCTCGACGAGAAAGGCTTAGTTTATAACGTCCATTCTTTCAAGGAAAAGCCGACCTTTGATGTGGCTAAAGACTATCTGCGCAAAGGTGAGTACCTTTGGAACTGCGGCAACTTCATTGGCTCACTTAATACGTTTATGGACAGTATGAAAAAAAATGCACCAGATCTATACCGGGATTACCAACAGCTAGCCACCGCTACGACAAAAAACTATACAGCAATCTATTTAGGTCTTACTAACGAAGCGATCGACTATGCCTTGTTAGAAAAAGTCAATAATTTGCTGGTGGTGCCGGCCTCATTTGACTGGATGGATCTGGGCTCGTTCAATGATTTGTACAAAGTTGTTGAAACAAACGAGGCTGGTAATCATATCCATGGCCATAATGTCGAGACCGAGGAAGTCCAGAACTCTTTTATCCAAAATTATGAAGATAAACCACTAGCGGTGATTGGTCTTGATAATGTCGTCGTGGTTAATACCAAACACGGTATATTGGTAACGCGCAAGGACTTGTCGCAAAAAGTCGGTGAGGTTAGCAAAAGATTCAACGCCTCAGCCAGCAAATAATTGGGCCAGCTTAAAGTTATGACTGATAAAGATATAACAAAAACTGCCGCTTTGCTAAAACAACTTCAGCCGGGCTTTTTGCCTTACGAAATATTTGTGCAGATGGCTCGCTTGAGTGTGCTGTCGATCATCGAGCTTGTGCCGCTATGTTATAAAGACGGTGAAGTTATGGTATTGCTGCTTAAACGACCGGAAAATGATTTAATTTGGCCCGGTAAACTACATAGCCCGGGAACGGTGGTTCGACCCACCGACCATAGCCTGACCGGTGAGGCTTTTAAGCGGTTAGTTAAGGAAGAGCTGAACGGCACTAAGCTATCTAAACCCCAATATGTCGAGAGCCTATTTAGAGATACGGTCAGAGGCAAAGAAAACGTCCAGGTGTTCCAAGCGAAGATTTTATCAGAACCTAGGGCCGGGAGTTTATTTGACTTGGATGACCTGCCGGAAAATTTCCTCGATTCGCAACTAGATTTTATTCAGCATGCCGCTAATAGCTTTAGTAGTTAGTTGATATTGGTTTCTCATTTCTTCTTAGCCAATCTGTAATATATAGCTAAAATAAACTAATATAAGTCCATTATTTTGCCGTAGTAAAACATCACTTGTACCTAGTAGCTTTATTTTATCCTCCAGCCCCCGTTTTCTAGCCTCAAGCAAACTGGTATACTAATAACGGTGAAAGCATAAGGGTAAATTACCGTTTAAGAAATGAAAAATCGGTTGAGGGTATTGGGCAATGGCTTTAGCAAAATAGGTCATATTATATATGGCCATATAGTTATTAATACCCATAAATACCTAACCCTACACTCTACCTACTACCGCCGCTGGTTTAACTTCCGCTTCCATAAACATATTCATATAGCTCTAGGGGCTCTAGCTACTCTAGCCTTAATCCTGACCATCATGGGTGGTCTAGTCCATAACGTCTTAGCTCTATCTACCTGGGTACAGTCTGACTGGAGTGGTGGTGTTGGCTCTAGTACTTCCAACCAATATTCAGCTGGAACTAATGTTACTACTTCTACAGCGAATCAGGTGACACTAGCTCAAAGTTCAAACCTATTTACCAATAATAACTTTACGTCAAACTTGACTGGCTGGAACACCGGTATGACTCCTAATATGATTGCCGGTTTGCAGATATGGCTTAAGGCGGATTCGATCAACCAAAGCAATGGCAGCACGGTTAATACCTGGACTGATTCCAGCGGCAACGGCAATAATGCTGTTCCCGGCAATGCCGGCACTCTTAACACTACTGGGATAAATGGTGAACCGGCAGTAACTCTTAACGGCGACTATTACATTATTACGCCGTCAACAGGCATTGTTGCCAACTCAATGTCGGTATTTGCGGTCCAAAAACCGGCTTCCAATTCTACCTACGGCATGTTACTCAGCAGTAACGGTGCCGATGACGAAGAGTTCGATATCAACTGGCCGGCTAACGGACAGATTGGTACTTATCTTGGCCGGCAAATCGGCAGTGGTTATAGCTTCACGGTCGGTACGCCGCTGATTAATTCACTAATATCATCCTCGTCTGTGGCGTCTATCTATGGCAACGGTACAGCCGAGGGGTCCACTACACCCGACTCGACCCATCCAACAGCCTTCCATATCGGCAACTATGCTTTTGGATCCGGCTACTACTACAGCGGTTCAGTCTCGGAGATTATTATCTACAATACGGCGCTTTCTAACACCCAAAAGGCTGCAGTGGAAAACTACTTGGCCAGTAAGTATGGCATTACAGTCAGCTCCGGGGTAACGGCTACCCAAAGTACTGCGAATACCTATAATGGTGCCGCCGGCAGCGCTAAATTAGTCGCTACCGATACCGGAGAGTTTTCTCAAAATGTCACTACCGGTACGGGTACCTACCGACTTTCCAGCTATGCCTATACCAACGGTTCAGCCGTATCTTCCGCCAACGTTCAGCTTTACTACAACGGTTCCCCGGTTACTACGACCTTTACCTCGGTCGGCAGTGGCTGGTACAGCTTAAGCGCTACTGTTACCGGTACGGGCAGTACCGTGCCAGTAGGTGTCCAAGTATTAGCCGGAAATACTGTTTATATGGATGGCATGAGTATGACTAATTATCAGACTTCCGGCACCCTAGTCTCCAACATCTTCAATACTGGTATTGGTGAGAACTACGGCAACTTAACCTACACGGCTACTGCACCGGCTAATACTACCGTATCGGTATTGGTCAGGGCAGGTAACCAAGCTAATCTGTCCGATGCTCCGGCTTGGACCAGCTGCAGC
>Ga0182030_10004714_pt1 | contig 29107 bp, 22 predicted proteins | sample 812S3MmetaG_FD_121299 | JGI IMG/M metagenome (GOLD analysis project Ga0182030, IMG submission 121299) | Permafrost microbial communities from Stordalen Mire, Sweden - 812S3M metaG (Illumina Assembly) | ecosystem: Environmental > Terrestrial > Soil > Wetlands > Permafrost | place: Sweden...
AATTTCCGGGAGGTAATCTCATCCGCCGCCCCATCCGGGGCGGTTGATCTTGCGTGCGACACCGGTGGCTTGCGCCACCGGCTAATTTCTTTCCGACCCTCCGGGTCTCAAAATACGATGAACACACAGCGGCTACAGTATTTCTGAAAATGCTCTAATTCCGGCTCCAATCGAGCATGCGCTGGAGGGGGATAAGCGCTTTCTCACGCAGGTCGGAGGACATCACCAATTCGGGCGTTTCGTCGCGCAGGGTTTCATAGACTTTATCGAGCGTATTCATCTTCATGTAACGGCAATCGGCGCAGGCGCATTTTTCGGTCGGGCCGGGAATGAACACCTTGTCGGGCATCTCCCGCCGCAGCCGGTGCAGCATCCCTGATTCCGTGGCGATGATGAACGCGCGCGCGGGGTTGTCGCGGCAGTAGCTGACCATTTTTTCGGTCGAGCAGACTTCGTCGGCCAGCATGCGGACGGCCCGCGTGCACTCGGGATGGGCCACGAGCGGCGCGCCGGGGTATTCGCGGCGGATCTTTGAAAGGCTCGCGTGCGTGAACTCGATATGGATGTAACAGTTGCCCTGCCAGAGCCGCATCTTGCGGCCGGTTTTTTCCATCACCCACTCGCCCAGATTCTGGTCCGGCACAAAAAGGATTTCGCGGTCTTCCGGCACGCGCCGCACCATCTTCTCGGCATTACCCGACGTGCAGATCAGGTCGCTCTGGGCCTTCACCCCGGCGGTGCAATTGATGTAAGCGACGACATACACGCCGGGATGCCGCGCCTTGTAGGCGGCCAGTTCGACGGCATCGCACGACTCGGCCAGCGAACAACCGGCATCCATGTCGGGCAGGAGAACTTTTTTCTCCGGGTTCACGATCTTCGCCGTCTCGGCCATGAAATGGACGCCGCAAAAGAGAATGATGTCGGCCCTGGACGCCTGCGCCTGATAGGAGAGGCCAAGCGAATCACCCACGTAGTCGGCCACTTCCTGGATTTCGCGCACCTGGTAATTGTGCGCAAGAATCACCGCGTTCTTTTTCTTTTTCAGGGCCAGGATTTCTTCTTGAAGTGGAGTCATCGTCTTACTTTAACCCATGGGGCAATAAGGGTCTAGGCACAAGGTGTGAGTGCGGGCGGGTTGGGCAAGGCCAAAAATCCTGCTTTGCCCGGAGGCAGGCTTGGCTTACTGTACGACTCCTTCGCCTTGCGCTTGCGGGCGGATTTTGGTCTTGGGACGGGTCGCATAGTGGTTTAGTGCGGTCGCCTGGAAAGCGGCTGTGGGGTTAAACCCACCGAGGGTTCGAATCCCTCCCCGTCCGCCAGTCATTCAGCATTTGAAACTGAACGACTTGCGAGACGAAATGGGGTTCGCTGGTGTCAAGTGACACCAGATTTGACACCAACGGAGTACGTTCGGGCGTACCTCGTAAGTAGTTTGGGTTAGCCCAAACCCGCTCGCTAACGCGAGGTGTCAGACGCGATTTATCCTCGGAAGCATGGAGTTTTCCCATGCAGAACCGATACCGAATCTACCGTCGCGGCCATATCTTCTACGCCAAGGATAAGACGACGGGCCGCGCCGAAACTCTGGGCACTTCCGATCCTCGCGAAGCCCAGCGTCTCCTTAACGCCAAGAATCAGGCCATCGAACAGCCACACCTTAACGTGGCCATGGCGCGGGTTTATTTGTCCTGCAAGTCGCCCGAGATGTTGGAGCGGACGTGGAACGAAGTCATGGAGGAGATGGAGCTTTCCTATCACGGCCCGACGCTGAAACGGTGGCGGACCCAGATGAAAAGCGCGCCTTTCCAGCCCCTGCGCAAACTGAAGCTATTGGAAACGGATGGAACGCACTTCCTCGCTGTCCTGCGGCACCCACGCGCGGGCAGTTCTGCGCACAAATGGCTTCGCATTCTCCACAACCGCGCTTTGGACTTGGGTTGGCTGCTCACGCCAGTCCTGGCCCGCAAATTGTGGCCAAAATTGCGGACGAAGAAGACAAAGGCGATTACCGCCGAACAACACTCCCGGCTGGTGGCTGCGGAAAAGGATGACGAGTTTCGGCATTATTTGGAAATGCTCTGGGAGATCGGCGGCGCACAGACCGACACGGCACGGCTGCACCGGGACAATGTCGATCTCTTCAACCGGCGCATTACCTACAGTCGGCAGAAATTGGAATCCAATGGACAAGGGAGCGTGGCCATCGTCATCGGTGACGACTTGATGAGGCTGCTCAACCAATTGCCTGAGAAGGGATGGCTCTTCCCAAATCTCGCCCAACAAAACGACAAGATACGGGCCTCGAGGTTTCGGAAGGTCGCCGACCGTCTGGGCTTCACGGATATCAGTCTGCACAGCTATCGCTACGCTTGGGCCCAGCGGGCAAAGTCTTACGGGATGCCGATGCGGGAAGCCATGGCGCACCTGGGCCACGGGAGCAAAGCCATCCATCACGCCTATTCCGACAATGCCGAGGTTGTCAGCCTGCCGCTCGAATTTTACGAAAAGCAGTGGAAGGAGAAGATTATCCAATTCACCAAGGCGGCCACCGCCTGAAAAGCCCATCGTCATCCCCCTTGAGATGTCGTCTCTCCTGATTACGCATATTACGCACCAACATATTTCTTAAAGATTTTATTGACTCTTGCGAGCACATGGAATATTACTGGTTCATGGAAACCGAAACCCACGACCGACCGAAGCGCCTGACGATGGTGCTCAGAACTGATTTGACCGAGCGCGTCTATCGCATTGCTCCCCAGCTTTCCCAGAACTCAAACTCCTTTGTGAATTTGTGCGTGGAAGGCTGCCTCAATGCCATGGAGGACGGCGGCATTCACTACGAGATTCCCATCATCAGTCTTTATCGGCTCTTGACCAAGCGAACGTTGCTCGAATCAAAACTGGTCACGAAGATTTGTTCGTTCTTCGTGGCTGACACACAGGAGATCACCGATCACTATTACCGGTTTCTGGCGGAAGCCCTTAATGAGCACGAGGGACCTCTTACGCCCGATGTAATGAAGCACCTGACACAAAAAGCCATCGAGAAAAACAAGGACCGTATCGAGATGGAAAAGAAGACTTCAAAACCTAAAACCAAACTTTCAAAATTATGAGTAGTTTTTACAAGCCAGACGATCCGGTTCAAAAACCCGGACATGACAGCGACAAAATCACCTTTCTCAACTTGGCGATGAAGCCCGGAAAGGTCGATTACGTCCGAGCGGGCTATATTCTGGATATGCAGCCCTCCGCCATCCGTACGTTGGTTTCCCTGGGTGTGCTGAAACCGCTGGGTAAGAATGGGAAAACGGAACACAAGTATTTTTCAACTCCGACTATCGTCCGATATGCGAATGACGAAAAATGGATGGATCAGGCCATGTGCCTGCTCCAAGATCATTGGTCGGATAAGAATTCCCAGCGCCAATCAGCCAGCAGCGAAGAAAACAAGAAGCGCAGTCCCCGATCGTTCCCGCCCGAAAAACAGAGCAAAGGTCGCTCCGTTCGCCCCTTGGCCACGAAATCGAAGTAGGCTCACGCCCGCAAGGAAAACAGAAGTGTTTTGAATTCCCAAACGCCCCCCATAAAAGCCGACGGCGGGGGGCGGCTTGGGAATTCAAAACGCGCACGTACCAAAACAAACCTACTTCTTGGAAAGCAGTATCCGTAAGCGCCTCAACAGGCCGCACTAACGACTTTCGAAAGGCTTTCTTAGCTAAGGCAAATGAGGCCCTTTGGCCGTACAAATTTAAATCTCGTTGAGCGGAGAAAATTAAAAGTCATCTAAGCAGGTTAGTGAACCTCGGTGAGGGCTGTGGGTAGATTCTCGATTCCTACCGCCTCGATCTTATCATCAAGAGAGTAGTTGAGTTTGCCGGGATAGATGACGAAGAGTTTCTCGAGTTTGAGGTCGTTGACGGCCACTGTCATGGATTTGGTCCTGGTCGGAGCATCCCCGGCCTTGAATTCAAAGCCGAAAAGCCCACGGCTCTTTGTAATAACGAGGTCCACCTCGGGGCCGCTCGGCAACGACCAGGTGAAGCAGTCGGTGTCGCGGGATTCGGTCAGGCTGATCACTTGTTCGATACCGAATCCTTCCCATGAGAACCCGAGGCTACCATGACTGGCGAGCGCTTGATAAGTTGGAACCGAGAGAAGGGCGTGCAGCAGTCCGCTATCACGAATGTAGAGCTTGGGCGCCTTGCGGAGGCGCTTCTGTAAATTGGCGTGAAACTGCGGGAGCTCGCGCAGGATAAAGGCGCCGACGAAGATCTCAAGGTGGCGCTGGATTGTCTTGTAGTTCACGCCGAGGTTTTGGGCGAGACTTGAGTGGTTCAAGAATTGGCCATGGGCACTCGCAATAAATAGGAAGAGCCGGCGAAGCTGGGCATCCGTCATTTTTGTTTCTGCTAAAGCTGGAAGATCGCGACGGAGGAACAGGTCGATATAATCGAGCCGCCAGTTTAATGATTCCTGCGGCAATTCGCGCATGTAAGACGGCGGAAAGCCTCCCTGTATCCAAAGGCGTTCCCAGTCGGTGACGCCGACTTCATCGAGGTTGAACCCGCTGAGGGGTATGAGACGGACGCGACCGGCGAGGCTTTCCGAAACTCCGCGGATGATGGTCGGAGATGCGCTGCCTGTAATGAGGAAACGGGTCGTGCTCTCGGCGCGGTCTGCCAGGACGCGCAGCTTCAAATAGAGTTCTGGTTTTTCCTGAACCTCGTCGATGACGACAATGCCCTCCAATCCGTCGAGAACTCTGAAATTGCTGTCCTCCAAACGGGCGCGGTCGAGGATCGAGTGGAGATCGAAAAGATTGTCATTTCGGGTGACGAGAGGTTTGGCGAGTGAAGTCTTGCCGCATTGGCGCGGTCCAAGGACGGCGGTGATGGGCGAGTTTTTTAAGCCATCCTTGATTTTTTCGGTGGCTCGTGCGCGTTCGATGAAGCCTCGGTGTTCCATTAGGCTTGCAAATTAGTATTGGCGCGACTATATTGCAAGAACAATGCCAGATGAACCCTCCAGCTACCTCGATGGAATGCTCCGACTCCGGTTGGCACAGCTCTCGTCGGATCAGTTTGAGCGGTTCTTTCTTGGGTACCTGAACTCGGGCATTTCCCTGACGATCAAACGAAATGGTCGACTCCTAAAACGTCGAATCATATCGGCGGTGACGTATGGACCGGGATCAGGTCGTGACCAGGGGGGCATCGATCTTCGTCTCGAAATGGAGGGGAGGGAAGTATGGGCGGTTCAGTGCAAGAGGGTCAAAAGCTGGAACCTCAGCCAAACGGAAAAAGCCATTGAGCGCGCCGAGGATTTTGCGGCGAACCATAATTTTCTGGCGGTGGCGTGTGATCCCGGCCGGGAGGTACAGGACGAGATCGATAAGCAGCCGCGCTGGACGTTGTGGAACCTCGACACGATTTGCCACGATTTCCGCCAACTGGTTCCGGCCGCCAAACGTCGGGACTTGCTGCCCTTTTTGAATCGGGAGGAAGTGAAGCGATTTTTGCCCCATGACACGAATGCCTTAATCACCCCGGACAAGTTCTTTGAGCGCTTCACCGGTGCCGACAAACCGCTGCGTCATGACTGGACTTTGGTTGGACGGGACGAAGAATTAAAGCGAATGGGGACCTGGGACGAGAGCGGAAAGAAAGTGCTTGTCGTGACGGCACGCGGCGGCGAGGGGAAGACACGGGTCGTTCGCGAATTTTGTGAGCGCCGGATCGCCGACGAGCCTGGGCTCGAAGTCTTGTTCCTCAATCCGCTCCGGGAGGATGACGATTTTTCTCTCGGCCTCAACAGCGATGCGACCCGTCGACTCATCATCATCGACGATGCCCATCGGGCAGAGCAAGTGCCCGTGGCTTTACTCGGCATGGTGCAGCAGGACGAAAAGACCAAATTGATCCTTGCTTCGCGCCCGCAAGGCCAGGATGCGATCATTTCCCGTTTATACGAAGTCGGAATCGGAGCTACCTCGACCGATCCGATGGCCCTGCCGCCATTGAAGAAGAGCGAGGCCCGCCTGCTCGCGAAGGCCATCCTGGGAGACAATTTTCAACAACATCTGGAGCCGTTCATCAAGCTGACCGAGGGCAACCCGTTCCTCGTGGCAACTGCGGGCAACCTGTTGAGGGAGGATCGGCTCAAATGGGGTGCCTGGGGGCAAGACAAGGATTTCCGGCGTCACGTCTTTCAGATTTTCGAGACCGAAAACTTGAAGTTCGCGAACATCCCCGATGCCGAACGGCTCCATGCCAGCCGTCTTCTTCGTCTGTTGGCCATCCTCTCGCCTGTGACGATTAACGCGGTTTTTTTGGAACGGGCCGGAAAACTCATTCCTGGTGTGGTCTCGATGGAACGGCTTATACAATTCCTCAAACTGGTGGAGTTGGTCGTAGGACCGGAAACGGGCTTGCGAGTCTCTCCTGACCTTTTCGCGGATTTCCTCGTTTATGAAACATGCTTTGCTCCAGAGAACCGAGAGCCTGTCTGGACCGCCCAGGTACTTGACCTTTTTGAGGATCACACGGCCGCGCTGATCCGCAACTTTTCCGAAGCGAGTTGGATCGCCCATCTCAACGGCGTCGATGGCGAGTCGGTCTTAGCGCCGCTGTTCAAGCGACAGTGTGAGCAGTTCGTGAAAATGACCTTTCTCGAACGCCAAGGCGTATTGCGATACTGGACCACCTTCAGCCAATACCTGCCCAAGTTGAGCCTGGATCTGGCGAAGCTGACGATCGACTTGGCGGATGCCCCGCCAGACGACTCCTTCATGGCAAGAGGGAGCGGGTTCGATACGCATGACTACACGTTAAAACAGCTTCCGGCGCTCCTCCGACCGGTGGCGAAGTATCATTTCGATTACACGCACCAGGCCCTCGACATCCTTTGGGAGCTTGGCCGCCGTGAGCGCCGGCCCGAGCACAATAATCAGAATCATCCGTGGACTGTTATCACCGAAGCTTTCAAATTCGATGTGGCGAAGCCCATCGAGTACAACCTTTCGGCCCTCAATTGGCTGGATGGGTTGTTGAAGCGGCCGAATGCCATCAGCGAACTGGAGGGACCGACTCCGGTTCTCCGTTTATTCCTCGAGCCCTGCTTTTCTCGGGTAGTCGATGCCTCCTATGTGGAAGGACGGACCATTCATTTCGTGGAGCAGCACGTCAACCTGGTGCCGACGCAGCCGGTCAGGGATCGGGCCCTTCATATCCTCGATGGACTTATTGAACGCGGACCGGTGATGGCCGTTCTCGACGCGCTCAGCGCTCTCGAAGTAGCCACCCAGCGTACCGGCTTAGCCTTTCAACGTCGGGTGGAAAATCCCGAGGCCTATGCGGCGGCGTGGCGTCCCGAACGATTGAAGGCGTTGCATCGATACCGACACATTCTCGCAAAGTACCCGGACCTCGTGATCCGCTACGAGATTCGCCACACCCTCAAGCGGGGTGTCATTTTCGAGGAGGATAAGGTCTTTGGTGAGCAGTGCCGTGAGATCATGCGCTCCATTCCCGACGATCTTCCCTTGCGGACAGGTGTCGCCTTGACGTCGGACCACGCCTATGAATTTGAAGATTCATTTCACGACAAGGCACCTGACCGCTTCGATCAAAATCGTGAACTCTGGAACCAGTATGTGGAAAGCGTGGCCGCCGAGGTACTAGCGGCGCATCCCGAAGGCGAGAAGCTTTACGAGTTCTTATTTGCCGTGGTGTCCGAACTGACGGCGGGGGGATACAGCCTCGCGCTCTACCCGTTGCTTGGCGCCATCGGCCGGGCGGAGTCGCAACGTGCGGTGGAACTAGCTCATAAGATTTTGGAAGGGCCTCCGAAGTCGGTTCTCCTGCGGGAGTGGACGGCGCTGATCGAGTCCGGTCAGTTGCCGACTGCAACGAAATTTGACCTGTTTGAAAAAGCCGTCGAGGCCAAAGTGGAGGGCGCCCGCGTCGCGGTCATCCGCCAACTCGGCGGAGAGGCCCAGGCGAACACGCTGCTGGATGGTCGTTGCCAGAAGCTCCTGTTTGAGATTGCGGCCGAGCCCGATCACACGGAGGCGATCTACCTCTACCAACTGATCACCTACAGTAGCGAGACCAACCTGCCGTGGGCGTTCAAGCTTTTCGAAAAGCTGGCCGAAAGGCCGCTGGCGCCTTCGTCGTTGGGTTCGTGCCTGAGCGCGTTGATGCCGTTTCAACCGCGCCAGACAGCTCCGCCGCCGGACCTGGTTGTCCGAGTCTTTAGCCAGCTCGTCTCCATCCCAGACCTTGGTTTCTTCGAGCATGGCCATGTCTGGCAGCACCTGACGAAGCAGTATCCACTGGAGACGTACAAGCTCATCCGTGCTCGCATCGAATATTCGGCGACTGACCATGAGAGGGACTACACGGCCGTCCCGCACGCCTATCACGGACGCTTTTGTCTTCCCGAGTTAGCCAAGGTCACGGCAATCCATGCCATCGTTAAGGACCTCTGGCAGAAAGTTCTTGCCCCTGAAACCGAGGTTCGGTGGAGGTGGGTTTCACTTTTCCAAGCGGTCGTTTTTGAAGATGAAGCCTTCTGGCGGCCAGAGCTCTTACGACAGGTGCAGGGGACGACAACAAAGGATGACCTTTTGAACCTTGCCGAATTGATCCACTTTGAGGGTTCGCTGATTGTTTTCTCCGATCCCGAGATCACGGAACAGTTTCTAACCAAAGCAAGCGAGATCGGGGGACAAGAGTTGTTCGAGAAAATGCGGGCCAATTGCTATATCGGTGCGGGACCAAGATCGCGGGGCTATACCAACGGCGTGCTTGATGAGGAACTCGACTATGTTGAGGCCGCGGCGGTCAAGGCGGCGGAAAGCCACGCGGAACATCCGATCCTCGGCCCATTCTATCGCTGGATCGTCGAGGTCGAGCAGAAGGACAGAATGAATCACCAGATGCAAGCGGCCAATGACATGGCCAATCTATAACAATTGAGCTAGGCCGGCTAGTCAGCAGCGGTGCCGCTTTCATCAAGCCCCGGGGCCTGGAACATTCGGCGGAATATTTGCAGTGCGAAACATGGGAAGATCGTGCATCGGCTCCGGGAGAAGTTGTGCCGCTGCATCGAAAGTCAGGTCAATGAAATAACAGCCAGGAAGTTCTTCAAAATATGCATAGCACCCCGGCATGTTAACGTATTGGACGAGAGTCAGCTGACAGAGGTGATCGTCATCGTAATAATTCAATTCTTTCTCGTTCTGAATTCGAGCGCCGACCCCCTCCGCTCGGTGATGAGTCGCGGACCGCTTGTAAAATTGTGTGCTCATAGAATTTCCTGAATGGACCATCAAAGGTACCACGAGCCGTCGGATCAACAAACATAATTGGCCTACGTTTGGTGCTAGACCGTGAGAGTCGACGTGATCTCCCAAAGCATTTGAAATCAGGATAGCGACCTCATCCGCTTCGACGAGTCCTAGGGTTCGCAACGGTGGCGGCGCGCTGGGACGGAACGGAGCAGCGGCCCGCCACGGTTGCCACCCTGACTGAATCAGTCCCCGGAGCGGTGCCAGCAGGCACGGCGGGAGGGGCCAATGAGATTGTCGATCTACCCACTGCATATCGCGGCTTAGGGGATTCCCGCTCACTAACGGTAGAGGGGTGATTTCGCCTTTAATGGCCACATGAATCCACCTCTTCCGACATCACACACTAAGCCTTTCCAGAGCAAGTTAGTACCGTTTACGGACTTGATCCGTGAACTTCGCCAGAAAGGGAAAAGCTACCAGCAAATTGCTGAAGTCCTCCGCACCGAGCACGGAACGCGCACCGCTGCTTCAAGTATCTATGGCTTTGTCAAAGTCAGATCGAAACCTCCACGGCGCACTTATATTCTGAACGAGGCCTATTCCAGTTCATCCTCTGCTCCAAAAATGAACGGTTTCATTCCGCCTTCGCCTCAAATTTCCGAGGCGTTCATCTGCTTCGCTCATTTCCTCATCGGCTTTGTTACCGCCATCATTATCTGCTCATGCGTTATTTTTATTTATCGGCATCTTTAATTTGTGCTCTTTTTGCCGCTTTTGTGGCTTGGGAGAATATAAGCGTCTTCGCCTTAATTTTCTTTGCGCTTGGTTCCGCTTGGTACGCCTACCTGAGCCTGGGCAAAGAGGAATTGCCTGATGACGTGGTTCTGAAATTCGGCGGTGTGTGCTGGACGGAAGAAGATTTCTGCCGGGGCTGGGAAATCGATGGGCGCACGGGTTCCGGCAAGACCGCCAGCGGGGTTGTGCCGATTATTTACCAGTTGAAGAAAAATCGTCCCGAGGTTGGTATTCTGGCGCTCGACACCAAGGGCGACCTAAGCGAGCCGCTCGCTCGCATTGCCCGCGATTTGAATTGCGAAGACAGCCTCGTGCAGTTGGAAGTCAGGCCGGACGGTGCCCCTGCTGATTGGAAACCCGCTGTCACCATGAATTTCCTGGCTGACACGTCGATTCCATACTCGACCTACGCAAAAATCCTGGTCGATGTCGCCACGGCTGCGGGACAGAAGGGCGGACAGGCTTTTTTCAAAGTGGCGGCACAAACCGCGATTCAGAACACCTTTTCCGCGCTGGCGGCGCTCCATCGTCCAGTCACGATCCCGGTTTGTGCTGAGATCATCGCCAGCGACGACAAATATAAAGAGATGGCGACGGCGCTTCAGAATCTTTCCAGCACCAGACCAGAATTGACGGCGCTGGTTCATTATTTCCACGAATTTATGCAACAGCCGAAGGAGCAGCTCGGCGGCGTACGCTCCACCGTCTTCAATTATCTCCAGCCATTCACCGCGCCGGACATTGCCGAGGTCTTTTGCCCGGAAAGGCCAACCTTCTCGCTGGCCGAAGTGGATCAGGGTAAGCTCATCACCGTTAAAATTCCCCAGAAATATCAGGTGGAAAAGAAGTACGTCGGCCTGCTTCTCAAGGTGCTTTTCTATCTCCATGCCTTGCGCCGGTATGATCTTCCCGGCGCGGAGAGGGCGACGAAAAATCTGATCGTCATGGTTTTGGACGAGGCCCAGGAAACCGTCTTGGTCAGCGAGGACGGCATTTCCGATTACAACGTCATCGACAAAATTCGCGGCGCGCGGGCCACCACGATCAATTCCACTCAGTCTCCAACCTCGTACATTCCGCCCATGGATGGTCGGGACAAAGCCGAGGTTTTCCTGCTCAATCTCGGCAACAAAATCTATTTCACGGCGGCGGACAGACAGGCTTCTGAAATGATCGCGGACGCCTTGGGCAAGCACACCGTCAAAAAGAGAACCTACGGGCGCTCGGGCGGGAAAAGTTCGATGAGCTATACGGAGCAGGATGAGCACTGGATAAAACCTCACGTCCTCCGTGAACTGCCGAAACATACCGCCATCATCAAGCATTGTGAACGTCACCTTAAGCGGGTCCGCCTGTCACCTGCGCCCTTCACAAAGACCACGCCCCGGTAAGAAAACGGCGGTGTGCCGGGCCTTGGTAAAAAGGTTTCCACTTACGATGGATGTATTGAGGCTTAGTCGATTCCCGCTATCTAACCTGTGGGAACGATTTCCCCTTTAATGAAGGGGTGAACCATCGTCTCCCTTCCACACGCGGGAAACCGTTTCAAAGCAAGCTTGAGCCTGTCGCCGAAATCATTCGCGACCTGCGCCGCCATCGCAAAAGTTATCGCCAAATCGCGCAAATCCTCCGGGATGAGCACGGCATTGTCGCGGATCGCTCCACCATCTGGAACTACGTTAAGGTGCGCTCCAAACCCCGGCGCGATTTCGCCATGTTGGAAGACTCTTCGGCGGTTTCTCGCACCGCAGTGAACGGCAGATCAGCCATCGAGCTTTTAAAGGCGAAGCCGTTGCCTCCTGCGAAAAAGCCCATTTTCACTTTCGATGAAAACAAACCCCTAACCCTCAAAACAGAACAGTCATGAAAAAAACAAAAAAGAAAGCCGTTTTTCCTACAGGTGGCAAAGGCGGGACCGGAAAATCCACCTTCGTTATCTCGTTGGCCGAATGGTATGCCCAAAATAATATCCCCTTCACCCTGCTCGATCTCGACACCGAAAATAAAAAGAAGGGCAGCCTTTCCCACTTCTTTCCCGACCACGCCGCTAAGATCGACATCAATACCCCGGCCGGCCTCGATGCGTTTATCGATCAGGCCGATAAAGACCCGGACATCATCCTGGCCGACATGGGGGCTGGCAGTAGCAAAGTCTCGTCCGCATGGTTCAATTCCATGTACGACTCGGTGGCTGACATTCTGACTTTTACCGCCATTGGTGTGGTCACGAGCGATCCGGCCAGCGTCGAAAGCCTGCTCAATTGGGCCGCACAATTGCAGGATCGTGTCTCCTACATGATTGTCCTCAATCAGCAGGAAGATTTACAGGAGGACTTCACGTATTGGGAAAAGACAGCGGAAGCCATTGCGTTCCGGGAAGCCTTTCACCCTCCGGTCATTCGAATGGCCGCGCGGCTCCCTAGCTTGCAGCACGCCCTGCGCAACCACGGCTATACCCTCGGCCAAGTCATCAACCGGGAGGCTGCGGCGGCGGAATTGGCCAAGAGCAGCCTGGTCGTCCGGGCGCAGGCTTATCGTCGCCAGCTTTTTGCCGAATTGGATCGGGTGAAGGAGGCCCTTCTGCCATGAAACCACCCACCGATATGTTTGATGAGATTGCGAAATATGTCCCGGAGGAACATTTGCCCGAGTTCTGGCGCGTGATCGCTCACCTTCGGGAACTCAAGTCTGACGACGAGATCCTCCGCATCTCTCAGGCCATGGGAGTACTTACCTTCATTTTGCGGGATTTACCGGCGGCGCTGATCGACGAAAGGAACGCCTGGCAGGCGCAGATCGATGCCTGCCACGCCTACATAGCGAAAATCGGCGAGGAAACGGCGCAACATGCCGTCGCTGTGGAAAATAAGTCCGAACTGTTGAGTCGAAATCTTGAATATCATGCCACGCTTTACTGTGAAGCCAGTAATCGGCTTGAAAAAGCTTCCCAGGAAGCGGTGGAGAAGATCGATGTGGATGCCATGGCGGAACGCCTCACGGCCAGTATCGAAGAGCGAGCGATCAAACCGTTTCAGGCTATCGCCAAGGATTTCGCCCAAAATGTAGTCCTGATGGAAAAGGCGGACAAGCAGTTGAATACGTCCATTAACACTCATCGGCGAATCAATGTATGGCCTCTGGTTGGCGGAATCAGCGTCGGCATCATGGCCCTCTGCATGGGTGTGGCCATATATGGGCTCAATGAAATCAAAGCTGCCGACAAGGAGGCTCTCGATGCCAAGCTGGGGCAGATTCAACAGATGGCTGACTCGAACAAGGAGGCATTTGCGGAACTGGCCAAGGACCAGATTCATGTTGAGGTCGCCGGGGTGACGAGCTACGGCGGACAGCCTGAGTTTGGCCAAAAATGCTTGCGTCTGACTCCCTCCATCGGTGTGAGCGAAGATACGCGGGAAAATCAACCCAAGAGCGGCCTGATTTTTTTCCAAGTACCGGAAACATGGAGTGAAAAAGCTGTGGAGAAGTGGGGACATTGAACATCCCGCATGGTGTGCAAGTTCCCACGGAGTTCAGACGATGTTCCCACAAGCTTCCGACAGTTTTGTGCGTTGCCCTTCGGCAAGTTCCCACAAGTTCCGACAAGGTTCGGATACTGTGGGAACTTTGTCGGAACTTTCTGCGGCTGCTTCGGTAGCCGTGGACTGCGCTACGGGGAGATGTCTGTCCAACTTTTATCTCTGCCTCATTCGCTGATTAAGCTGAATGGAGCAATGTAATTATGCTGAGAATTATTTGCAGTGAAGATGCCGCTCAAGCCAAGAATTACTATACCAGCAATCTGAAATATGAGGCCGATCCGAATAAGCTGGGTAAGTATTATGGTCAGGAACAGGAGGTCATCGGAGAATGGCAGGGTAAAGCTGCCGAGCCTTTAGGATTGAAGGGAAAGGTCGATCAAAAATCATTCGAGGCTCTTTGTGATAATCGGCGTCCTGATGGGAGTGGAAAGCTGACCGTTCGTAATAACGATCATCGCCGGGTGGGTTATGACTTCAATTTCAACTGCCCGAAAAGCGTTTCCGTTGTCCATGCCCTGACCGGGGATGAGCGGATTCTTGGGGCATTCCGTGAATCTGTTTCGGAAACCATGCGCCAGATCGAATCGGGCATGAAAACAAGGGTTCGGGTTCACGGCGCGGATGAGGATCGCAAAACGGGGAACATGGTTTGGGGCGAATTTATCCATTTCACGGCGCGTCCCGTGGAAGGCAGGCCCGATCCCCATCTCCACGCCCACTGCTACGCTTTTAACGCCACCTATGATCCGGTGGAGGAAAAATGGAAAGCGGGGCAATTTGGGGACATCAAACGGGACGGCGAATATTACGAGGCGGCATTTCATGCTCGGCTGGCGAAGAAAATCGGAGAACTTGGGTATGCCGTGGGCCGTTCGGGTGACTGGTGGGAAATCAAGGGGCTGTCACGCGAAACGCTGGAAAAGTTTTCGCAGCGGACGGAAAAGATCGAAGAGGCTGCAAAACAGGGTGGGGTTCAGGATGCCCACGCTAAAGAAAAGCTCGCTGCGATGACCCGAGAAAAGAAGGTGAATACCTCGATGAGTGATCTCAAACGGGAGTGGGCGGAACGGCTGACGCCCGATGAAAAGCAATCCCTGTCGGGCCTGTTGGGGCATCAGCAAAATCAGGTCGTTACGGCGCGTGAATCAATGGATTATGCTCTGGCCCATTGCCATGAACGGGCCTCGGTGGTGACTGATAAGGCGCTCGTGACAGAAGCTCTCTGGCACGGCATCGGACAGGTCGATGTTGCGCAAGTGGAGAGGCAACTTTTGCGTGAGGACATCCTGACGCAGGACATGGACGGGCGGCGCTGGTGCACGACAAAAGAGGTGCTCCGGGAGGAATGGGAAAACATCGACTTTGTGAAAAGGGGATACGGTCAATGCCGTCCGCTCAATATCATGCCGTACACGCTCCAGAACCCCCAACTCGGGCAGGATCAAAAGGATGCCGTCCGGCATGTGATGACTTCACCGGATCGAGTCATGGCCCTCCGCGGGCCTGCCGGTGCGGGCAAGACGACCATGATGCAGGAGGCCGTGGCGGGAATCGAGGCGGGTGGATATAAGGTCTTCGTCTTTGCCCCGAGCGCCGAATCTTCGCGCGGTACGCTCAGGGAGGAAGGCTTTGAGAAAGCCGATACCGTGGCACATCTTCTCACAAATGAGGCTTTACACCCCCAGCTTCAGGGGCAGGTGCTTTGGATTGACGAGGCGGGTTTGCTGAGCGCACGCCAGATGCGTGGCATTTTCCAACTGGCCGAAAAGCAGGATTGCCGGGTGATCCTGTCGGGCGACACGCGGCAACACACGTCGGTCGAGCGCGGCGATGCGTTGCGGTTGCTCGAAAAATGCGCAGAACTCAAGCCAGCCGAATTAACCGAAATCCGCCGTCAGCACCATGAGCAGTATCGGGAGGCGGTGCGGGATTTTTCCAACGACAAGCCCGCGGAGGGTTTTGCCAAGCTGGATGCCATGGGCAGCATCATCGAAGCCGGGGATGAACGGTACAGGCAGTTGGCGCTCGATTATGCGGATGCCGTGGCGCGGCGCAAAACGGCGCTGGTGGTTTCGCCCACTCATGCCGAGGGCGAAAAGGTTACGGTGGCGATTCGGGAGGAATTAAAACAGCGCGGCAAACTCGGCACAGATGAACGGAAATTTATCCGTGTCATCAACCAGCAATGGACGGAAGCGCAACGGGGTAATCCTCAAAGTTACCGCCCAGGCCAGGTTGTCCAGTTCCATCAAAATGCGCCCGGCTTTACGCGGGGTGAAAGAGTGGTCGTTTGCGGCGTGAACGACGTTTCGGTTCTGGCGCGTGATGAGCGAGGCCGGGAATCTGCACTGCCGCTCCATTTTGCCGCGCGATTTCAGGTCTATGAAGCGCAGACTTTACAGATTGCTCCCAAAGATAAAATCCGCATCACCCAAAATGGGTTCACCCTGGACGGCAGGCATCGGCTCAACAATGGAGCCATTCATCAAGTGAAGGGATTTACCCAAAACGGTGATCTCAAATTGTCGAACGGTTGGGTGATTGGGAAGGATTACGGGAACTTGGCCCATGGTTATTGCCAAACCTCCCATGCGGCACAGAGCAAAACCGTGGACCACGTCTTTGTCGCGCAATCGGCGGCATCTTTGGGTGCCTCATCCGCCGAGCAATTTTACGTCTCCGTCAGCCGCGCCAGAGACAGCGTGACGGTTTACACCGATGACAAGGAGCGCTTGGCGGAAACCATCCAATCCAGCAGCGCACGCATGACCGCCCATGAATTGCTCAAGCTGCCGGTCGCAACAAACATCATCGATCCTTTCGAGTCGATGTTGCGCGAAAAGGGCGTTGTTATGTCCAAGGAAAAGATTGTGGTAGAATCCAAGTCACAGAAAGTGAAGCCAGCCCAAGAGGCCGAAAATGTCCCAGCAGCACGACCGGAGCATGACTATCGCAACGATTATTTTAATCTACCAGCCGCACAGAAACATAAAGTGAGCCTATAACGCCATTCGAGGCGAATTAACCGCATGACTTCCTGCGGTACAGTCTGTAGCCTCGCTATCGTCGATAACTTGCTCCCATGAATTGGATCGCTCCTCCCGAAAAAGACGCCTCCAATGACGCGCTGGAAAAGCGGTTGTGGGCGGCAGCGGATCAACTCCGCGCCAACAGCGGGCTCACAGCCCAGCAGTATTCGGCCCCTGTCCTTGGACTCATCTTCCTTCGGTTTGCTGAGGTGCGCTTTGATAAACGTCGCGTCGAATTAAAAAAAACTGATGCCTCCTCGCGCCGTGGCTCGCGTGTCGATGATCCCGCTGCCTACCATGCGGAGGGCATCCTCTATCTCTCCGAAAAAGCCCGCTTTGTCACTCTCTTGAACCTTCCTGAAGGCGCGGATGTCGGCAAAGCGGTTAACGACGGGATGGCCGACATCGAAAAGCACAACACGCAACTCGCCGGCGTGCTCCCGCGCACCTATCAGATATTCTCCAGCACCCTTCTGAAGGAGTTGCTGAAAAAGGTTTCTGAAATTCCCCCCACTGTGGAATTCGACGCCTTCGGGCGCATCTACGAATACTTCCTTGGCGAATTTGCCCGCACGGAGGGCCAGAAAGGAGGGGAATTTTATACGCCAGCCTGTATTGTGCGCCTGATCGTCGAGATTCTCGAACCCTACCACGGGCGCGTGCTCGATCCGGCTTGCGGCTCGGGCGGCATGTTCGTCCAGTCCGCCAAATTTGTCTCGGAGCATAAGAAAAATCCGGCGGCGGAGCTTTCCGTGCACGGCGTCGAAAAGACCGATGAAACCGGGCGCCTTTGCCGGATGAATCTGGCCATTCACGGCCTGGAGGGCGACATCCGCCATGGCGGTCAGATCAACAGCTATTACGACGATCCCCACAAAGCCACCGGGCGCTTCGATTTCGTCCTCGCCAATCCCCCGTTCAACGTCAACGCGGTCAACAAAGAGCGGATCGAATCCATGGTCGGACCGGGCCGCCGCTTCCCCTTCGGCTTGCCGCGCACGGACAACGCGAACTACCTCTGGATTCAGCTTTTCTATTCGGCACTCAACGAAAGGGGCCGTGCGGGCTTTGTCATGGCCAGCTCCGCCCCGGATGCGCGCGGCACCGAGATGGAGATTCGCCGCCAGATAATTGAAGACCATGGAGTCGATGTCGTTGTCGCCGTCGGGCCAAACATGTTTTACACGGTCACGTTGCCCTGCACCCTCTGGTTCTTTGACAAGGTGAAGAAGAAAACTTCGCGCGCCGACAAGGTGCTCTTCCTGGATGCGCGCCATATTTACCGGCAAGTGGATCGCGCTCACCGGGACTGGACTCCGGCCCAGATTGGTTTCCTCGGCAACGTTGTTCAGCTTTACCGTGGCGAAGATATTGACTTCACCCTCGGTGGAGAGGAGGCCGAGACCAAGCTGAAGGAGATCTTCGGTAAAAAGCCAAAATACGCTGACATCCCAGGCTTTTGCAAGGCCGCGACGCGGAAGGAAATCGAGCCTCATGGTTGGTCGCTCAATCCCGGGCGTTATGTGGGCGTGGCTCCGGGCGAAGTGGTAAGCGATGAAGATTTTAAGACTCAGTTTGAGGCTCTAAACGAAGAATTGGAAACGCTCACCTCGCAGGCCCACGATCTCGAACAAACCATCGCTCGCAACGTGGCGGAGATTCTGGAGGCGTGACGATGGAACTGCCCACACTTAAGGTGTTCGCGCCCAAAGAGCTATTGTGTCTCTACGGTTCACTCCTTGAGGAGCTTCGCTCGCGCGGCATCGTGAGAACCAGCAACAACCCGGTGAGCGATTACACGGAATGGTTGGTGTCCACCCGTCTTAATCTTAAATTGGAAGGCAATTCAGAAAAGGGATTCGATGCGGCAAGTGACAGCGACAGCTTGAAATACGAAATCAAGGCTCGTCGTGTTACTCCAACGAACAAGTCCAGACAGCTCAGCGCGATCCGCGACCTTGAAGGAAAGCACTTTAATTTTCTGATCGCCGTTGTTTATGACAAGAACTTCGAGGTGATTTTGGCACTCAAGATTCCTTACGCCGTTGTGGTGGCGAAATCGAGTTTTGTGAAGTCAACGAACAGCTATAAGCTGGAGGCGAAAGACGGCCTCAAGAATGAACCCGGTGTCGAGGACATCGCGCATTTACTGAGGTAATAATGGACGCATGGAGACCACACAAACTTGATGAACTTGGCTTTGTCGGACGTGGTAAGTCTCGGCACCGCCCTCGCAATGATGCCCGGCTCTATGGTGGAGCGTATCCATTCATTCAAACAGCCGATGTTATGGCCGCTGAACCTTATATTACGAGCCATTCGCAGACATACAGCGAGTTTGGTCTTCGGCAGAGCAAGATGTGGCCATCCGACACACTTTGTATTACTGTTGCAGGGGCAAACACTGCCAAAACCGCCATTCTGAAGTTTGAGGCGTGTTTTCCCGACAGCGTGGTTGGATTCATTCCTGAAAAAGCCAAAGCCGATCTGCATTTTGTTAAATATTCACTCGATCTGTTAAAACAGCAGTTTCTTTCGATAAGTCGTGGCGCAACACAAGATAATCTTAGTCTCGATAAACTTCTTTCGTTTCCAATCTTAGCGCCCTGCGTAGAAGAACAACGCCGCATCGGGGAGATTTTGTCAGCTTACGACGAGCTGATGGAGAACGATCAGCGACGGATTCGGATTTTGGATGAAATGGCCCGCTCCCTCTATCACCAGTGGTTCGTTCTTTTCCACTTCCCCGGCCACGAGAAAACCAAACTCGTTTCCTCCACACTTGGCAATATTCCCCAAGGCTGGGAAGTGAAGAAGATCGGCGATAGATTCAAAACGATTCTTGGCGGAACCCCGTCGCGCGCCAAACCGGAATTTTGGCATGCTGGATCTATTCCATGGATCAACTCTGGAAAAGTGAATGAGATTCGCATAACTGAGCCATCCGAACACATCACCGAGGTTGCTCTTGAATGCTCTTCCGCGAAACTAATGCCGAGGGGTACCACGGTACTCGCAATTACGGGAGCAACACTTGGTCAAGTAAGCTATCTCGAAATTGATACAGCCGCCAATCAATCAGTTGTCGGTATTATCGATGCTTCTGGCCTCTTTTCTGAATGGATATATCTTACCATTGATGCCCGCATCGAAGGCATTATCAAGCACGCTAGCGGTGGGGCACAACAGCACATCAACAAAGAAATAGTAAATGACGTCTGCGTTGCGATGCCACCCGAGGCTCTCGCAAGGGAATTTAAGCGCCTTGTCGCTCCAATTTTCTCTCTGATCGCAAAACTACTTTTTGAAAACATAAACCTCCGCCGAACACGTGACCTGCTCCTGCCGCGTCTGCTTTCGGGGCAGGTGACATTTTTTTAAGCTGTATGCACATTAAAAAGGTTCGAATCAGGAATTTCCGCTCAATTGAGGACCTTACCGTCGACCTCGAACGATTTACCGTGTTTTGCGGTCCGAACAGTTGTGGAAAGTCGAATTTATTTCGCGCCATCCGGATGGCCTTTGAACCAGAGTTGTCCCGCGAGGACGCACAGAGCAATCTAACAGAGTCGAAATTAGGCAAGGGTGCTCCCATGCTCTCGATTTGGGTCGAATGCACGCTTGCTGGTATTCCACCACAAGTTAGGGCTCTTGCTGAAACAACCGATATCGAAGTGGTTTTCAGCTTTCGACTCACGCGTGCCGGTAACGTAAGTCGCAAGTTGGGCACCGTAGATTTGAACGAAGAGACGTTCGGTCAGTTACGCGAATACTTCCGCCCAATCTACATACCACCCATCCGTGATCTGGACTCGGATGGACTTGCACCGTTTCGTGAATTGGTCGCAGCTGCTCTCCTGCGTGGCAAAGGACCTGGCAGCCTAAAGCAGATCACCGAAGATGCCCGCGATTTGCTTAACAAGCGAGCGGGAGTGCTACTCGGCAACCAAGATGAGATTGCGAAGCACATTCTTAGGGCAGACAGGATTAGCTTTGATACAAGCCGTCTGAACCTGAGCGGAATGTATGATAAAATCGGCCTGCAAGTTCATCACGGTGCAAATGACATTTCGTTGAACAGGCTAGGGACTGGTCACCAAAGCGCCGTCATCATGCATCTTTATCGCCAACTGGGTGGGACGATGCCTGGCGAGGTTTTGTATCTGTTTGAAGAACCCGACAATCACCTTCATCCTCCAACAATTCGCTCAATCTGTGATGACCTGCGTGCCATTTCAGAGCAATCTCAGGTTTTAATTAGCACACACTCACCTGTCTTTCTTGCTCATGTTGGTTTTTCTCCGCTCAGGCCACTTGAACAACCGCTGAATGGATTTACAGTCCAACGCAAACTAACACTCCTTTCTAATTATTCGGAAAAGGAAGCCAGAAAGCATTTGGATTTCTATGGCATTAGGATTACCGAACCGTTGCTCTGTCGGAGGGTGATTGTTGTTGAAGGTCCAACCGACAAGGAGGTGCTTTCCGCTTTGCTTGAGAATCGTCGGAAGCTCAGCCCAGATCAAGCTGACATCTTAATTGTATCGGCAGGAGGAAAGGGCCAAGCACCAAGATTGTGCCATTTGTTAGAGTGCTTAGGAGTTGATTGGTGGTGTATTCTGGACGGTGATGCTGCGATCTGCGATGAAGTTCCGCATACTAAGCCGAGTCTTCTTCCTACTGATATGACTGCAGGAGACACGGCAATCGACACGCTGAAAAGGTTGGCGGATACCTCGACAAGGAGAGGTAAAAACTTCATTAAAACCTTAGACGCAGTTAAAGCGGAATTCCTTGGCTCGCGCCCATTACCGACGTTATTAGATGGTTCTCGCTTAAAAAGTCTTCTAGATAAAATCGGAAATCTCACTCTCGCAGAATTGGGGCAACTCAAGGTAAGCCTTCAGGCCAGACAAAAGAAGGCATCACGAAAGCTGTTGGCAAAGGCCAAGGTATTTCTTTGGTCCGGAACGCTTGAAGACGTGCTGCTGCATAACGCAGAGTGCTTTGACACGCTTGAAGCTGCACTTGTAAAGCTCGGGGAGTTGACAGCACCGCTAACCGCAGATCCCAACCGGGAAGCCGCGCTTCGCAACTCAATTCATGACGCTGGTAACAGACCAGAACTGCTGTTCGACCTTGTCGTCGCGCTGGACAATGCAGGTTGCCTCTCAAAGACGGAGGTCAATGCTTGCTTTGAACTGGTTTTCAAAGACATCCAATAGCCCATGTACCACACTTACACCGAAGACCAACTGGTCGAACAGCCCGCAATTCAGCTTTTCGCGGAATTGGGCTGGGCAACTCTGTCGGCATCGGAGGAGGTCTTTGGTGCGGGCGGCACACTCGGGCGTGAAACCACGGGAGAGGTGGTGCTGGCGCCTCGGCTACGTGCGGCACTGGAACGACTGAATCCCGCGCTACCATCCAGGGAGGCGATGCAAGCCGCATGAGCCGAAGCCCTGAGCAGGTCATGATTTACCACATTACGGATGTGGCGAATCTGCCCAGCATTCTAGCCGAAAATGGATTACATTCGGACGTGGCTATGGCACAGCGAAACCCGGAAATCATCGGCTACACGCACATCAAAAAGCGGCGTATGGAAAAGATCACCGTGCCCTGTTGCGAAAATAGGTTTGTGGGCGAATTTGTGCCTTTCTATTACTGCCCCCGGTCGCCGATGCTCTTAACCGTCAATTCGGGCAACACGGGGCGTCCCCCTGGCTGTCAACGAACCATCCTCCATTTGGTTAGTACAGTCGCCATCGGAATCAACCTGAGCCGATCCTGGGCGATCAGTGATGGCAATGCCGGTGCGGCCTATCCTTCCTTTTACGCGGATTTGAAGGCCCTTGAGGCTTTGGATTGGGATGCGATTCGGGCCAAATACTGGCAGGGGCGGTCCAACCAAAAAGCCGCCGAGTTTTTGGTGGCAGATTTCTTTCCTTGGACAGGCATTCATGCCATTGGCTGCCACAACAACGCTATCGCCAACGAGGTGGTTGATTTGTTAAAAGGGAATCCGCATCGCCCGACCGTCACCGTTGAACCCAACTGGTATTATTGAACCATGATCGAACTTGCAAAAGGTAATTTGTTGGAAGCGCCGGTGGAAGCCTTGGTCAATACCGTGAACACCGAGGGTATCATGGGCAAAGGGATTGCGCTTCAATTCAAACAAGCTTACCCGGAAATGTTTCGCGCTTACGAGCGGGCCTGCAAAGCAGGGGAAGTGAAGCTCGGAAAAATACAGGTGCACGATCTTGGCGGACTCGTGGGAGGACCGCGCTGGATCATAAACTTTCCCACCAAAGGACACTGGCGCTCAAAGAGCCGAATAAACGACATTGATGAGGGATTGAAAGACCTGGTATCCGCTGTTCGCCGGTTGCGCATTCGCTCGATTGCTCTTCCACCTCTGGGCTGCGGAAATGGAGGCCTCAATTGGAGCGACGTGCGTCCACGCATTGAGACGGCGGTGGCCGAACTTGGCGACGTGCGTGTACTGCTCTTTGCGCCGGGCGGTGTTCCCGAAGCCGATACCATGCCGAACCGGACGGAACGCCCGAAAATGACACTGGGGCAGGCGGCCCTCATTGCGTTGATGGATCGGTACCTGAAAGGACTGCTCGACCCGTTTGTGAGTCTGCTGGAAATTCACAAGCTGATGTATTTTTTACAGGAGGCTGGACAGCCTTTGCGTCTCCAATACGAAGCCCAAGAGTACGGCCCGTATGCGAAGAACCTTCGGCAGGTTTTGATTCGGTTGGAAAAGCACTACACACTTGGTTACGGCGACGGGAAAGACACTCCCAGCAAAGTCATTGAATTATTGCCGGGAGCGGTTAAAGAGGCGGAATCGTTTCTTCAGGGTGACGATACAATCCGTCAGCGGATGAATCGGGTGGCCGATTTGATTGAAGGGTTTGAAGACCCGTACGGGCTGGAATTGCTCAGTTCGGTGCATTGGGTCATGCGGGAGAAACCAGATGCCCGTGAATCCGCGGAAGCGGCGGTTGCGGCGGTCCATCAATGGAACCCACGCAAAGCTCGAATTCTAAAAACGGAGCACCTCATCAAAGCCTGGCAGCGATTGAAGGACCAGGATTGGGCAACCAACCTCGTGGCGGCATAAAGAAGCGGCCGTCCATGACCGCCAATACTTACACCGAGGACGAGCTTGTCGAGCGGCCCGCGATTGAGCTTTTCGCGGAGTTGGGCTGGGAGACGTTGTCGGCGATGGAGGAGGTTTTTGGTGCGGGCGGCACACTGGGGCGTGAGACCACGGGAGAGGTGGTGCTGGCCCCTCGGCTGCGTGCCGCGCTGGAGCGACTGAATCCCGCGCTGCCACCGGAGGCAATCACCGCTGCCGTTGATGAATTGTCACGTGACCGTTCGGCCATGAGCCTCGTGGGGGCGAATCGCGAGGTTTACGCGTTGCTCAAGGACGGGGTGAAGGTGTCTGTCCCGGATCACGAACGCGGCGGCCAAAAGGCGGAGCGGGTGCGAGTCCTAGATTGGGACAACCCGCAGGCAAATGATTTTCTGCTCGTGAGCCAAATGAGCGTCACCGGCACGCTCTACACCCGCCGTCCCGATCTCATCGGGTTTATCAACGGCCTTCCCCTGATCGTGATCGAACTGAAAAAGCCGGGCGTCTCGGCCCGCGCTGCGTTCGATGAAAATCTCACCTGCTACAAGTCAGACATCCCGCAACTCTTCGCGTTCAACGCGTTCCTGATCGTGTCAAACGGCACAGCGAGCCGCATTGGATCGCTTACCGCAGATTGGGAACGGTTCTTCGAGTGGAAGCGGATTGAGCGGGAAGATGAGCCACGGCGCGTGTCGCTGGAGGTGATGATTCGCGGAACCTGCGAGGCCTCGCGTTTTCTGGATATTGTCGAAAATTTCACCCTCTTTTCGGAACACAAGGCGGGGATGGTCAAAGTTATCGGGCAGAATCACCAATTTCTCGGCGTGAATAACGCCATCGCCGCTTCAATGCAGGCTCGGCAGGAAGGTCATGGACGCGGCGGCGTCTTCTGGCAAACCCAAGGCTCGGGCAAAAGCTTCTCGATGGTTTTCTACGCGCAAAAGATTCTCCGCAAAGTGCCGGGCAACTGGACTTTTGTGGTTGTGACCGACCGGGTGGAGCTGGATGATCAGATCGCCAAAACCTTTGCGGCCTGTGGAGCGGTGAGCGATGCGAATCAGTGTCATGCGAGTAGTGGAGAGCATTTGCGCGAATTGTTGAGCGGGAATCATCGCTACGTTTTCACCCTGATCCACAAATTTCAGACACCCGAAATGCTTTGTGATCGCCGCGACATGATCGTTCTGACCGACGAGGCACATCGCAGCCAATACGACACGCTGGCCCTGAACATGCGCGGCGCTTTGCCACAGGCCTTGTTCCTTGCGTTTACCGGTACGCCACTCATCGTCGGAGAGGAGCGCACCCGCGAGGTCTTTGGCGACTACGTTTCGATTTATGATTTCCAGCAATCCGTGGAGGATGGGGCCACGGTTCCGCTCTATTACGAGAATCGGACTCCTGAATTGCGGCTGGAGAATCCCGATCTCAACGAGGACCTTTACGCCCTGATCGAGGCGGAAGAACTGGATGAGTCTCTAGAAGAGCGACTCGAACGTGAACTGGGCCGGCAATATCACCTGATTACGCGCGATGACCGGCTGGATACGGTAGCCAAGGACATTGTGCGCCATTTTCTGGGGCGCGGTTTTCGCGGCAAGGCGATGGTGATTTCGATAGATAAGGCGACTGCCTTGCGGATGTATGACAAGGTGCGCCGACTTTGGCTGAAAGAGCAGGCTCGCGTGGAGAAGGATTTAGTCAAGGCGCGGTCTTACAACGCGAAAGCTGACCCTGACGAAATTAAGGCGCTTCAGGAACGGTTGGCGTTCCTGGAAAGCACGGACATGGCGCTGATCGTTTCTCCCGGTCAAAATGAGATCGAGCGGATGAAGAAAGTGGGGCTGGATATTGCGCCCCACCGCAAACGGATGAACGACGAGGCGCTGGACGAAAAGTTCAAGGACCCCGCAGACCCGCTCCGGCTCGTGTTCGTTTGCGCCATGTGGTTGACCGGGTTCGATGCTCCCAGTTGCTCCACCGTCTATCTCGATAAGCCGATGCGCAATCACACGCTGATGCAGACCATCGCGCGCGCGAACCGAGTTTTCCCCGGAAAGAACAATGGTCTCATCGTGGACTACGCGAACGTCTTCGCTTCGTTGGAAAAGGCGCTGGCCATCTATGGCAAAGGTGAAAATGGCGCCGCTCCCTTGCGCGATAAGGCATTATTGGTAGAGCAGTTGAGGCAGGCGCTGCGTACTGCGCTGCAATTCTGCGATAACCACGGCGTTAGCGTAGGCAAGATCGAACAGGCCGCCGCCGGAAGCCTGGAGAGATTGAACCTGTTAGCGGAAGCGGTGAACGTCCTCATTTCGCCCGACCCGACCCGGAAGGAGTTCCTTGGCCATGAGCGCCTAGTGGCGACGCTGTACAGAGCCGTGATGCCTGATCTGGCCGTGATCGAGTTTTCCTCGCCGGTATCCTGTCTCTCCATGTTGGCGGGCGTTATCCGCGAGCAACTGGGCGAAGGACCCGTTGACATCTCTGCGGTCATGGGAAAAATCGCAGCTTTGCTCGACGAATCGATTGCTGCGGATGGATTTCGCATACGGGAATCGCCACCAGGGATGCCGAGCGGCAATCGGGTGATCGACCTTTCTGCCATCGACTTTGAAGTTCTCGCCAAGCGTTTTGCCAAATCCAAACGGAAAAATGTTGATCTGGAGCGGCTGAAAGCGGCGATTCAAGCTCAACTCGACAAGATGATCAGGCTCAACCATACGCGAGCTGATTTCCGCAGAAAATTTGAGGAGCTGATCGAGCTATACAATGCGGGCAGCAGGAATATCGAAGAGCTGTTTGAAGACCTCCTCAACCTGAGTCGTGCGCTGACAGAAGAACAGCAACGCCATGTCCGGGAGCACCTTTCGGAGGCAGAACTCACCGTATTTGACCTCCTGACACGTCCGGGGCCGGATTTAACGACGGAAGAGACGGATGCGGTCAAAATGGTCGCGCGACTTCTCCTGGGCCGTCTCCAACAAGTTTTGGTCCTCGACTGGCGCAAGCGTCAAAGTTCTCGCGCTCAGGTCGAGGATACGATCAAGGGGCTTCTCGATGAGAATCTGCCCCGCGCTTACTCGCCGGACATTTATCGCTCGAAATGCGAGGCGATTTTTCAACATGTGTTTGAGAGCTATCGCGGCGAAGGCGAGAGCATTTTCTCCGAGGTGGCGTAACGGTCCTGGAAGGGGGAGTTGTGTTGCAAGATTTTTGTTGACCGTGTTCGTTTTTTTCTCCACATTTGAGGAAGCAAAAATGAACATACCCTTATGAAAGCCAATATATTCGTAAATCCAATCGAAGTAACAAACAAGCTTGAAAGTATCTTCGGCTTGAAAAAGGAAAACTTCATGGAGGTGGTCGAGTGTATGGTTGGCGCACGTAACAGTTGCACAGAAAATGATCCACCTTCTGCCCCAGGCTGGAAATCATGGTGCGATGGCACCCGAAGGCTGCGCGAAGAGGCAATGCAACATGGATGGGAAAAGAACGAAGACGGTCAGATTTCATCTATCTACGATAAAAATCGCGGAATCAAGATTGCGGTTTGCAACACCGACGACGGAACTGGCTTGAAGGATAGGCAGCCGCAGAATCGCAGTAAAAAGGGCGCGGCGACAGATCGTGCGGTATCCGCAAATCAACTTAACTTCGATGAGAAGCTCGAAGGAACTACAAATGTAATCCAGATGACTCCCCAACCCGGCGGGTTGGTTTACTGGTATCTTTGTGTTTACTGCGAGGGAGACGTTGTTCGAGCCGAACTCTCTTGCCCCTCGTCATGCGAAAGCGGATTTTTCAGGGACTTTAGTGAGCGCATCATTTTAATTGGTGGCGACAATGACGACAGCGGGGTGCGGCTTCGTAGCGAAGCCCCCAATGACGATTCTGGTTTTGAAATCAGCGTGGTACGCAAAAAAGCGTAGCGAAAGTCGTGAACTTCAATCCCTTAAGACTCAGCATCGCTCGAAAGAGGCGGATGCTGAACAAAAAAACTTTAGCTGATCGCATCGGCGTCGAGCCGCATACGATTATCAGATGGGAAGGGTGCCACACAGTCCCTACCGATGAAAATGTTGACGCATTGGTGCGCGTCTTGGATTACCCGAAGGCTTTTTTCTTTGGCCTGGATATTGATGAGCCCGGTGAAAATAACACAAGCTTCCGCAGTCAAACAACCATGTCTGCGGCAATTCGGGATGCTGCTCTCGCCGCAGGTGCGCTTGGTTTTTTGATTTCAGATTGGATTTCAAGTCGTTTTGATTTACCCGCGGTTAAACTTCCAGACCTTCATCTTTATGAGCCTGAGTTAGCCGCCCAGACGCTTCGCCAGGAATGGGCGCTTGGTGAAAAACCGATCTCTAACATGATTCACCTTTTGGAATCTAAAGGAGTCAGGGTATTTTCTCTTGCCGAAAATACGACCACGGTTAATGCGTACTCTCTGTGGCGAGGAAACTGTCCTTATGTTTTTTTAAATACTTTCAAGAGCGCAGAGTGCAGTCGGTTTGATGCTGCCCATGAACTAGCACATCTTGTTTTACACCAAGACGGAAAGGTCAAAGGAAGAGAGGCAGAAGATCAGGCAAACAAGTTTGCGTCCGCATTCTTAATGCCAAGGGCGGATGTTATAAGCGTGCTTCCCAGGGTGCAGCATATTCAGCAACTCATTACTGCTAAACTCCGTTGGAAAGTTTCATTGGCGGCATTGAATTATCGTGTTCATAAGCTTGGAATTATAAGCGATTGGAAGAATCGCGATTTTTGTATTGAAATAGCAAAGCGAGGGTACAACAAAAATGAACCGAAGGGGATTGACAGGGAAAAATCGGTTGTTTGGGACAAGGTTATTAAAACGCTTTGGTCCGAGAAGACCACGCACAACGACATTGCGGCTGAACTTAACCTACCATCCGCAGAGGTAATTGATCTTTTATTTGGAGTCTTGAATGCCCCAAATACTGCCCTGATTGAAAAACAGCCGTTAGTAGTTTTTGTTGATTCGCCAGCGCACGACGTATCTCGTTCGTGCGCTTGATCTACACGACGATGGCCAAGGCCGACCCGATCGCCACAGTTCCCCTCACGCTCAGTGTGCCTTCGATTGATAAAGCTCATGGCATTCCCGGGCGATCTGCCAATCTTCCCGCGACTTCACGATTAGGACGCGCACGGGAGTTTTCGGGAGCGAAATATCCGTATCGATGGGTGAAGTCGCATTCTTTTCGAGATCAACTTCCACACCCATAAACATGAACGGTTCGCAGGCGCGAGATCGAAC
>Ga0182030_10004715_pt1 | contig 29106 bp, 20 predicted proteins | sample 812S3MmetaG_FD_121299 | JGI IMG/M metagenome (GOLD analysis project Ga0182030, IMG submission 121299) | Permafrost microbial communities from Stordalen Mire, Sweden - 812S3M metaG (Illumina Assembly) | ecosystem: Environmental > Terrestrial > Soil > Wetlands > Permafrost | place: Sweden...
AGCGTCAACCCAGTAGGCAGGGTGCCCGAGTTAAGAGCCCAGGTATAGGTGCCAGTGCCCCCGCTGTGGGCCAATGTCGTGGAGTAGGGCGAACTCGCGTCTCCGCCGGGAAGCGACGACGTGCTCACCGAGAGTGCCGGGCTAATGACGATCGAGAGGCTCCCCGACGACGCAGTCGCACCAAACGAGTCGGTGACCCTGAAAGTAAGGCCAGTCACGGTCCCGGCCGTGGTGGGCGTGCCCGAGATGACCCCCGTGGAGGTGTTGAGCGTCAGCCCGCCCGGTAATGTCCCCGCGCTGAGCGCCCAGGTCGTATAGGTGCCGGAGCCCCCGCCGGCAGCCAACGTTGTTGTGTAGGTAGCTCCCACGTCCCCGCCGTGCAGCGGTGAGGCGGTAGTGACTGTGAGTATGGGATTAATCGTGATCGACAGGCTCGCCGACAGGGCGGTGTCGTTGTTGGAGTCGGTGACCGTGAAGGTAAGACCAGTCGCGGTCCCGGCCGCGGTGGGCGTGCCCGAAATGATCCCGGTGGAAGGAGCGAGCGTCAACCCAGTAGGCAGGGTGCCTGAGCTGAGAGCCCAGGTATAGGTGCCAGTGCCCCCGCTGTGGGCCAATGTCGTGGTGTACGCCGAACCCACGGCGCCCAAAGGTAGCGGCGAGGTCGTGGTCACCGTGAGCGTCGGGCTAATGACGATCGACAGGCTCCCCGACACGGCGGTGTCGTTGTTGGAGTCGGTGACCGTGAAGGTAAGACCAGTCGCGGTCCCGGCCGTGGTGGGAGTGCCCGAGATGACCCCAGAGGAGGTGTTGAGAGTCAGCCCGCCAGGCAAGGTTCCTGAGCTGAGCGTCCAGGTCGAGTAGGTGCCAGAGCCCCCTCCGGCGGCCAACGTCTTGGTGTACGCCGAACCCACGTCTCCGCCGGGCAGCGACGGCGTGCTCACCGTGAGTGTTGGGCCGATGACGATCGACAGGCTCGCCGACAGGGCGGTGTCGTTGTTGGTGTCGGTGACCTTGAAGAGAAGGCCATTTGTGGTCCCGGCCGTGGTGGGCGTGCCCGAGATGACCCCAGAGGAGGTGTTGAGCGTCAGCCCGCCAGGCAGGGTTCCTGAGCTGAGCGCCCACGTAGAGTAGGTGCCAGAGCCCCCTCCGGCCGTCAACGTCTTGGAGTAGGCCGAACCCACGTCCCCGCCGGGCAGCGACGGCGTGCTCACCGTGAGGGTTGGGCTGATGACGATCGAGAGGCTCGCCGACACGGCGGTGCCATTGTTGGAGTCGGTGACCGTGAAGGTAAGACCGGTCGCGGTCCCGGCCGTGGTGGGCGTGCCCGAAATGACCCCAGAGGAGGTATTGAGCGACAAGCCGCCAGGTAACGTTCCCGCGCTGAGCGCCCAGGTCGAGTAGGTGCCAGAGCCCCCTCCGGCCGTCAACGTCTTGGTGTACGCCGAACCCACGTCTCCGCCGGGCAGCGACGACGTGCTCACCGTGAGCGTCGGGCTAATGACGATCGACAGACTCCCCGACAGCGCAGTCGCACCAAAAGAGTCGGTGACCGTGAATTTAAGGCCAGTCGCGGTCCCGGCCGTGGTGGGCGTGCCCGAGATGACCCCGGTGGAAGTATTGAGTGTCAGCCCGCCAGGCAGTGTTCCTGCACTGAGCGCCCAGGTTGAGTAGGTGCCAGTTCCCCCGCTAGCGGCCAACGTCTTGGAGTAGGCCGAACCCACGTCACCGCCGGGCAGCGACGCCGTACTCACCGCGAGTGGACCGTTCACCGTGACGAGCAGCGAGTTTGAGGTGAATGAGTCGACAGCCGCATCGATCAAAACCGTGCCAGAGGTCATTCCGGTGAGAAGGTCACTTGCGACACCGCCGCTAGAAGTTATGCCTCGAAGGCCCGTAACGGCTCCGGTGCCGCTTCCGGGAGCCAAGGCAAAGGTGACCGTATCCGTGTTGTCGCCCGTATCGACGTTGTTAAATGCGTCCTTGATGGTGGCAACGGCCGTGCAGGTTTCGTTCGTGCCGATGGTCGTGGGGCAACCCGTGAGGGTGACCTGAGCTGGAGCACCAGGACCCGAGGGCGTGAACGCATTACTTGTTGCAGAAGTCAGGCCCACGGCCGAGGCGGTGAGCGTGTAATTCGAACCCGTGGTGTCACTACCTCCGAAAGTGCAGGTAGCCACGTTTATGACGCCCTCAACAGCGGTGAGGCCCGAACATGGCGTCAGGGTGCCTCCCGAAGCTTGCAAAGTGATGGTTGTCTGGGAGGAGGTAACCACATTGCCGGCAGAATCCTCCACCTTTATTACTGGCTCCGTAGAGAAGATGGCGCCGGCCGCTCCGGCCACTGGCTGAGTGGTGAAAACGAGTTTTGTGGCTGCGCCATAGGTAGCGGGCACGAAAGTGGTACTCGTTGCCGAGGTGAGTCCTGTAGACGTTGCCGTCAAAGCGTACGGCGGACTCTCTCCGACGATTCCGGCGAAGGTACAGCCCTGCACGGAGACGACGCCCTCAAAGGGCGTCAAACCGGAACAAAACGATAGTGTGCCGCCGGTAGAGCCGTTCGAAGCCAACGCCAGACCAATCTGGGAAGTGGCGGACGTCACGACATTGCCCGCCGAGTCTTCAAAGGTGACAACTGGCTCCGTGGTGAACGTTGAGCCGGAGGCGCCGGCCACCGGCTCGGTGGTGAACACCAGTTGCGAGGCTGCGCCCGTGATGTTAAAGGCGGTGCTGAGCGCGGAAGTTACGTGATTACCGGATACCGTATCCGCAGCCGTGATGGTCAATGCGTCGGCGTAGGCGCTTGCCTGGCAATTACTGTACGTGAAGACGCCCAGATTGAACGTCCCGGGACAATTTGTCAGCGTCTCATTAGTGACCGTGCTGCCGTTCCACGTGCCACTGCTTACCGTTAGACCTACGGTGATCGCGGGACTGGGGGCCGTGACGACGTTACCAAACGCATCTTCCGCCGTGACGGCAAAGGAACTCGGGAAAGTCGCCGGTAAGCTCCCGGCGGCGCCAGTGGGCTCGAGGGTATAGATGAGTTTTGAGACGGGGCCAGACCCCGTAACCCTGAAGTCATTGCTGGTCACGGGCGACAAATTGGTCGCCGTCGCAGTCAGCGTATAGGGCGTTGGTAGAAATTGGCCCGAATAGGCATTGTAGTATTCACCACCTTCGAAGGTGCAACCGGTCAGGCTGATTGAGCCTGTCGTGGTCGTGAAGCTCACCGCGCCACCGATCGTCGTGGTGTTGGGGCAGTTTTGCAGGAGACCGCCAGAAGGGGTGATCGTAATCGTGCCCGTCCAAGTCGGCTGGCCTTGCACACTCACCTCGGCCATCGGGGTTGCAAAAGATGAGCCGGATGCTTGGGCTACCGGCTGATTCGTGAAGACGAGAGAGCCCGAAGAAGCGCCAATGTTGAATGAAGGGGTGCTAACGGTAGTTAATTGCTGCGCGCCGGTGGATCCAGTGCCGTCCGTCGCGGTGAGCGTGTAACCAACGCCCGCAGTGCTGATCGAGCAGCCCGAGAACGTGATGACGCCCAGAATTTCGTTGCCCGAGCATCCTGACAGCGTCGCTCCAGTCGCGCCCGTACCTGAGGTGATACTCAAGATAACTGGCGAAAGGTCGGAGGAAACGGGGTTGCCCTGTGAATCCAAGACTTCGACCACGGGTTGTGTGCCGAGAGCTGAACCGGCCGGCGTCACCAAAGTGGGATTGGCCGCAGTGCCCGAAGCTGGGTCGACGAGGAAATAGAGGCTGGCAGCTGTGCCAGAACCACTTGGAACTGAGGTGGAAACGGGATAATCAACCACGAAAGTATTGGTATACGTGTCTCCGTTGGCCCTATCCAATTCGGTAATCGTAATCAGCTGAGCCTGAGCGGTATTTACGACGCACGTGGGAGTGAACGACGTGCCGTTCCAAAACTCTACGGAACTATACGTCACCGTGAAAGTGGAGGGCACCGATAGGTACAAGGGCTGGCCGGTTGCATTCTGGCTCTGATAGAAGGCGGCGTTCGAGGCGGCCGTAGCGACGGTGGCCGGCGACGGAATTGGGGGGCACGTTTCGAAGAGAGCTTGTTGCTGCTGGATTTCTGAGATTGCGGTCTGCGTAGCGCTGGTTAACACAATGTTGTAATTCGCCAGATTTCGGTGTTCGGCGGACGCCGTGATGGAAGTGCCAAACGCCGTAATCAGAGCCACAGAAGCCAATCCGAGCACCACCACGGCGATTAGGACTTCAATCAGCGTGTCACCGGCCTCAGATCGTTGACGACCGTGGCGAGTCGCGGCGCCGGTTCTGTTCCTCCGAGAAGAATTGGGGGCTCGGCTCATCGAACCAACCTCGAAAGAGCCAGAAGCGACTGCCCACCGACCGCCCGCCGCTGAACTGAACGATTCACGTCAAACGACGCCCGGAGCGCGTTGAGACTCATGACAGAAAGAGCCCGAAGACGATGGCCTGGATACCGCCGCCGACCATAGTGACTTGCAGCGTTGTGGGCATCAGTGCTTCCAACATGGCCGTGCCGGTCTTGGTGTTGTCGCTCCCGCCACCTTCCTGTTCGGTAACTTGCTGCCCGCTGCCATTGGTGTAGGTCACGTCTCCCGCACATTCGACCTCGGTCGTGCCGCTTCCGGTGAGTCCCTGCACGGTTTGGTCATCGAGGCAGGCATTCCCAACGGGATCACTGGGGGTGTCCACCGAGAGACCGTTGGAGACCACGTAGAGGTTTGGGGGGTCGGGGTTGGAAGCGCCGCTCACGCCGGACGGGTCAGTATTCCAGGTGATCGACTCGCCGTTGTAGTCGGTCGACTCCGCGTCCGCGCTCATGGCTTCCCATCCCGTGGCGGCAATTCCCTGAGGGCTGTCGACGGTAATGCCAGTGAAGGTGATGGTTGTAGTACCAGCCTCCGTTTGGTAGAGCGCCGGATTGCCTGGGACGTCAATGTAGTTCGGTGGGATATAGCCCGATTGCCCAAAGGTGCCGACGCCGGTGTTCCCTAGGAAGGCGTCACTGAAGGTCGGCATCGCCGACGGCTTGACCGTGGACCCGGAGATGTTGATGCAGAAATAGAGAACATCCGAGTTTGGCAAGAGCACCGACATCTCCAAGCAACCGTTTGCGGCAGTCGCCGCAGCGTATGCGGCAGTGCCTGGTTCCAAGGGCGAGAAGTCGGCGAAGCAAATTGAAGAGGCGTACAGGCCCGTTCCAGCACTTGCGTCGCCACACTGCGTGGTTGTTCCAACGGTGATGGGCGCTCCCGCCGTGATCGAACTTGCCGCGTCAGCGGGCGCGGAGACGAGTGCGTACGAATACTGACTCTTCTGCTCCGTTGTACTGAAGGTAACGCTCGTCACGCCCGAGGTCGGAACCCACCCACTTCCGGCGTCCGAATTGCACGTGGTGTCGCTGGAGGAACACCCCAGTGTGATGAGCGGTGTCGCCTGGCTGGGCGGGAAATCATAGGAAAGGATGGAGGTGGTGGCATTTGTGAGGTTGCCTCCCGAGCAATACTGGCGAACCAGGTTCACAGAGCCGTTCGTCGAAGCATTTGCCGCTTCGACATACGACACAACGGTCTGATATACGCCTGAACTGTTGGGACTCCACTCCAAGCCCAGCACTTGAAAGCCTGTGCCACACTGCTTAGAACCTGGCGCGGTAGTGGTGTTCTCCGTCGTCACCGCTAACGCGCCCTGCACGTCGGATTCGAAGCTTGCCGAGACGATTTGAGCGTCACTCGTGTCGGAAATGCGGTTTGCGGCACTGGATTGCAGTGAAAACACTGCCAGGAGCCCCGCGGCGAGCGCGCCGACAATAATCGGAATAATTAGGGTGACGATGAGAAGTTCGATCAGCGTCATGCCCTTGTCCGACTTCGGACCGCTCTGGGCGTTGCGATATCGCGCGATGAGTCGATAAATCGTCACGGAATCCTACTTGAATTCGGGTTTTGGGTCGAGTGCCCACAGATTTCGCACAACGGGTACATCACTATCCAACCTTCACCTGGCTGTAGATCCCGTACATTGCCGAAATGAGAGCAACCGCAACAAAACCCACGATGACACCCATGAAAATGATGATCGCGGGTTCGAAGAGCGCGGTCGCGCGATCAACCTTCGTTTCCAGTTCGCGGCTGTAATATTCCGCGGCAACTTCGAGCTGTTGGTCGAGAGTGCCCGTCTCCTCGCCCACCCTGAACATCTGCTGCGCCGCCCCTGGGAAGAGTCCGCTTCGAGCAATGGGCGCGGCCAAACCCTGGCCTTCCATCATCTCTACCCGGATACTCTCCAATGCAGTTCGATAGATCGAATTATTGGCGGACTCCGCGGTCACCGCCATTGAACGCGGGAGATCAACGCCAGCCACTAACAATGAGGACAGAATTCGACAAACTCGTTCAAGAATCGCCGTTTGGGTCAGATCACCGATCACCGGCATCTTGAGAATTACCGCGTCGAGGCGCGCCCGACCCTTTTCGGACCTACGCATTGCAACAAAACCGACAATCGTAATAACCATCAAGGCCAATATTGCGTACCACCAATGGGTCACGAATCCCGAAAAAGCCATCATCATGCGCGTAGGGAGGGGCAATTTGGCGCCAAACGACTTAAAAAAGACGACAAATCTGGGGAGCACGAAGAGCGCCAGGATTCCTACCGTAACAATGGACATGCAGGCTACGACGGTGGGATAAATAAGCGCCGCCGAGATCTTCCCGCGCGCCTTCGTGTCACGATCGATGTAGTCGGCCAACTGATTGAGAACTTTGTCAAGGTTTCCGGTCAATTCAGCCGATTCGAGGATTCCAACGTAGTAGTTCGGAAAAGCTTCGGGGTGGGCCGCGGCCGCCGTCGCAAACGTGTCTCCAGCCCTAAGACTGTCGACCATTTCCAACAGAATCTTCTTTAGGAGCTTGTTCTGCGTTTCGTCCGTAATGACTTCCAGGGCCTCCATAATCGGAATCCCTGCCCTCATGAATACAGCCAACTGACGTGAGAAATTCATTACATCTTTACGTGGGACCTTCTTTTTGGTAATTTCGAATTTCAGGAGATTCTTCTGCTCTTCAACTTCCAAAGGCTGAAAGCCCCTGCCAATGAGAAGAATGTGTACCGCGCCCGACGAATTCGCGGTCTCCACGCCTGTAACGGTCTTTCCATCATTGTCGAGGGCCTTGTATCGATATTTTGTCGATACTTTCTCCTGTTTTTCAGCGCGCTTGGCTTCGATGCTCTTGGATAGTCGACTCATAGTGTGTACACACTTCTAATAACTTCGGCCACCGACGTGATGTCCTGGGCCACAAGGTTGATTGCTTCCTGACTAAGCGTGCGCATTCCTTGCTTTACGGCTAAGGCGCGCAGTTCTTCCTGGGTGGCCCAACCCACGATGAGCCTCTTGATCTCCGGCGTCATCACGAGTAGCTCGTAGATGCCGATCCGGTCCTTATAACCCGTATCACTACAGAAATTGCAACCACTGCCCTGATAGAAGACCTCTTTTGCCGGGCCACCGCTTTCCTCGTAAAAGAGACGTTCTTCGTCGGTCAGGGTATACGTCGTCTTGCACGAGGGGCAGATCCTGCGCAGCAGGCGCTGCCCGACGACCGCCAATACCGATGAAGCCACCAGAAATGACTCAATCCCCATGTCTAAGAAGCGGTGCAGGGCAGAAACCGAGTCGGTGGCGTGCATCGAGGAGACCACGAAGTGGCCGGTAAGCGCCGACTGCACGGCGACACGAGTCGTCTCGACGTCTCGAATCTCGCCCACCAGGATGACATCCGGGTCTTGGCGAAGGATCGACTTGAGACCGGTCGCGAAGTTCAGGCCAGCCTGCTCGTTGGTTTGGATCTGATTGATTGAGGGGAAGATGTACTCGACGGGGTCTTCAATGGTCATCACGTTAAGAGTCGGGTTGCTTACCTCGCTCAAAGTTGCGTAGAGCGTCGTCGTCTTGCCGCTACCCGTCGGCCCGGCGCAAAGCACCATGCCGAAGGGCGAGCGCACGAGCTTGGAGTACGCGGCGTGGGTGTCGCTGGGCATGCCGAGGTCGTTGAGGCGAAAGAGCGAGCGAGTCTTGTCCAGGATTCGCATGACGCAGTTCTCGCCCATGATTGTGGCAACCGTGGCCACGCGGACGTCGACTTCTTTGCCATCGATGGTGATGGTCAGCTGTCCGTCCTGGGGGCGGCGGCGCTCCACGATGTTCATGTTCGCCATGATCTTTATTCGACTGACCAGCCCGGGCCCGATTGCAACTGGCAGTTGAAGGATCTCCTTCAACGCTCCGTCGATACGGAATCGGACTCGCACATAATCCTCTGAGGCTTCGATGTGGACGTCGGATGCACGGTCACGCATGGCCTGGGTGAGGATGCGGTAAACGACCTGGACAACGGGAGCGTCCTCGGCGACGATTTCAGTTTCCGCAACGTCGGTAGTACGCCGCCTGGATCCTTCGACCGCTACGAAGGCCTCTACCAATTTGTCCACGCTGCCGATCGCTCGGTAGTTGCTGTCGATGGCCCAGATGACATCGCTCAGCGGAGCGAGCATCAGTTGAACCTTTCGACCGGTCGTTTGTGCGAGAAGGGCACGAACGTCTTCACTTGGCTCAGCGACCGCCACTTGCAAGTACTCACCGTCGAAGCGAACTGGGATGGCCAATTGTGATCGGGCGACATTCTCAGGCACGAGCGCCAGCGCCGCCGGGTCGACATTCTCTCGGCGAAGATTCAGCACTTCCAATCCGAGCACGGCGGCGAGCGCGTCCGCGAGGGCTCTCGCGTCGAGTGCGCCCATGCCCACCAGGACTTCGCCCAGTTTGCCGCCTGACTCGCGTTGCTTAATGAGGGCCTCTTCAAGCTGGCTGTCGGTGATGAGATTTTCCTCAATCAATAGGTCGCCGAGACGGCCTTTGAAGGGAGTGGCAATGATCTCCCCTCCCGTGCCACTGGTCCTTGCAAAATTGTTCAATCGCTCCTTGGGCAGGGTTGCGACGGAGGAGCCGGCGTAAGCCAGACCCTCGTTGGCGCCGTCAGTACGGCTCCCATTGACGGCGCGCGAGGCGTCGTCTTCTAATGAGACGTTAGATTCACGGTGTTCCCGCTCATCTTCACGGTCTTTCTTCCTGAATGCCACTTTCACCTCATTGGACTCTCATAATGAGTGGGTGCAACAAAACTAGCGCACAAACACTGGATTTCATTGGATTTTCGGAAAGCAAATTGTCTAGGAATTGAGGATCCATGTTCGAGATGCGCTCGCTTCAAGCGTTAGGGTCATCCCAAATTTACAACGCAGCCAGCGAAAATCAGGAATCTTTTAACAAATTTGTTGAGACTGCTTTTATAGCCTAAAAACAGGGGAATTCTCCAGACCGCGAGGAATTTGTGGGAAAAATGATATTGTGGGTGCGCAGGATTTTCCAGCCCAACTGGATATTTGCCCACCGTCGCTTGGCCCGATCCCCGCAATCGGCGACACCACTCGCGCCAGAACCCACGAGGTCCCTAGGTTCACGATATTCCCCGACTATTCAAAGGATCGATCCAGCGTCTCCTTGCGAGCACTCTGGGCTCCGCGGCGCCACAACGCGAATTCATCGAGTCCCTAGCCCATCGTCGTGAGTTGAAAGACCCCGTGTCAGTCCACGGGCGTGCTGGCCCGCGCTCGAATCAAGCTGCCTCCACGAAGCCAGCCTGTCTGACACCAGGACGAAGCCCTGCCCGCAGTCGGAACCCGAGCCACGGGCTACTCAATCAGACGCCGCGGCCCCGTGCGACCAGACGGCTTCACCATGCCGGGGCACTCACCGGGTCCACCGGCGCACGATTGCCACACCACTCATGAGGCGGCCCCATGACAATTGGACCGAGCATGACGGGTCTTGGCCTCCGTCGCGCCACGCCAGAGAAGATGACAAAGCCCGTCCGGAATCGTCCAGCACGATTCTCATGGCGAGGCAGCGAGTATCTCGCACCGCACATCAACGATGAGCGGCGGCGAGGAGGGTCACGTTCGGCGATCTTGGTACCGCCCAAACCCGCAGAAGGTCGCTCGCGCTGAACGCGCCCGGATCGAGCGACACGATGCCGCGGAGACAAGACTGGCGAACCGCGTGGCTGGAGGCGACGCCGTGGCGACCCCAGCCCACCGCCGTCGAACACCATTTTCCGAGTCGACTGCTTCAGCGGACCTCGATGGGTCAACGTCCGCGCTGAAGGTCGCTCTCATTTCTCGAGAGCGATGAAACTGCTCGAGACGCCGATCCCCGACGGCGATGAAGCCAGCGCGTCGCCACCGACCCTACTGCGACGTCCCCAAGATCCACGATCAACGTGTGCCACGACGTCAACCCGACGGAGTGAAATACGTCACTCGTCTCTTCCAAGAGCGAGCTACTCGAGAATCACCTCGAGCAGGCGATCGATCCTCAAGCGCGCAAGGACGAAGTCCTCGCGCATCTCGATGCGCTCGTGCGACTCAGCACGCTCGAGCGTCGCGCGAGTGGGGATGGAGACGACGACGAGGACGACCGAGCCGCCCTTGGTGCGACGTCGGTCTCAACCGTCTCGACGACCTCCCTCGTAGGAACCTCGACACCGACGAACGCGTCGATCGATTTACGGACGCTCCGCACTATGCGGCGACCGCTATGAGCGACCCCGACGGCGTCACGCTGAGGAGCGAGCATCGCCTCGACGTGTCGGCGGGTCGAGCGAGCGGTACCCGCCTGAACGTCACCGCTCGACTTCGCCACGTTGGCCACCAAAAGGTCGACTGCAATTTCAACTGGCATGTTCAGTTGTGTCGACCACACAATTGCGGGCGCGAGTGCGAGTGCTGGCGGATCGAAGGCCACGTGTGCGAGACGTACTGCCTCGTGGCGCCCAACTGCCGTCGACACGTCAACAAACGATCGTGCGTCAGGGTCATTCGCGCTCACGTGCACCGCTGCACGTCGGCCGCCCGACTCGCCTTGTCCGACCGAGGTTCGCGTCAGCGGCGATTGGTTGAAGTGATGGTTAGGAGCGAGCATGTCATCAGGCCGGTCCTTCAACGTGAAGTGAGATTCTCCCTCACTAGAACCACCGTCCCGCAAAAGCGGATTCGTTTGGTTTCCTTCGATCGTGACGGTCACCTTGCAGTCCCGCGTCGTTTCGTGTGACGCCAATGCATCAGATGGTGCGGTTAAGTGGTTCGAGCCCACCCATCTGCTGAGCGCTCCACGGGAGGTGCTGCTTTGGTCGGCCACGCCCGAATCGCGATATCCGACGTTCTCCTTACTATCGTGTCTCTTCAATGCCACTGACACCTCGCGGAGCTCCCACATTCTTAAATGCCCGGATGCGCCAAATTTAGTGCGACGATTTGTGAATTCTGCGCCATTCGCGCTCAATCGGTCAGTGTTTTGCAAAACTTGTTTTTTGCAGTTCCAACGGATCCGACATGTTGCGACGTCCCGCCGAGCCACACTCGCCCTAGTAGTATGTGTCCTTCGACGGAGCGTGCCCCTGGAGATCCACTTCCCATTCGAACTGCACGCCCGCCGCTCAACGTCAATTCGCCGCGCGGGCCGTTCCGTGCAGAACGTCAACCACGGTGGCCGCCGTGCGCAGTCCACGGTGAAGGCCGCGCCGGTCGGAGATCCCCGCGCCGTGATTACCAAGGAATTCAGGGCATCTAATGCACCATGAGGCTCGACACGACGGCCGGACCCATTGATTCTCGAGGGAGCCGCGCACTGATCGCCACCGGGCGCGAGGGGCATTACTTCGGGCGAGTCGGTTGGTACCGCGCGTAACGATCCCGCATCGACGATCTCACGGAAATTGCACTCGTCCCGCGACAATGGGCACTCACGCATCTTGCCTGCGCCAAGTGCTGCCGGGATCTCGATCAAGTAGTGCCGGTACATCCTCAGCCGGAACTGCGGCGGAGAAGAGAAAGCCATGACTTAGTTCGCACCCCGGCGTTCTCAGTCGCTTGAGCTGTCCCGTCGTCTCGATCCCTTCGGCCAGCATCGTCATGTCCAACCGGTTGCCGAGCGAGATGATCATCTCCAGGAGGGAGTCATGGTGCGTGCTCTCCCTCGGAGGGCGAACGAAGGTCTGGTCGATCTTGACGAACTTCGGATTCAAGAGGACCAGATAGGAGAGCGACGTTGACCCAGTACCGAAATTATCGAGCGCGATCCCGATGCCGAGACGGTTGAGGTCCTCGAGCACGCTCAACGTGCTCGTTACGTCGAGCGTGGCGGTGCCTTCGGTAATCTCGATGATCAGGCGCCCCGGCTCGAGACCACTCGCCTGCAGCGCGTTCTCTACGATCGACACGAGTCCGGGATCTCGAAACCGCGCTGGCGAAAGATTGACCGAGACGTAGGGGCGACGTTCACTCCCGCCTTTTCCCCTCCATGAGCTCGCGGCGGTCACGGCCTCGCGAAGTGCGAAGGTGCCGAGTTCGACCGAGAGATCACCTTGTTCCCCGAGGGGGATGAAGACGATCGGAGGCACCCAGCCGCGCTCGGTGTGAAACCAGCGCATGGGAGCTTCGAAGCCGACGATGACGTCACTGGCGAGATCGACGATCGGCTGGTAGTGCATCAAGAGTTGGCCAGAGTGAAAACAATCGCGCAGCTCCTGGACGAGCTCACTCTGGGTTACCGGGGGACGATGCATGCCGGGATTGAAGAGCACGTAGTGACCGTTGCCCCCGCGCTTGGCTTCGTAGAGCGCCACGTCGGCGTGCTCGACAATCTCCTCGCATCGCGCGTTCGACTCGTCCCAGACCACCACGCCGATGCTGGCGCGTTGATCAAGTCGAGTTCCCGCGACGAGATGCGGCTCAACGAAAGTGGCGAGCAGGCGTCGCGCCACGACCTCGGCTTGGTCGGCGGACGTGAGGCCCTCGGTCAGGTGGATGAATTCGTCGCCGCCGAATCGACAGAGCGAATCCGACGTGCGTGTCACCTCCCCCAAGCGCCTCGCGATCGCCGCGAGCAGTTTGTCGCCGGCCAGGTGTCCGGGCGAGTCGTTCACCTTCTTGAAGTCGTCGAGGTCCACGAGCAGTACCGCCCCCACGCCGCCTTGACGAATGACCCGTGCGTGGGCCCGGGCAAGTCGGTCGTCGAAAAGCGCGCGATTGGCGAGCCCGGTGAGCGGGTCGTGCAGGGCAAGGTGCGAGAGCTGGTCCGTCAACGCGCGCTCCTCGGTGATGTCGCGTTCGGACATCACGAAGTACATCGTCTTGCCGTTGGCGTCACGGGCCGGCGACCTGGATACCTCCGCGATAAGGACGCGCCCGTCCTTGTGCAGATAGCGCTTGACGTGGCGCACCTGCTCGACCTCGCCCGCCGTCACGCGTCGATGGGTCTCCTCGGTAATGCCCACGTCGTCGGGATGCGTGAACAGCTTCGAATCACCTCCCATGAGCTCTTCCTTGGAGAAGCCGACCATCTCGAAAAAGGCGTCGTTCACGGCGATGATCAGATCGTCGAGGTCGGTGCAGATCATCGGGGCCACGTTCTCTTCGAACGCGAGGCGGAACCATTCCTCGGCCTCGAGTCGGGCCCTCTCATTCTGCTTTCTCTCTGTTGTCGCGAATGGAGGCCACGGCCCAGGGCTTGGCCAGCAGCGTGAGCGGCGTGAGCGCGAAATCGATTGAAAGTTCGCCACCATCGCGACACTGGACCGAGAGGTCGCGATCGCTCCAGATGAGGCGCGCGTTGGGATCGCGCACGTACTCGCTACGGGCCCGGGATTCAGCGGCGCGGTGTCGAGCCGGGACGAGCATCGCGACGCTCTGGCCCACCAGTTCCTCGCGCGAAAAACCGGTCAGCACGGTCAGGAGTTCGTTCACGTAACGCATGACGCCGTGTTCGTCGAGCAGGGCCGTCCCGTCGGGCAGGGCCTCCACCAGGCTCTCCCACGAAAGGGCGTTGTCCACTATGTCGCGCAACTCTTTATCTCCCCCTTGCACTAACGCTGCGAAGTGTACGCTCGGTAGCCCGACACCACGGCCATCCCCGACGGGGATTCATCTGGGTGCGCGCCGTTCCAGGGCCTGCGCCGTGGCGCCGTCACGGTGACCAAGACATCCACCGAAGCCGAAGCGCTCGAAAAAGGGGTCTCGATTGTCTCCTAGGCTGGCCTACGTGTCTGACCTGCTTCGCGGCGACGAAATCCTCGCCTGCGTCCACCGAGTGGCCCTCAGCCGGGGCGAGCCCTTCGAATTCATCCGTCCCGTCACCACGCCAGAGATGCAACGTCGCCGTCGCGACGCGGAAGAGCACCGACGCCAAACCCTCGATGAGGTCGAGCGGCTCCACCCCGAAGCCGTCACCCCCACGAGCCCCGAGGAGACCACAGACTTCATGGAAAATGGGGCCGAACTGATCCTTCGGCCGCGTCTCACCAACGACGTGGCGGGCCGTCGACGGGCCTCGGTGAACATACTGGTGCGGGTCGGCCGGGTGGACGAACGATTCATCTATTCGCCGATCCTCATCAAGAACAACGAAATCTTCGAGACGGCCAGCACGCGCCGCATCCTGGAGGGCTCCCTCGAGGCTCTGGCGCCCAATAAGGCCACGTACAGCGACGGCATCGGGCCCCGATCGACGCTCACGGTCACACGAAACGGGATTGCCTTGGCCCACGCGACCCGTGTCTTGGGGGTCCTCGGTCACGACGACCCGTCCGCGCGTGTCGCCATGGTCGATCGGCACCGCCGCGTCTGGTGGTTCGACCTCGCGAGCACGAACTATCCCAGGTTCAATCTCGCGACCTACGACGAGCACTACGCGCAGCGATTGGCGGTCCTCGAGGCCTACGATCAGTGGAAAGTTACCGATGGCGACTTCCCCACGTCGCCCTACTGGCATCGTGAATGCCTGGAATGTCCCTATTCCGAGCACTGCCAGGCTCAGCTCGAAGCCACTGACGACGTCTCACTCACGCGCTTCACCACCTTGGAGCAGCAGGTGATCCTGCACGAACAGGGCGTCGACACGCGAGACCAGCTGGCCCGGCTCGATCCGCTACGTGCCCGCCAGGCCCGAAACAAGGTCCCGACACCCCTCGCGGAACTCAAGAGGGAGGACTTCCTCGGCAGAACCATCGACAAGCTCGATGACCTCATCTACCGCTCAAGAGCCCACGTTCGAGGGAGGTCGCTGCGAAGTGTGGATACCTCGCTGATGGGATGTCCGAGTGCGGACGTACAAGTGGACGTCGACATGGAAAGCTACGACGAGAGGACCTACTTGTGGGGCGCGAGCGTGACCCTCACGACACCGGTCGAGGGCCTTTCGAGCGGCTATCGGGCCTTCGTCGACTGGGGAATCCTCAATCAGGCGGCCGAAGCGCGGATTTTCGGACAATTCTGGGACTGGCTCCGCGACCTGCGACACCGGTGCGTGCAGGAGGATCTCACTTTCGCGGCCTACTGCTTCTGGGCCCAGGCCGAAGACGGCGCCATGAATAGGGCGGTGGCGCATCCCGGCGAGAATACGGTGACCATAAAGGAATTGAACGAGTTCCGTTCGGCCTCGCCGCCGCAGTGGATCGACCTGCACGAGCACGCCAAGCGCCAGATCCAGACCGAGGGTCCCCTGGGACTGAAGCAACTGGCCGGAGCGGCGGGCTTTGAGTGGCGCGACGCCAACCCGAGCGGAGAGGCGTCCATGCTCTGGTACGAGACGGCGGTCAGTGCGGACTCGCCCGAGGCCCTCGCCTCTCGCCAGCGGATCCTTGAGTACAACGAGGATGACTGCCGTGCCACCAAGGCGCTGCGCGACTGGCTCAACGGTCCGGCACGACGGTTAGCCCATCGAGACGACCCTCTCTAGCCGGTGGTGACTTAGCATCGTGCCATGGCCCCAGTGACGTCGATCCCCGCGCCGGGGGCCACCCTTCGACGGGGCGCACGCCAACTCGGTGCGTTAAACAGCCTGATCGGCTTGGGTCTGGCCATCGCCAGCGCCAAGGGCCTGAGCGAGCTGGCCCATCGCCGTTTCAGCGACGGCGTGTGGACCCTGGTCTCGGTCGTCGCCCTTCGCTGGATGTTGGCCCTCCTGGTCGAGGAGTGGGGCGGGCTCGCGGGTCGCCAGATCCGCGACCACTGGCGGGCCAACCTGTTGGCGCACTTCCTGCGACCTCGCCGTGAGGGCGAGAGGAGCCGCGGCGACCTGGCCCTGGCGGTCGAACGCGCGAGCGACGGTCCGGGCCTGTTGTTGCTCCAGGCGAGCGCCCAGGCGGGAATCGTGGGCGTGGTGGTGATCTTTTGGGCCGCGGGATGGCTCTGTGCACTCATCGCCATCGCCCTTCTTCTCGTCTCGATACCGCTCTATCGACGGGCGGGCCAACGAAGCGAAGCCCTGAACCGCGACTACCAGGAGCGACGCTCCCTCTTGGAGGCGCGACAACTCGAGATCTTGCACCACGCACCCGAACTTCGGGCACTGGGCGCCGTCGGCTACGGCGCCAACGAAATTGCCGCCATTTCCGATTCGGAGCACCACGTCGCAATGCGGGCGATTCGTGTCGCCCTGGAATCGTCCCTGGTCACCGAGTTCCTGAGCGGCGTCAGCGTCGGGCTCGTCGCCATGGTGGTCGGATTCGCGCTCCTGGGCGGGCGCCTCAGCCTCTTTCACGGCCTCGTCGCCGTACTGGTCACGGCGGAGCTCTTCCTCCACGTCCGTCGCTACGGCGCCGAGTTCCATCGCCGCGAGGATGCCGCCGCCGCGCTCGCACTGCTGGACATCGAGGATCCGGCCCCGGGGCGGTTCTTCGAGGAGCTGATCGTCGCCAACGACCTGGTATCACCGGCCAGCACCCGCCCGCTGACGTTCAGCGTGGACTCGGGCAATCGGATCCTGGTGAGCGGCCCGTCGGGCGCCGGCAAGACGACGCTCCTGCACACGCTGCTCGGGTGGCGCGAGCCGCTCGGCGGATCCCTGCAGCGTTCGAACGTGCGCGTCGGCGTCGTGAGCGTCGAGAGCGAACTGCTGTCGGCCTCGCTTTGGGACAATCTGACGTTGGGAGTCGCCATCGACGACGGCGTCGTTCGAGAACAGTTGCGTCTCCTGGGCCTGGTCGGGGAGCGATTCGCCGACATGGGGATCCAGTTGCTTCCCGACGGACGCGGCCTCAGCGACGGCGAGCGCGTGCGCCTGGTGCTGGCGAGGTGCCTGCTCGCCAATCCGAAACTCGTCGTGCTGGACGACGTCGCTGGCGTGCTCGACGCCGAGAGCCGCACGCTCGTGGCCTCGGCCCTGGGCGGGCGCCGCGAACTCGCGATCATCGAAGCCACCGTCGACCGGCCGCTCCTGGGCTACTTCACCAAAAGAATCGAACTGACCTGATGAACGACGACATTACGCGCGTGCTTCGCTGGCTGCGACGGGCCCAGCCTCCCCTGGGCCCCCTGAGTCGGGCGTTGTTTGGCGGCCTGGTCGCGACCGCCACCAACGTCGGCCTGCTCGTGGGCGCCGTGGCGCTGCTCGTGGACAGCGCCACGCGCCCGGGCCTCAAGGCGGTCGCCGGCACGTTGATCGTGATCGAGCTGCTCGCCTTGCTGCGCTCCCCCATCAGGTTCAACGAGCGCCTGGGCTCGCACCAATTGGGCTTCGCCTCCGTGACGCACTGGCGGCGATGGCTGGTAACCACGATCGGGCAATGGAACTACGCCACGTGGCGCACGTACGCGTCGGGCGACCTGCTCGAGAGGGCGCTTCGCGACACCGACGAGCTCCAAGAGCTCTGGCTGCGCTTCGTCATCCCGAGCTTCGGCGTGATCGCGACGGCCCTCGCGGGCGACGTCGTCATCGGGCTCCTCGCACCGCACGGGCAGTGGTGGAGCTTCGCCGCGCTGCTGGCGCTGGTGCAGCTCCTCGGGCTCGTGGGACTGCTCGCCAACGTGGGACCGCTCGTTCGCTGCGACCGCAGCCTTCGAGCCGCGCGCGGGGCCTACCAGGGGGCCTTGGTGGAGTTGAGCGCCGTGACGCCCGAGCTCGCGCTGCTCGGTCGCGGCGACTTCGTCGACGAGCGGGTGACCCCGGTGCGCGAAGCCCTGAAACGATCGGAAACGGTTCTTCGCCGCCAGCGCCGGGCTTCCGAGGGGATCGCCCCCGTGGTCACCATCGCGGCGCTCGTCCTGCTTGGGGCCCGTCATCCCGTGAGTTCTCCCACCTGGATCGTCGTCGTCGCCGTCGTGGCGCTGGCGACCTTCGACGCGCTCAACGTGGTGCGCGCCGCCCTCGATACGGCTGTCGCGATCAGCGCCGCGGCCGAACGGCTCGAATCACTCGAAACCCCCAGGACGACGGGCCGCCAGCCGTGGCCGTCGGATCCGACGTTGCGGGTGGAACATCTCACGCTCGAGGAGAACAACACGAGACTGCTGAGCGACGGGACCTTCAGCCTCCCCCCCGGGCGACGCCTCGCGATCACGGGAGCCTCGGGCTCAGGAAAATCCACGCTGCTGCGGGCACTGGCCAGGCTTGACGCCTCCGCCACCGGTTCCGTGCAGCTGGGCGAGACGCCGATCGAGCAGATCGACGAGGGTGAACTGCGCCGTCACCTCAGCTACGTGCCGAGCGAGCCGGGACTCACGAGGGGCTTCGCCCGCGACGTGGTGCGCATGGGCAGGGACGGCACCCGCGATTCCCCACTCGACCTGGCCGCCCTCGGGATCGTCGTCGAACCCTCGACGAGGTGGGACGAGCTCTCGCGAGGCGAGAGGGAAAGAGTGGCGCTCGTGCGCGCCCTCGTAACGAGCCCCGAGATCTACCTGCTCGACGAGCCCACCAGCGCGCTGGGCGAGGAGGAGACCCGCGCCGTACTCGACCTGCTGGGTCACACCGGCGCGAGCTTCGTCGTCGCAACCCACGACACTCTCGTCATGCAGTGGTGCGACGAGGTCTACGAGCTTCGAGACGGCCGGCTCCTCGCCGTCGCCAAGTGATCCTTGCGGACCCCTAGCCGTTGATGGTGGTCATGCCCGACGAGTGGTAGCGCTCGCCCTCGACCGCGCCACGCGGCACGGCTGACTCCAGGGCGGCGCAGTCGGCGTCGCTCAGGACGATCGAACTCGCGGCGATGTTCTCGAGCAGCCACTTTCGCCGCTTCGTGCCCGGTATCGGCACCACGTCGGTGCCTCGCGACAGGACCCACGCGAGGGCCAGCTGCGCCACCGAGGTGCCCTTCTCCCTGGCGATGACCTCCAGGTTGGCGACCAGCTGTAGGTTCTTCTCGTAGGCGTCACCCGAAAACCGGGGGTGGCTCTTTCGAAAGTCCCGTTCCTGGGTGCCCTCACGGTTGCTCGACTCGTCGGTGAGGAAGCCGCGCCCGAGCGGGCTGTAGGCGACAAAACCGATGCCGAGCGCGCGACAGGTCGCCAGGACACCGTCTTCGGGGTCGCGGGTCCAGAGCGAATACTCGCTCTGCAGCGCCGCGATCGGGTGCACCGCGTGCGCCTTCTCGATCGTGGCCGAGGAGGCCTCCGAGATGCCCAGGTAGCGGACCTTGCCGGCTTCCACGAGCGACTTCATGGCGCCCCAGGTCTCCTCGATGGGCACCGTGCGATCCACACGGTGCTGGTAGTAGAGGTCGATGACGTCCACGTCGAGGCGCCGAAGCGAGTCGTCGCAGCACTTGAGCACGTACTCGGGGTGTCCGTTGACCCCGAGGAAGGAGCCGTCCTCACCGCGCTGATTGCCGAACTTGGTCGCGAGCACCACTTCGTCGCGCCGCCCGGCGATGGCTCGCCCGACCAGCAGTTCGTTGGTGAAGGGGCCATACATGTCGGCCGTGTCGAGGAAGTTGACGCCCTGGTCAAGGGCCTCGTGGATCGTCGCCACGGATTCGTTGTCGTCGCCCACGCCGTAGAACTCACTCATGCCCATGCAGCCGAGTCCCTCGGCGGAGACTTCCAAACCCTGGCCCAACGTGCGACGCTCCATAGCGGTTCCTTTCATGTGAAGTTGCTCACAAAACCTAATTCTTAGGCTTCTGGGGCCACTGTAGTAGTTGACGCGCGCACTAATTTTTATCTATTGGCTAGGGGGGCCAAACATCGACAGCCCGTCTGTTCTGACTACAGGGCAGACGGGCTTCGCTGCGTCACCGGTACAATGAACCCAGTGAATGTTCCGCCGGATGAACCAGGTGATTCGAGCATCCACTCAACGTCGGCCCCCCAGGGAGCGCCGACCGCGTCCTCGCCCTTGAGCGCCGGTGACACGCACCACGTGAAGCCGCTCATGCGCGGTTGGATTCACCTGGTCAGCGCCGTCGTCCTGGTCGCCTGCTCGCCGATCCTCATCGTGCGGGCCCACACCTGGCCCCAGGTGGGCTGGGTGCTCTGCTACGTGGTGGGCGTCTTCGCGATGATGGCGACGAGCGCCCTCTATCACCGGATCAACTGGTCAGCGCCGGCCCGACGCGCCTGGCGCCGGGTGGACCACTCGACGATCTTCCTCGCCATCACCGGCAGCTACCTCGCCATCGCCGGGCTCACCATGCACGGCACCATCCGACTGGTCCTGCTGCTCGTCATCGGCGCCGGCGCGGCGGTGGGTATCGTGATTCGCCAGTTGACCATGGACACCCCGAAATGGGTGAACAGCGCGCCCTACATCGTGGTGGGCTGGGCCGCGGTCGGGGTCATGCCCCAGATCTATCGCGGGGGCGGTCCCCTGTGCTTCACCCTGGTGGTCGTTGGCGGCCTGGCCTATACGACCGGCGCGGTCTTCTTCGGCGCCAAGCGACCGAGGCTCGCGCCACGCGTCTTTGGCTACCACGAGCTCTTCCACGCCTGCACGGTGCTCGGAGCGGCCCTCACCTTCTGGGCCCTCGCCGTGGCGCTTCGCTAACCCAGATCGGGCACCAGGTTGAAGTGCACGAGCGCGGGAAGCGACCGACGCACGCCGATCGTCGTGATCGAGCCGTTATCCAGACGCAGGCGCCACGCAACCGAGCCCGGGACCCCGATCGCCCAGGTCGTTGCCGACTTGATCGGCGAAACGTGGCTCACGATCGCCAGATGGCGTTGCGCCTGGTGCAGGAGGCTCGAGGGGTCCCCCAAGAGGTCGTCCAGCTGGGCGTGCACCCGTTGGTCGACCGCCGAGAGGGACTCACCGTCACCCAGGGCCATGGTGTGATCGCCCTCGAAGTCGCGCCACTGCGTCGAGGAGACCTCGGTGATCGGACGGCCCTCGAGCGCTCCGTAGTCAACCTCGATAAAGGCCGCGTTGAGCGACGCCTCAATCGAGGGGAACGCGAGCGCGGCCGTCGCCCGCGCTCTCGCGAGCGGCGAGGTCCACACCTGCTCGACACCGTCGAGGTACGGACGAAGGGCCAGCGCCTGGCGCTGGCCACGCTCGGTCAGCTCCGGGTCGCTTCGCCCAACCAGCAGTCCGAGCGCGTTCGTGGTGGACTGTCCGTGTCGGATGAGGATGATCACGGCACCAGCAGGCGCCCGCATTCGGCACAGGTCATGAACTCGCCCGCCGGCTGGGCCTTATAACGGCTCAGATCGAGGGGCGAGAGCGCGATGCGACACCCGTCGCAGCGCCCCTCGTCGACCTGGGCCGCGCCCGAGGTCCCCACACGCTTCTTCAGCCCCTCGTAGCGCGCCGCCAGCTCGCTCGAGAGCGCCCCAGCCGCTTCGTCGCGTCCTCGACGCAGCGCCACCAGCTCCTCGTCGAGTGACGCCTGCAGTTCAGCGATGATGCCCTGGAGCTCGCCGCGGCGCACCAGTCCCGGCTGGGCCTGGCCCTTGATGGCGGCGACCTGCTCGTCCAAGGGTTCGACCTCGATCAACAGTTCGAGTTCACGGTCCTCGGCGAGGGCGAGCAGCTCTCGCACGTGCTCGAGCTCCGCGTGCAGGGCCGTCAGCTCCCGGACATTCGCGGTGGACGCGGCCAGCGTCCTCTCCAGTTCAGCGCCGCGCTTGGCGAGTCGCGACGTCTCGCGTTCGGCCGTCTCGTAGCTGCTGCGCACCGGAGACAGGGCGTTCTTGGCCTCCTCCAGCGCCTTGGAGAGAGACCGCAGGTTACCTTCAAGCGCCGCCAGTTCGGTCATCTCGGGCAGGTGCTCACGCTGCGAGGCCACCCGCTCGATCCACCGATCCGCCTGCATGAGAGCGCGCAGTTCTTCGGTCTCATCCACTCGTTCAGTCTTGCACGTTCCAACGCGAAACCATCCGGCGCAGCTTGTCGATCGCCGGGACCAGCCCCGGTTCGCATCGCTTCACCGCGGCGTCGAAGTCGAACCAGAACACGTCGAGGCTCTCACCCTCGCGCGGCGCCAGGTCCTGCGGCGCGGCGACCAGCACGTAGCGCAGGTCGTAGTGGGTGTGGTCGCGCGGGCCGGGGTGCACGTCGACGTGCACGAGTTCCACGGGGTCACGGTGGTGCGCAGCAAGGCCGGTCTCCTCCCTCGTCTCGCGCAGAACCGCCTCTTCGGGCCCCTCGCCCGCGTCGACGTGGCCACCGGGCTGGACCCAGATATGAAGAAGGCGATGGCGCAGCAGCACCATCCCGCGCGAGGAGACAACGAACGCCGACGCCGTGAGGTGATGGTCGTCGAGCTGCTGGTCGTAGGGGTGAGGCCGCGAGAGGCGCTCCAACGTGGCGGCGATCGATCGCTCCTCGCGCTCGTCGACGGGCGAGATGAGGTTGAGCTGGCGACGAAGCCGTTCGTCGCCGGTCACCGCTGGTCGCGATAGAGGCGCTGGAGCGACTCGGGCAGGGGAATCCCTCCGCCCGCCATGGCCCCATTCGACGACGCAATGGGTGCGTCGAAGTGCAGGTGGGCCGGCACGGTGCCCGACCAGATGGGCAGGTCCAGGTCGTACTCGAAGTCCTCGGTCGGACCGGCCGAGACCTTGGCCGACGCCTCATCGATCTCCACGCGCAGCACCATCGTCAGGTTGAGCTCGCGCTCGTCCATCGGCCGCACCTCGCGGGCCCGCCCCGCCAGGATGGCGTCGACAAACAGGTCCAGCACGCGCCGCTTCTCCTCTAGGTCCGTGACCTTGGTCGCCGGACCCACCACGACCACCGAACGGTAGGCAATCGAGGACTCGAAGCCGCTTCGCGCCAGTCGAAGTCCGTCGTAGAGCGTGACGTTCACGTAGGCGACCTCGCTCTCGAAGACCGCCTTCATGAAGGCGTTCGACTGGCTGCCGTGCAGGTACAGCACGCGGCCCTCTCGCGCGTGCAGCGTCGGCAGTGTGACGGCCCGGCCGTCGACGATGGCCGCAACTTGACAGAGCCGGGCCTCGTCGAGGATGGCGCTGATCGTGGCGAAGTCGTAGCGGGCCTTTTCGGGCAGGCGGCGCACCCGGGTGCGTTCACCGGGGCCGAGAACGTCGCCACTCACGCGCGGAGGTCGCCGCCGAAGAAGGTGCGCGCCATGCCCGCCACCTCCACGTTGCGCTCGAAGAGCCGGGCGTACATCAGGCCGCCGCGGGCCGACGCCTGGCGCACGGTCACGGTCGGCGAGCCCACCTTCTCGACCCACCAGGGCGCGATCGCGCACATGGCGCTGCCGGTCACGTGGTCCTCGGCCAGACCCAGGCGCGGCGCGAACACCCTGATCGACACGTCCACCCCCGGTCCGCCTTCGCAGGCGACGATCACCATCGAACTCGGGACCAGAAAGAGGCTCATCGGGTCAACGGCGAGCCCGCAAAGAGTGTCGTAATCCTGGACGACCGCCAGCGAGCTCTGCGCCCCGGCCTGGAACACCTCGAGCAGGGGGCCCAGGGAGCCGTCGAGCACGGCCACGTCGAGTGGCTCGAGGTAGGAACGAGGCAGGTCGATCGCGAGCATGCCGTCGCGGCTTCGCCGGCCCGAGAGCACCCCGGCGCGGGTTTGGAAGTAAAACTCGTCATCGGGCACGCCCAGTTCAGTGAGCAGCACGTGCAGGGTTGCCAGGGTCGCGTGGCCGCAGAGGTCCACCTCGACCGTCGGGGTGAACCAACGCAGCGACCACGTGTCGCCGATTCGGCGCACGAAGGCGGTCTCGGAAACCCCCAGTTCGAACGCGATCTGCTGGAGTTCCTGGTCGGTCATGGGCCGCTCGAGCAGCACGACCACCGCCGGATTGCCTCGCTCCATGTCGCCGATGAAGGCGTCGACCCACCAAATGCGGTGACCGAAGGTCACGTTGACAGATTCCACCCTAAGACACTGCCACACCCGAGCACCCACGGCGTAGGGTTTTAACGTGCGTGTCGCGACGTTTAACCTTCACGCGGGCGTCGACGGATGGGGTCGGCCCACCGGCGTGCTCGATCACGCCGTCGGCCTCGGCGCCGACGTGCTCATCTGCCCCGAGACCTGGCGCGGCGACCACGGTGACGACCACTACCAGGAGCTCGCGACCCGCCTCTCCATGCAGGGCGCCTTCGCCCCACTCGCGACGGGAACACGTCAGACGAATGGGGCGGGCGGGCGTTCCTGGCAGCCCTTCTTGGCCCACCTCACCGGAGATCGGGGCCTCTTCTTCAACGAGCACCGCGAACTGACCAAGGCCCAGCTTGTCGGCCACGCGGACCTGGACGAGACCCAGCGGGGCCAGTGGGGGCTGACGCTGCTGACCCGCTTCGCCATCGAGGAGATCCACGTCGAACCATTGGGCCGGCTGCCGCGTGAGAGGGTCAGCCGCTCGGTTATCGTCGCCCGGCTCCACGCAGAAGGGCACTCCTTCTACGTGCTGGCAGTGCACGGCGCGCACATCACGCACGGCTCGTTCCTCCAGTACCGGCGCGTCAACGAGATTGTGTCGCGCTTCGAGCCGTCCCTACCGGTCATCCTCGCCGGCGACTTCAACTGCTGGCGCCCGCTGCTGCGCCTCTTCCTGCCCGGCTGGCGAACTCTCGTTCGCGCGCGGACCTGGCCCGCTCGCCTCCCCCATTCGCAGATCGACCATATCCTGGGACGCGGCCCCTGGCAGGTCCGTGGCGGCGGCGCGAGCGACGGGGGCAGCGACCATCGAGCGCTCTACGCCGACGTGACGTTGACCTAGCTGAGCGCCATCTGACTGCTTTCGGGCAGGCGCTGCAGCAAGAGCAGGGCGGGAAGGAAGGGCAGGAACGTCACCAGCGCCGGCACGCGAAGCGCCGTCACGCTCGACGTGTGCACGACGTCGCCAACCCAGCCGAAGAGCACCAGGCCGCTGACCGCACCCACGACCCCGAAGACGACGATCCAGCCGGCTGCCGTGGCGCGTACGTTGTGGGTGAACAGTTCGGTGCTGATGGCCGTCAGGGCCGGCGACAGTAGGCCGCCGGCACCGATGCCGACCATGTAGCCAACGATGAAGGCGGTTCGACCGCCGCTGTAGGCGAAGGCCGACGTCAGGGCCGTGGCCACCACGCCCAGCGCGACGGTCCAGCGACGACCCACGGACTTAGACAGTCGATGACTGAGCAGCAGCCCGGCGAGTCCCGTGACGGCGCTCAACGTGACCACGGTCGCGACCTCGCGAGGGCTCATCTTGAGAATCCCCTCGCCGTAGACGAAGGTGAAGCCGTTGGCGGGACCCGTGATCATCCCCACCGCGAAGCCCACGGTGGCCACGATCGCGAGGCGCCCCCACAAAACGCGCGGTACGGCCCCGAGGCGGGCCATCGGCGCGTCGCTCGAGCGTTGGGCGGGCTCGGGGATGATGCGTAGCAGCGGCACGATGACGAGCACCGGCACCAGCGCCAACGAGAAGAGCCAGCGAAAGGAGTTGGGTCCTCGAATGAGCCCGTGCAGTATCGCCGAAATCCCCGCGCCGCCCCCGGCGCCGGCCGCCATGATGACGAGGCGCGTGATGCGTCGCTCGGTGCTCGAGAGTTCCACCGTGATGACCTGCACGACGGTGGACGCGGCCGACAAGAGAGGTCGCGCGAAGGCGAAACACAGCACGAAGAACCAGTAGCTGGGGCTCAGCGCCGCCGCCGCGGTCGCCAAGAGACCGAACACGACGGTGCGCTGGAGAACCCTGGTGCGCCCCCAGCGGTCGGCCAGGGACGCGAGCGGCAGGGCGAGCAGTGAGGCCACACGCAGGGTGGCCAGCCCGAGCCCCAACATCGAGCCGGACAGCCCGACGACGCTCTGGAGCGAACCCGTCGAGGAGAGATGGCCGAAATGCTTGGCCACGTCATTGAGCGAGTCAATGGCGCCGAACTGCGCGAATCCCGCTACGAGGGCCGTGAGAAACAGAACGACCGTCACGCGGTCCACCACTCGAGCGGGCGGCACCAACGCGATCGGATCAGCCAAGTCGGACCGTGTCGTCCACCACCACGAGCGTCTTGCCGTGATTGCCGCCGCTGAAGAGCAGATTGAGCGCGTCAGGCGCGTTCTCCAAGCCGTGAATCACGTGCTCGCGATGCACGAGGGAACCATCGTTCAGCATAGTGGCCAACGCGATCTGCCCCTCGAGGAAGCGCGGTGCGTAGTCGAAGATGAGAAACCCCTCCATGCGGGCGCGACGAACGATCAGCATCGAGGTGTTCGCCACTCCGCGCGGTCGCTCCATGGCGTTGTACTGCGAGATCGCGCCGCAGACGACGATCCTCGCGCGAAGAGCGAGGTTGGCGAGCACGGCGTCGAGGATCTCGCCGCCGACGTTGTCGAAGTAGAGATCGATCCCCTCGGGGCACGCCGCGTGAAGGCGTGCGGCGATTCTTGGTTCTCGATAATCCAAGCACTCGTCGAAGCCGTAGTCCTCGACGACCTCCGCGCACTTCTCGCTGCCGCCGGCTATGCCGACCACCTTCTTGGCACCCCGAGCCTTGGCAATCTGTCCCACGACCGATCCGGTGGCACCGGCGGCGCCCGAAACGACCACGACGTCGCCCGCCTTGAAGGCGCCCACGTCCGTCAGTCCAAAGAAGGCGGTGAGTCCGGTCAGGCCGAGCACACTCATGACCGTCGCGAGATCAAAACCCATGCCCGGCGGTATCAACGTGAACGGGTTCTTCTCGTTGGCGATCGCCCACTCCTGCCACCCCGTGAAACAAAAAACGACATCGCCCGCGTTGAAGAGATCCGAGTTCGACTCGGTCACCACGCCCGCGCCACCGGACCGGATCACGTCACCGAGCCCGATCGGGGGAAGATAGCCCGGCGCATCGTTCATCCAGGTGCGGATCGTCGGATCAATCGAGAGCATGCCCACCTTGACGAGTGCCTCATCGGGACCGCAGATGGGGACCGATGACTCGATCAAGCTCGTCGTCGTCGCGTCGACCAAGCCCTCAGGCCGCTGGGCCAAGATGATCTGGCGGTTTAGCATGCCATCGTCCTCACTGTTATCGACACATTACGACGACCGTCTCGGCAGAACGATTCGCGGCTTCGCATCAACTTGTTGGCGGACCTCTTCTCCATCATCGGCCGACGACCGAACCGGCGTCTCTCCCGATGGAGTTGAGGCCGAGATCCTCTCGCCTGGCCCTCAACTCGTCTCATTCTTCGCCAGGGAATGGACAAACTCGTGCACCAAGGCGCTACCGCAACAAGTTTTCAGATTTTTGACGCAATTCTGTCACACAACGTTCACTTTTAGTTAACCTTTAGTTAACCTTCCCGGCGCCGATGCCAAGGGAATCGATTGGATTAGTGATGGATCATTTTCTTGCCGCAAGCCCCGCCAACATCGAAGGCTGGCGTCAGATCGCAGAGCTCTTGGCCGCATTCCTGCTCTCGATGATGATCGGGGTGGAGCGTGAGATTCGCCAGAAGAGCGCCGGGCTTCGCACCCACACCCTGGTCGGTGTCGGGGCTGCCCTGTTCATGTTGATAAGCAAGTACGGCTTCAATGACGTACTGCGACCGGGCCTCGTGGTACTCGACCCCTCGCGAGTGGCGGCACAGATCGTGTCCGGCGTCGGGTTCCTCGGGGCCGGGCTCATCTTCGTGCGTCGCGACTCGGTTCGCGGACTTACCACGGCTGCGGCGGTGTGGGTCACGGCGGCCGTCGGAGCAGCCTGCGGCGCCGGGCTGCCGGTCCTGGCGGCGGCGGCGACCTTCATCTACTTCATCGTGGCCGTAGCGTTCCCTTCGCTGACCAACCACTTGCCCCACTCGTCGACGGTATTCTCAGTCATCCGTGTCCGCTATCCCGAGGGCCAAGGTATCCTTCGCGAGGTACTCCAACTAGCGACCAACCGCGGGTTCATCCTCTCGGAAATCTCCACCGAGTCCGACGGTTACCGACAACTGCACGCGGCGTCAGGCTCCGATGAAGAGGTCGCCATGGTCAACGTCACGCTCCAGGTCCGCGGGCGATCACTCGTGAACGACCTCGTCGCTGCGCTCTCGGAACTGAGGGGTGTCGACGCCGTGCTCGCCGACGACGTCAACACCGCAGCGGAGTGATTCGCCGGACGCGAAGGAGTCAGCTCTCGACCGGAATCGAGGCCTGGCCCCTCGCCGCGACGAGCACGTCGCGTGCGATGATGCTAGGACGAACGTGGTCACCGAGGGCCAAGTCCGCACCCACGTCACTGCGCACGTCCACGCGAACCGGGAACTCTCCCACCTGCACCACCAGTCGTGTCGACGCTCCGAAGAAACTCTTGTGCGTGACGAAGCCGGTTCCCTGCGGATCGACCTCGATGGCCACGTCCTCGGGCCGCAGGAGGGCATCGATGGGGCCCGTGATCTCCGCGGCGTCGCCAGTTCGCACCGCACAACGCTGCCCGAAGATGACAACCTCCTTGCCATCCATCTGGACCGGCACGCGACTGGATATGCCCACGAACTGTGCGACGAAGGCGGTCGTGGGACGGGCGTACAGCATCGAGGGTGTGGCGACCTGTTCGATATGGCCGTTCGACATGACACACACCCGGTCGGCCATCGAGAGGGCCTCCTCCTGGTCGTGAGTCACGAATACCGTCGTGATGGCCAGGCGCTGCTGGAGGGAGCGGATCTGGTCTCGCAGTTCGGCGCGCACCTTGGCGTCGAGCGCGGAAAGCGGCTCGTCCAGCAGCAGCACGCGCGGCTCGATAGCCAGCGCTCGGGCCAGGGCGACGCGCTGTTGCTGTCCACCCGATAACTGGTGCGGGTAC
>Ga0182030_10004716_pt1 | contig 29103 bp, 25 predicted proteins | sample 812S3MmetaG_FD_121299 | JGI IMG/M metagenome (GOLD analysis project Ga0182030, IMG submission 121299) | Permafrost microbial communities from Stordalen Mire, Sweden - 812S3M metaG (Illumina Assembly) | ecosystem: Environmental > Terrestrial > Soil > Wetlands > Permafrost | place: Sweden...
AAAAATCAGCGCTGCACAGACCGCCGCCGCCACCCTCCTGTAGTGCCGACCTTTGAGGGTGCGCCCTATGTGCATCAATCACTTAGCGTCGGCGAAGCCTCGAATCCGCGAAGTTCGGCTAGACTCGGCGTTGCTGTTAAAGCAAATCGCCAGTCGACGTGCGCAAACCAACCTCCACACGCAGTCCGCGCGGTGCCACATTGCGGAACGACAGTGTGCCGCCGTGACTTAGGATTGCATCTTGTGCAATGGTCAGGCCCAAGCCCGCACCTGGAATGACGCCGCTGCGCGCGTTATCCAGGCGCCGAAATGGCTTGAGTGCTTCATCAATGCTTTCCGGCCCGATGCCCGGCCCGTCATCTGCGATCACCACGCGCACTGTGTGCTCATTGGCATCCAGCAAGACGCGCGCCACGCCACCGTATTTAACCGCGTTGTCGATGAGATTTCGAAACGCGCGTTTCAAAGAAACTGGCACGCCCCAAATCTCGACATGATCCGGCCCGGCGTAATAAGCATCCAATCCGGCGTCAATGGCATCGTCCACGACGCTGATCAGAAGCGCTGCGATGTCGATCGCCTGGCTCGGAGATCGGTGTGCCTCGCCACGAGCAAACGCCAAGGTGGATTCCAGCATTACTGTCATTTCATCGATTTCTCGAAGCAGGACCCTCTGTGTCTCGTTTCTGCTGCCCGTCTCCGCGGTGACGCGAAGCCGCGTGAGGCAGGAGCGTAAGTCGTGGGAGATCGCACCAAGCATTTGGGTCCGATCGTCGATAAAACGCAATAGCCGCTTTTGTATGTCCTCGAAGGCGCGCGCGACGGCCGCGAACTCGTGCAGGCCGTCCGCGGAAACAGCAACAAACTCTCTTGAGCGCCCCACTCGGGCTGCCGCGAGGACCAGTCGATCCAGCGGCTTCACGATACTGCGAGCGGTACCCACGGAGAAGAACGCAATGATGGCACCGCCAACCAGCAATGGAACGTAAGGGCTATGAAGCAATGACGAGTGATCATCAAACGCCAGCGGTATTGCGCTAAGCCACGTCCCATCACGGCCCTCCACAGCTATGCGCAAGTTGGGGGGAGCCAGCGTATCGGCCGCATTGTCGGCACTCGCGCTGCTCCCGGCTCGCGAAGCGGAATCGAGTGTTGCGACCTGCACCTGCAGGTCTGGAACCGGAAACGGTCCCAAAATCTTAACTCTGGAGACCATTAAACGGTCAGGTGCGAGCCCCAGTCGATATCTCAGGCTCTGCGCCAATCGCAGGGACGTTGGAGCAACGTCTACCGAGGTGGCGTTTGGCCGATCACGCGTGAGCTGCAGCTGCAGCGGAAATTGGCGTTCGAGCGTCTCAAGTAACTTTGAGCGTTGCGCCGGCGGAACCGCGAAGAGCTGCTCGTAGTCATGTACGACAAAGTCTTCAAGTGTGCGCATCCCGGTTAGATGCAGCACTGGATCTGAAAACAGCCGGATCTGCAAGAACGCCTGCGCCTGAATGGCCAGTAACGACGCAATCATGGTGAAAGCGATACGTCGACTTATTCCACCGTGAAGCAACCACGCATACCTGCCTTCAGCCATATCGCGTTCCTCCGGTCCGCCGGGTGACGACTGGTGTAAAGAGGTAGCCGCCGTTTCGCACCGTCTTGATGAGCCGCGGCGATTTTGGATCTGGCTCGATCTTGCGACGCAGTCGCATTACCTGGACATCGATTGCCCGATCTACCAGCAGACTGGACCGGCCACGGGCAAGATCAAGCAACTGATCTCGGGTGAGTACTTGATTTGGGCATTCAACGAAAGCGTGCAGAAGGGAGAACTCGCCGGTAGTCAGCTCAACGTGACCCCAGTGAGGGGACGTCAGGTTCCGGCCGCGGGCATCGAAGACCCACGCATCAAAGTAAAACAGGTGACCTGCGCCAGCAGATGACCCGGTACTTTGTCGCCTGAGCACCACGCGCATTCTGGCCAGCAGCTCACGAAGACTAAACGGTTTACAGACATAGTCGTCGGCACCGAGTTCTAGTCCCACCACTCGATCTGACTCTTCGCCTGCTGCCGTCAAAATAATGACAGGCAAGTCTCCTTGGGCGCGAAGAAAGCGCAGCAGGCTCAGTCCGTCTTCACCGACCAGCATGAGGTCCAACAAAATAAGGTCAAACTCAGCGGCGGCCATTTTTCGCCGCATTGATGGGCCGTCCGTTGCGGTCGTAACTTGGAGCCCGTTGTCGCTTAAGAAGCGCGCAACCCCCTCGCGAATCACTGGGTCGTCATCGACCAAAAGAATGTGGGACGTACGATTCATAGCTGGTGTTATCGCACCCGCGCGCCGCGCTCTCAAGTCCCTCGTGTAACAGCCTGTTACAAGTTGGAACCGGGCCGTCGTTCATTCGGTGCCGACAACCGCTACTCTGAGACCTTTAAGAGGAACTCCAAGTTTCTTACTTGCGTTGCGAATTTTGTAGTCGTCGTCGCCGAGACCTTGTTGATCGGACCCAACAGACTCGCCATGTCGCCATCGTACATTTGACACTTGGGATGCCACGAGCGACTTTTTTTTGCCGCTCGGTGCCGAATGGTAAGTACAGCGGTTGAGTGCAATATGACCAGAACAACGGCTGCGGGGATACTCGCTATACCGATGGCCTGTGCCACAATCCTGGGCGGCTGCACCCTGATTCCGCAGTACCAGCGCCCGGCGCTGCCGGTTCCACAGGTGTATCCGGACCCGGGGGCGCAACAGGCAGCCGCTGCCCAGGCAACCGCCGTGGCTGCCTCGGACATTGCCGCGCACGAGCTGTTCCGCGACGAGCGGCTCAACCGTCTGATCGATCTGGCGCTGGCCAACAACCGCGATCTGCGCACCGCCGTCCTGAACGTGCAGCAGACGCAGGCGCAGTACCGGATCACCCGCTCGGCCTTGTTCCCGACGGTGCAGGGCAGCGCCGGCTTCAGCCGCTCGCAGACCTCGTTCAGCACGGCAAGCCTCCAGCCCGGATTGGCAGCCGGGACGGGGGCGGCCTCGAGCAGCAGCTATACCGCCAACAGTTTCAGCGCCAGTGTCGGGGTGACCTCGTATGAGCTGGACCTCTTCGGCCACGTGCGCAGCCAGAACGCCCAGGCCCTGGAGCAGTACTTCCAGACCGAGGAGGCGCAGCGCGCAGCGCAGGTGTCGCTGGTGGCTGAAGTCGCCACGCAGTATTTGACGTTGCGCGAAACCGAGGAGCTGCTGAGGCTGTCCCAGGACACGCTGGCGGCGGTGCAGGCGTCGTACGATCTGAACAAGGCGACTTTCGACGCCGGCGCCAGCAATGAACTGGACCTGCGCCAGTCCGAAGGGCAGGTGCAGACCGCGCGGATCAATGTGGAGACCTATCAGCGCCAGCTACAGCAGGCGCGCAACGCCCTGCAGCTGCTGCTGGGTGCGCCCATTCCGGAGGACCTGCCCGCCGCACGGCCGTTCTCCGATGACACTATGGTGGCGGATGTCCCGGCAAGCCTGCCTTCGGACCTCATCACTCGGCGGCCCGATATCCTTGAAGCCGAGCATGGCCTGAAGGCGGCGAACGCCAATATCGGGGTGGCGCGGGCGGCGTTCTTTCCGACGATCTCCCTGACCAGCTCGGTCGGTGTCAGCAGCACCCAGCTGTCCTCGCTGTTCAAGGCCGGCAGCGGTGAGTGGAGCTTCGGGCCGCAGATCTCCGTGCCGCTGTTCGCCGGCGGCAAGAACGTGGCCGGCCTTGATTCGGCTAAAGTCGCACAGCAGCTGCAGGTCGTCGCCTATGAGAAGGCCATCCAGACGGCGTTCCGGGAAGTGGCCGACGCCCTCGTGGGCGTCGGCAGTTACGCCCGCCAGATCACCCTGGAGCAGTCCCTGATCCAGACCCAGCAGCGGCGGTTGGAACTGGCGACGCTGCGCTACCGGCAGGGCGAGGACACGTATCTGAACGAGCTCGCCGCCCAACAGGACCTGTTCAGTGCCCAGCAGGGGCTGCTGCAGGCGCAGTTCAACCGGCTCTCGAGCAAGGTATCGCTGTACCAGGCCCTGGGCGGCGGCTGGAAGTGAGACAACAACCCATGACAAACACCCGCATCCACCACACCTTGCGCCTGCTGGCTGCAGGGCTCATGGCACTGATGGTGCTGAGCGCCTGTGCCCGCCCGGGCAGCATGGGCCCGCGATATGAATACGCAGCCGTTACCCGGGGGGACATCCAGGAGCATGTCACGGCCAGCGGCTCGCTGAGCGCCCTGGTGAGCGTGGATGTGGGCAGCCAGGTGTCCGGCAAGATCACCCACCTGTACGCGGACTTCAACTCCCCGGTTCACAAAGGCCAGCTGGTGGCGGAGATCGATCCCACGGTGTACGAGGCGCAGATGCAGCAGGCCCAGGGGGACCTCGCCAGCGCCAGGGCGGACGTGACGCTCAAGGACCAGAACCTGCAGCGCAAGAAGATCCTGGTGCCGTTGAAGGCCGCCTCGCAGCTGGATCTGGATCAGGCCACTGCCGAGCTCGCCCAGGCGCAGGCGACGGTGACCATCAAGGAGGCGGCGCTGCACAGCACCCAGGCGAATCTGAGCTACTGCAAGATCACCGCGCCGGTGGACGGCATCGTGATCTCGCGCAAGGTGGATGAGGGCCAGACCGTCATTGCCGCCATGAGCACTCCGGTGCTGTTCACCGTCGCCCAGGATATCACCAAGATGAACATCACCGCGGACATCTCCGAGGCCGACATCGGCCAGGTGAAGCTCGGCCAGAATGTCGAATTCGGCGTGGATGCCTTCCCGAACGAGGTGTTCCATGGCACCGTCTCCCAGGTGCGCAAGTCCCCGACCACCACCCAGAACGTGGTCACCTACCAGACCATCATCGCGGTCAACAATCCGGAACAGAAGCTGTTCCCGGGCATGACGGCGGATGTGTCGATCCTGGTGCTCGAGCGCGCCCACATCCTGAAGGTCCCGAACGCCGCGCTGCGTTACTCCCCGCCTGAGAATGCAAAGTTCAGCACCGCCCCTCCGAAGCAGCTGCAGCGGGCACAGCAACTGGCCTACGTGCTGCAGGCGGACAACACGACCCTGACGCCGAAGATCGTGCACACGGGGGCCACCGACGGGGTGAGCACCGAGATTGTAGAGGGGCTGTCGGCCTCGGACCGCGTGGTCACGGCGACGGCGGCGGCAGGTGCCGCGACCGCCCAGTTCGGTGGGGGCAATGGCGGGCCGCGGCCGGAGCTGTAAGGCGGCGCCATGAGCAGGCATGTCATCACCTTGCGCGATATCACCAAGGTCTATGTCACCGGGGAGGTGGAGGTCCGGGCCGTCGCCGGTGTGAGTCTCGACATCGAACGCGGTGAGTTCGTGGCCATCATGGGCGCGAGCGGCTCGGGTAAGTCTACCATGATGAATATCCTCGGCTGCCTCGACCGCCCGACGGCCGGGAACTACCTGCTCGATGACGTGGATGTCGCAGAGCTGGACCGCAAGCAGCTCGCGCAGCTGCGTAACCGCAAGATCGGCTTCGTGTTCCAGAGCTTCAACCTGCTGGCCCGCACCACCGCCATGGAAAACGTCGAACTGCCGCTGTTCTACAGCGAACCGGCGGTGGCGCTGCGCGAGCGGCACCGCCGGGCCCGCGAGGCATTGGAAAAGGTGGGCTTGGGCTCGCGCCTCACGCATCGGCCGAGCCAGCTCTCCGGCGGTCAGCAGCAGCGCATCGCCATCGCCCGCGCGCTGGTCAACAGCCCGGACCTGCTGCTGGCGGATGAGCCCACGGGAAATCTCGACACCCGCACCAGCATCGAGATCATGGGCCTCTTCCAGGCACTGAATGACTCGGGCATCACCGTGATCATGGTGACCCACGAGCTGGACATCGCCGCCTACTGCAGGCGCATCGTCATAATGCGTGACGGCCGGGTGCTCGAGGACCGTGTGAACCCCAAGCCCAATCGGGCCGAGGAGCTGCGCGCGAAGCTGGATCGCGAGGAGCACGCAGCGAAGATCGGCGACAAGCAGGAGGTCCATTGATGTTCACCCGGCTGCGCGGAATGCTGTTGCGGACGGCGCTCACGGCGCTCACGGCGCTGCGGGCGCTGCGGCGGAACAAACTGCGCTCCAGCCTCACGGCCCTCGGCATCATCATCGGGGTGTTCGCGGTGGTGGCGATGGTGGCGCTGGGCAATGGCACCCGCGCCAGTATCGAATCCCAGGTGGCGGGCCTGGGGCAGAACATGCTGATGGTATTCGCCGGCAGCCGCCGCACCGGCGGGGTCAACAGCGGCCTGGGCAGCGCCAGCGCGATCACCCTGGAGGACGCAGCGGCCCTGCGGCGCGAAATCCCCGATGTGGTCGCCTCCAGCCCCGAGGTCACCACCACCGCCCAGGCCATTGCCAACGGCCGCAACTGGTCCACGACCATTGCCGGGGAGGCCCCCGAATACCTGATCATCCGTGACTGGTCGGTGGCCTCCGGCTCCATGTTCACCGACCGTGAAGTACGCAGCGCCGCAAAGGTTGCCGTGCTGGGGGACAAGACCGCCCGCGAACTGTTCGGGGTACTCGATCCGGTCGGCCAGACGGTGCGCGTCGGCAACATGCCGTTCGTGGTCATCGGCGTGCTGGCCAGCAAGGGCGCCGGGGTCGGCGGTCAGAACCAGGACGATCGGGTCGTGATTCCCTATACGACCGCCATGAAGCGCATCACCGGGGACAAGTACCTGCGTTCGGTGTACTTGCAGATCGGCCAGGCAGAGCGCATCCCCATCGCCCAGGATCAGATCACGCGCCTGCTGCGACAGCGGCACCGGCTACTGCCGGGCGCCTCGGATGACTTCAATATCTTCAACCAGCAGGAGATCGCCGACACCGTCAATACGGTGACCTCGACCCTGACCCTGCTGCTGGGGGCGATCGCGAGCCTGTCGCTCATCGTCGGGGGCATCGGCATCATGAACATCATGCTGGTGAGCGTCACCGAGCGCACCCGCGAGATCGGCATCCGCATCTCCGTCGGCGCCCAACCCGGGGACATCCGCATCCAGTTCCTCATCGAGGCCATCACCTTGAGCCTGCTCGGCGGCCTGGTCGGGGTGTTGCTGGGCATCGGTTCCACCCGGCTGATTGCTGCGCTCTCCAGCTTCAAGCCCATCGTCAGCATGGGCTCGATCGTGCTCGCCTTCACGGTGAGCTTCTCCATCGGGGTGTTCTTCGGGTTCTACCCCGCCCGGCGCGCCTCGCTGCTGGATCCGATCGACGCCCTGCGCTACGAGTGAGCGACGGCTAAAGCCTCCGACCGGAACTGCCCGCGGCGTCCAATCCTTTGAGCTGACTATCTCCAGTCGCCCGCACGACGCGTGGGATGCGTTTGCTCTCGGCAGCGGGCCGCCGGGGTCGATTGACCAATACGGAATGCGCCGGTGCCGAAGCAATTCATACAGTTTGTCGCATTGTGTTATGCAGTGGAACGCGACCGCACCCCCACGACAAACTCTCAGAACTTCGCCCCCTAAGCTCCATTGCCTAGTCCATGCCGTTGGCATGGCGTCATAGCAACGGCGTTTTTGGAGGAATGCTCCGCCACCAGTGAGCGCAATCGTCCACGGATCTCGCCGTACGCCACGGCCGTATCGCTCGCCAGCGCGCCAATCGACGCCAGTAGTTCTCGATACAAATCAGCCCAGTGGATCAGCACCTGATTGGCATCTTTGGTCGCACGGCGCCGGAGATCTGCCATTCGACGCCGCACCATCAGCAATACTCGATCCGTGCCGATCAGTGGGCAGTAGCGCAAAAAATAGGCCGCCTCAATCGTTCGGACCGGCTCGCGAATCAAACGACCCGCAGACGGTGGCCGATTCGCCAGGCGCCGCGCGTAACGCCGCAGCAGATCATCCGGCACGTCGACTAGATGGCACTGAAGACCGAGTTCGTACGGCGTCTCGATACGCTCCAGCAGTTCCTCAATTTGTCGAGGGGAATGTTTGGCCGGTGCACGCCGATACAGGGCGCGTAACGACGCCAAGTCCGGTGCCGCAATCGCAAACTGTGTTCCCAGATGACGCCACAGCGCAGGCGGTACCATGGGAACCGCATCGAGCAGCCGGCCACTCATGCGCAGAAAGCCAATCTGAAGGGCCAAACCCAACTTGAGTGTCGGCCGCCGCCGATCTTCGATCATCTGCCGCTCAGCCACCGTGAACGTAAAGAAGGCTTCGATCTCGAAGGCCGTCAGCTCCCGCGGCAGCTGTTTCAAACCCCAAAACGTGGATTGCCAGTTGCCCATCGCACCCTCCTAAGACGCGGTGCGATAGCTTCCCCTACAACACGAACTGTAAGTAGCGGTTCTACAAAGGAAATCGAGAGGCCGACACTGCAATTACCGAAAAATCCTACCGTATGTTATTGGACTGAAAATGAGGGGACCCCGAGCCCTGCCTCAGGCATTTCCCAGGCTCGCCTGCTCGGCCTGATCGGGATGTCGCGCCGCCCGCGGTTGGGTATCGAACAGCATTGTGGGGCCCGTCTCGCGGGTGAAGGCGGGCCATGCGACTATCCCCTGGTGATTCGGATTGCCGGTACGGGCGAACTGGATCCAGGTGTCCGCCATTCTCCCCGCCAGCTCGCGGGGCCCCGCGCCGCCGCCGGTCATGTGGTCGCAGCGATCGATGTTGTCGAACACGAACGGGATCTCCGCACAATGAAACGCGCGCGGTCGTCCATCCAGAATGGGCGTCTGCCAAGTGAACCAGTACAGGTATGCCGGGGCCCCCTGCTGGGCCGCCTTCGAACGGGCTTGCTCGATGGCCGCCTGGCGCACGGGGGCACTTGCGATCCGCGACCACAGATCAAAGGGCTTCGCGTCGGGCGTCCGCCCGTGGAAGGCGGCAACGATGCTCTGGCCGCGACCGGGGTACCTTGCCTCCACCCGGCTCAGCAGCTCGGCGCGAGTCATGAGCTCGTATTCGGGATGATTGATGCCGGTCGTGAATTCGTTGAGCGTGGTGCCGATGATCATCGGGACATCGGCCGAGGTCGCCGGCGCGTTCGGAGCAAAGGGTAGCGATGGGAGGACCAGGCCGTCGGCCACCGGACCGAAGCCGAGACCTCGTGCGGCAGCCAGGGGATCGGAGGCTCGAGCAGCGGTGCGGTTGGCCTTGTCCAGTACCGCGGTACTGGCCTGGAAGAGGTTGGCGTACGGCAGGGTGTGCAACGCGTCGACGGCCGAGCCCGGTAATCCCAGTTCCACCAACAGCAGCTCGGCCAGCTTGCGGGACTTGTCGGGCGTGTTACTCAAGGAGAAGGAGCCGCTTTGCACGACCGCCCGGTGGAACAGACCCTTGGCGGCGGGCATCCCCATCAGGGTGCTGACCTTTGCGCCGCCCCCGGACTGGCCGAATATCAGCACCCGGCTCGCATCGCCGCCGAATGCGGCGATGTTGTCGCGTATCCATTCCAGAGCGGCAACGATATCGAGCATGCCGACGTTGCCGGATTGGGTGTAGCGCTCGCCGTACGCGGACAGATCCAGGAAGCCGAGGAAGTTCAGTCTGTGATTCAGTGTGACGACCACGACATCGCCGCGATGCGCCAGATTCTCGCCATCGAACGCCGGCAGGTCATGGCCCGAGCCGGCGGCAAATCCGCCACCGTGCAGCCAGACCATCACCGGGCGCTTGCGGTTATCGCCGATACCCGGCGTCCACACGTTCACGTGTAAACAATCTTCTCCCTCCACGCTGTCGTTCCACTGGAACATGAAGGCCTCTTCGTCATTCTGCCTTCCCGTCCCCTTGTCTTGCGGACACACGAAGCCGAACTGGCGTGAGCTGCGCACTCCCGTCCAGGGCTTGGGCTTGCGCGGGGGAAGAAAGCGGGCTGCCCCGGCGGTCGTATCGCCGTAAGGCACTCCCTTGAAGGTGAAGATTCCATGGCTGACGTAGCCGGCGATCCTGCCCGACTCGATGTCGAGCAGCGCGGTGTCCGCGCGGGCGGTTACCGGGTCGCTCATCCGGGAGCCTCGCGCCGCCCCTGGCGCTCCCGCCACCCACGATGTCGCTCCGGCCGTCATCGCGAAGGCAGCGCTTTTGAGCAGCGCGCGCCTGTGAAACGTGTCGATCCCCATCGTAGCCCCCTTGTTGACCAGCGCAACGCGCGGCGTCGCGCAAACGTTTGCGCGACAGCCTACCGCCGGGGGTTGCGGACTGGCAATCGTCACTCCTGCGCGACGATTTTGTGCCGCTGTTCGCCCGCGCCCGCCCATGGTGGCAGCCGGGGACGTCCCGGAGCTGATTTTCCAGACCTGCGCCATCCCGCCGTCGGTGAACGGCTCATCACCAGGATGAAGAAACAACGCGGCCTTGGCGATTTCGCCGCCTCGAGCGGATGCGGCCGGGTAGCCGACGAACGTGCACGGGCAACTGACCACCTGGCCTGCCAACGACAGATAACCATTTTGTCGATATTCATTGTCTATAAGGATATTTTAACGATAAACTGGATGCCAAGCGCTACTTGTCGATATATATACCTATATATAGGCGCCAGACGAGCCTCAGCACAGGGCGAAGCGGAGACGGCGGGGGATATAGACATGCAGTCCGATTTAGAGAAGAAGGCTGTGGCCGTTGCCGAGCGAATTCAGCAGGACATTCTCGACTCAAATTATCTGCCAGGGACGGTTATTGGCTCGGAGCCGCAACTTTGTGCGAGATATGGAGTGGGTCGAACGGCGCTTCGTGAAGCTACGCATCTGTTGCAGTTTCGCGGCCTGGCGAGAATGCGGCGCGGTCCGAGCGGCGGCCTGGTCGTAGACCGACCGGGCGAAGGGGCAGTCGTACGAGGGCTTGCGTCGCTCATTTCTGGGGGCCGCGCAGATGAAATTCTTGAGGAAGCGCGCTTGACCCTGAGCAGGGTAGCGACCTCACTAATCGAATCTCGCGGCGGCAATTCGACGACGCCCTCTGCGCGCTTCCCCCTCCGGACGGGAGAGGCAACGTCCCTGGCAGACTTGGCATCGCACACCGATAATTCTGCGCTCCAAGGGCTAGTGGTGGTCTTTGAGGCGTTATGCCATCCGGCACTCGGAGCAACCCCGCAAGACCACAAACCCGATTCGACCGCACAGCGACTGGAGAGTTTGTTCGCGACTCAGACTGCGCAGCTCTTTGGAACATCCCGATCAGCCCAAATCGCCCGCCAGCTCTATGCCAGAATCCAGTTCAACGAGTCCCAAACGATCCAACGCCTCGGCTCCGAATCTGACCTTTGCGCTCGATTTGCCATTGGCATACCCATCGCGCGCCAGGTAGTTCGCCTGTTGGAAGAGGCCGGGGTACTGACCAGTCAACGAGGTCGCGGCCGGGGTCTCTACCTTCGCAAACCCACGCCAGATCAAATTCGTCATTCGATCGCGAGCTATCTCGTCGGATGTCGCGCGCTGGGCATTGATTGCTGGACAGTGATCGAAGCCTTGGAAGCACAAGTGGCGACATCTTCAGGACTTCCCAGCGCCCACCCGCACCGCGTTTCGCCTCCGGGTCCCGCAGCAATGCAGTTCGGTGCAAACACCGAGGCCATCACCATCGGGCCTGAAGTCAATCAACGCACCCCAAATCCCATTCTTGTCGCCATTTTGGAGGGCGTTCGAACCTACTCCCGGTTACGCTCTAGGGAGCGAAACGTCAACATCGGCCTCCGCGCGCAGCACGGTAAGACCTCCGGCCTCGCCGTCACCGCGGCGATCAGCGCACGCGAGCACCGTCCCGCGCACGCGGCGCCAATGCGCCAAAAGATCGGTCCCGCCGAACCGCCTCGCCCTCTGGGTTAGCTGCAAACGAGCCATCGCATATGTGCCATCATTCCCAAACAGGCGCCAATCGATGATTGAACTTTTCACCGCTGCGACACCCAATGGTTGGAAGGCTTCAATTGCGTTGGAAGAGTTCGGAATCCCGTACTGCGTGCGCCCCATGAAGCTTTCTGATGGGGAGCACAAAACCGATTGGTACCTGCAGATCAATCCCAACGGGAAAATTCCCGCCATTGTCGATCATGATGCCGACGACTTCGTTGTCTTTGAGTCCGGCGCCATTCTTCTATACCTCGCCGAGCGGTGCGACCGGCTACTGGGTGCCAACTTCAAGGAACGCTCAATTGCGATCCAGTGGCTCATGTTTCAGATGGGCGGCATCGGACCCATGATGGGCCAAGCCGCCGCATTCTTGCGCTATATGCCCGAACGGATACCGCTTGCGGTTGAGCGTTATCAGCGCGAAGTCCAGCGTCTATTTGCCGTGCTCGATCGTCGCCTCCAATCCAGTGAGTATCTTGGCGCGGACTATTCGGTTGCCGACATCGCCAACTGGTGCTGGGTTCATACCTACGCTTTCATAGATGCACGCGTCGACACTTTTCCCCATCTCACGCGCTGGATAAATACCCTCGCCGCCCGCCCTGCCGTTCAGCGGGGCATGGCGGTGCCTGCGCCGGTGGACCTCAGCCACATCAACGAGACCGAGTTGGCCGCCCGACGTACACTCCTGATTTGACGCTCTGCGCCGGTCATTCGCGGGTATTACTGTCATGAATGTCGAGCTCTATCACTTCGAACCCAACGCGAACGGCGGCAAGCCGATCATGGCCCTGTATGAAAAGGGCATAGCGTTTACCAGTCACTGGGTGGATCTGTTGCAGTTCGAGCAGCACTCTCCCGCGTATCTGCAGGTTAACCCGAAGGGTCAGGTGCCAACGCTGATCCATAATGGGCTCGTGATCACGGAATCTACGCCCATGTGCGAGTACATCGATGAAGCCTTCGACGGGCCCCCGCTAAGACCGGCGGCGCCGCTTGAGCGCTGGCGCATGCGAGTGTGGATGCGCTTCGCCGATGAATATCTCGGCCCTTCACTGAGCATGACCGCGTGGAAGCGCTTCATTGGACCGATGATGCGGCTGCGAAACCCGGATTCGCTGAAGGCGGCGGTCGCCGCCATTCCCACGGAAGAACGGCGAATCGCCTGGTCGACAACCATTTACGACGGGTTTACCGAGGAACAGATCTCCGAGTCGATGCGTCGCCTTGCCGTCTCCGCTGCGCGGCTTGAGGAGGCATTGGTACAGTCGCCGTGGCTTGCCGGCAACAGCTATTCGCTCGCCGATATTGTCGTCTTCAATATGGCGGCAGCGTTGCCGCACATCGTGCCGGCACACGCCAGTCCGACGCAGACACCACGGTTGCTGGACTGGATTAAACGGGTCGGCAACCGGCCCGCTGTCAAAGCGGCACTCGCACTATCGCGTAATTCCCTTCGGCCATTGCGCGGGTGAGGACATGATTCCAGAGAACCGTCTTCAGCTCTATCATTGGACCGCTGCCGGTCATTCGGCGGTTGCTTTGCTTTGCCTGCGAGCCAAGGCGCTCCCCTTCGAATCAGTATGGGTAGATCTGCTTTCGCTACAGCAGTACTCGAAAGATATTCTGAAGCTTCACCCCGGCGGTCAGGTCCCGTTTGTTATCCACTACGGCAATGTCATTCACCAAACCACTGCCATCGCTGAGTATCTCGAGGACTGCTTCCCATCGCCTTCGCTGACCCCCTCCACGGTGGTCGACCGCTGGCGGATGCGAGTATGGCTGAAGATCTTTAATGAAGACATTGCCCCATCAATTGCCCAGTTGGCCTGGTATGGAGTTACACGCCCACACATCGGGCCGGATGCGGTCGAAAAACTGCGTGGCGCAATTGACCATATTCGGATTCCCGAGCGCAAGGCCGCATGGACGCTGGCGTGCGAACCCGACACCCCCGAAGCACAACTAGACCCGTGTCGGCGCAAACTGCGGACGGTGGTTACGCGACTTGAGGTTGAGTTGTCCAGATCGATGTGGGCGGCTGGTCCGGCCTTGTCGCTCGCGGATCTTCACCTATTCCCAATGCTGGTGCCAGTCAGGCGGCTTCTGCCCGAGGACTTGAATTCCCGTACGAGCCCTCGCATCATTGAGTGGTTCAGCAGGATGTGGGATCAACCTGCGGTCATGGAAACTTTCGGTGCTCCGGGGGCAGAGCAATTGATGTCCCAGCTGGTTCCTGGTGAGGAACCCGTGAGGTGGGGATAGCACGCGATTGTGTGCAGCGCTAACCGTCGCCCCTGTCATGCAACGCCACTGGCCACTGCGCGGGAGACTCATTCTGAACCGCCCTGAGTTCAACGGCATGCGTCGCCTCCTTGACCAGCTCTGCAGTGCGCTCAATGTGCTCGGTCGTGAGCCGTATCGCACGTGTCACATCTCGGGCGAGGGTCGCTTCCACGATCGCACGGTGTTCTGATTCCACGGGACGCTTAGCCGCACTCTCGGACAACTGTGACAGCAACCGGTATCGGTCTGCCTGCTCAAACAGACTATCGGCGAAGTCCAGGAGTAATGTTGAACCACATGCCGAAATCAACGAACGGTGCAGCTCACGGTGCGCCTTACGGGCTTCCGGATTAGCATGCAAGGGATCTTGCGTAATGGTCCACGGTGTTCGCGACATGCGGTGCATTGCCACTACGATGCGCTCTTCCCACGCATCGTCGCCCCGCGCAATCGCCTCGCGGATCGCAGTCTCATAGACCATCACGCGCGTTCGTGTGAGCTCAAGGAAGTCTTCAAGCGATACCGGCGCCACGCTGAAACCGCGCTGCTCGTGCTGGACTACCAGTCGTTCAGCCGCAAGGCGATTGAGCGCTTCGCGAATCGGCGACGCACCCGATTGATACCGGCTCTTAAGCAATTCGATCCGCAGCTTTTCCCGCGGATTCAGCGCACCGGCCATGATGTCTGCGCGCATCCGCTCATATACTGCAGTTGCCACAGTCGTACTGCCGTTATGATCCGCATTGCCGGCGCGCCTTCCCATTATGGCGTCTCGTCCACGTCCCGCTCAATCGACGACTGCTTCAAAGAAACGATTCGGTATTGCCCCAGCATAGGCGGAATCTACCATATTGGAAGCCTACCTGCCCGATCGATAGCCCCGGGGCCCGAAGGCCTCAGCCGGCTCTATGGCTCGGATAAGTCCCGCGCTCACACCGATGCCAGGCCCCTCGAACTCGATCATCTCCGCGCCGACGTATTTCACTATGTTCTAATCGGCAAGCCCGTTGAGGATGTGGAGGCAGGAGTCGCTCCAGCTGCGACGATTCGGTCAGGTAATTCACCGCGCACCATTGACAGCTCACGGTCCCGGTTTCCGATTCCTTCCACGGTATTCCGTCCGGCTTCTGCCTGGGCCCAGGCGCCGGCCCGAATATCGCCGGCATTCGGTAGCGAACATTCGGACGAAGTTCCACACTCATTGATCTACACCCTCGACACAGCTATCTAAAATGCCTGGCGCTATGATTACTGCTTGATTGTTGCGGCCAGCTTTGGCGGTAGCTCGTGCTACTTCGATTTGCTGGTGCTGATTGCCTTATCCTTGGTGTCGTAATATAGGGCGCCGCTCTTTTCATCGTAAAAGTCCCGGTTATCGGAGCACACCCATTCCTGAGGGTCTGATTTCGGACCGGTGTGGCGGTGCCAGATGCGGGTGCTCGTGTAAGGGACCGCGAATATCGTGTCGTCGTAGATGGTCGTGGTGATTTCGAGAGTCTTGTAGTCTTTCAAATGCATACGCTCCACGAAGCGTAGATTCGGCCCGTGCTTTTTGAAGATCGGAGTCCCGAAGCGCTGCGCACCGGATGGTCCCCCAGCGGCGGGGACGATGCCGATCTGAAGCAAGGTCTCGTCAACGAACCCGCGGGTGTCCACCACCAGTGTGTCCCCTTCCCAATGCGCCACGGAAGTGCCCAGATAGGTGGGATTGGGCTGTTCCGGCTGCGCGCGGCCATCGGTGTGGAGGAATCGTGTTACCGCATACGTTTCCACGTAGAGCCCGATCATGTCGGGTGCGGGGAAGAACTTTATCGGCATTGCGCCTTGGTACATGACGAAGGGCAGCCCCGGCATCACACAATTGGCCATGGGACTATCGGCGCCCGCCTTGTAATGCTTAACGTAGTGCGCCGCCTCGGCAGTATAACGGACCGGCTCTGGAAATTCGTAAAGGCCGCTCACCTCCTGCCACGAACCCTCCCAAAAGTTCGGCAGTGCACCGAGGCTGGACCAAGACGCCGCCAGTTTTGCGTTCTGCTGTGGATCTTCTCCCTTCAGTGGCGTCGCCTGCGCCACGCCCACCGTGCATACGGCAACACTCGACACAACCCAGGTCGCTAATATCCGGGCTCTCATGGTCTCTTTACTCCCACAACCTACGTTACTGCAGCGACCGTTCAACGGTAATCCACTCCCTGTGGGGTCCTCGGCAATGGACCGGGTCCTTCTGCCAACTCATCCCCCGACACGAGGTGTTTTTGTCCCATCGGATCCGCCACAACCTTACCGGAGGCCAAGAACAGCGTTTGTGGCGACGCAAGGTGCTGTCCATCGCGCGCCGGATGTGCGTCCACCACGATTTTGTCGCCCACTTTAATGTCGCTCAGATTCCACCCCCAGCGAATCATCATGTTGGGACTACTACATTCGAATGCCCACTTTTCGACCGTGCCGTCGGGTTTGGACACCTCCAGATAGATCCATGAGTGCGGGTTTGCCCACCGCCACTCCTTGACGGTACCGTGGAAGGTAAGCAACCTGTCGGAATCGAAGCGGGCAAACGAGTGATGCGCTATGGCGCCATGTCCCGCACATAGGGCCGCTGTCAAGGCACCGATGGCCAGGCGCGACCACACTTTACGCAGACCCGAATTGAACATATGAACCGCAAAACTCATTAACCCACTCTCCTTGCATCAGGAACCGACTTGTCAATCACGCTTCAAACTGTCCTGCATCATCTGCCTGATCTTCATATCCAGCGCCAACCGTGCCGTATTGACCGGCTCCTTCGGTAACGACGCCAACAATGCATCGCGACGTTCCCGGATGGGTTGCGGCATCGGATGAGAAAAGATATAGAGCTGATTCGCCACAATGCCCCGCAGCACCTTTTGCCCGACTTCCGCCGGATCCATGCCCATGGCCAACATGCCTTTGATCCGCTCTGACTCATCCACGTGTTGGCTGGCTGACTCCGGCCCCTTGGCCCGGTACTGCGGCGGGCGCATGCCTTCGTGCTGATAGATGTTGGTTCTGACCGCCGCCGGGCACAAAACCGACACCCCTATGTCTTCTGCTGCGAGATCCTGGCGCAGGCACTGCATCATCGCCACCACGCCGAACTTGCAGGTGGAATAGACGCCGGCATTGTCAGTGACCATGAGCCCGCCCATCGAGGCCGTACTGACAATGTGGCCACCCTCCTTGTGAGCACGCAAATGCGGTAGGAACGCGTGTACCCCATTGAAGACCGCGTTTAGATTCACGTCGATCATCCAATCCCAATCCCTGAAGCTGGCCTTCTTGATTGGAGTCAGAAGCCCTATGCCGGCGTTATTGCACAAGACGTGCACGCGCCCAAAGACGCGAACCGTCTCCGCCGCCGCCCGTTCCATTGCCGGGCGATCCGTAACGTCGAGTCGGAGAAAGTGCACAGCGCCATGGGCGCTTGCCAACTCGCGCTTGGCCGCTTCGATATGATCGTCGCGGATGTCGGCGATCACGACTCTCATACCGGCTTGAAGGAAAGCTCGCGCAATCCCCAGGCCGATGCCGCTGGCGCCCCCAGTGACGAAGGCTGTCCTGCCGGAAACTTCACGCACCTTCTTCACTCTCCTGTGCTGTTGGATCGCTCCCTACTGCGGTTGCATAGGGCGTCGCCATTCGTGGTGGCCTCCCGCCCGGTGGCGGGGCGGCCGCGAACCCGACCGGCGAATCCGGCATGGCATTGAGCATCTCATCGAAGTGCTCTTTGATCATAGCGCCGAACTCCGAGTGCGACAGAATGTACAGATCGTTTCTGCGAATTCCGCGCAGTACCTTTACTCCGACCTCATCCGGATCCATTGCCAGCGCCATGGGTGAATTGCTTGGATCCCCCGCCTGAGGTGGGGCTGGTCGAGGTCGATAGGTATAGCCAGTCTTTGCATACCGGGAGGGGCGCAGTGCACGAGTGGCTCCGATATCCGTTCGCGTCATCCCCGGGCACAGAACCGAAACCCCGATCTTTGTCTCTTTGAGCTCCATCCTAAGCGCCTCCATCATGCCAACTACAGCGCACTTCGCGACGGAGTAAACACCGCCATGATTCACGGGCACAATCCCCGCCATCGACGCGGTTGCAAGGATATGGCCCGCTTCCTCACCCGCCAGCATCTGCGGCAGAAATGTTGTGACCGCATTGACCACCCCACCGAGGGTGACCGCCATGATCCAGTCCCAGTCGTCGTAGCTCGTGTCCTTCAGGTAGCCGATATCCCCGACACCCGCGTTCGCGCACAATACGTGTACGCGGCCGAACACGCGCTGCACGTCGTTCGCCGCACGCTGCAGCGCCTCGCGATCCGTTACATCAAGCTCCACTGTCTGCACCCGGCTTCGGTCGCCACCCAGCGAAACGAGTGCCCTCGCCAACGAGTCGCTGCGAATATCGGCGATGGCAACGCGCATGCCCGCGCCCAGGAGGGCACGGGCAATTCCGAGGCCGATGCCACTGGCTCCACCGGTAATGAATGCCACCCGGTCGGTAAGTGTCTTCATACTCAGGTCCTTGACTTCGAGAGTCAGAAATTCCGTCGCACGGTAATAGCCCACTCTCTGCGTGGTGCAATGACACCCGTGGCGACGCCGCCGATGCTTCTGAAATCGGTGACATTCGTGAAGTAGATGCGATCGGCAAGGTTCGTCACCTCGAGCGCCGCCTCCCACGTGCGGCCCGCGGAGTGCCACATGAGACGGGCGTTGGCGAGCGCATACGCATTGATGATGCTTAAGTCGGTAACCGGAGTCGAGGTGTATGCGGAGTCCTGATAACTCAGGTCCACTCTGGGTGTGACGGCGGAACCGTTCGCAATGGGGAATTCGTACTGGACGCCAACACTGGCCTTGCGCTTCGGCGTATAGGGCCACGGACTATTCAGCGTAAGGCAACCGCTGATGCAGGCGCCACCTTGTGCGATTGATTCGACGGTAGGATCCAGATGCGTGAAGTTGAATTGGATCCAACTTGCGGACGCATCGACCGACAGCTCCCGGGTTGGGTGCCACTCCGTTTCCAGTTCCACGCCTTTGAATCGCGCCTCACCTGCATTTTCCGGCACGGCGGATGGAAAGGTCCCATAGAATGGCGGCGTGTTCGGATTGTAGTCGACATCGGCCGGATTGTTGTCCACCGGGAGATTGTGATTGAAGTATGCGGAGAGCGGCGTAAGGATGATGTTCTTGTAGTCATTGATGAACGCCGCGAGATTGACCCGAAGCGTCTTGTCGAATAGATCATTCTTCAGGCCGATCTCGTAGGCCGATAGAGTTTCAGAACCAAAGGACACGCCCTGATTGGCATAGAATGGCCGCGGCGCAACACCACCACCACGAAATCCCGTGGACCACTGCAGGTACCCCATGACATCCGGGGTGACGTGATAGTCCAGCGACGCCTTGTAGTCCGAATGCGTGCCTTGGTATGTCGAATGCAGGCCATCGATACCCACGAGCGTCGGCGGCACCAAAGACTGATCCGTCGCATCCCGACGGTAGAACGTGTAGTCCTTGGATTCACTCGTATAGCGGTAGCCGCCGGTCGCATTTAAGCGATCCGTGATATGCCATACCAAGTGCACGAATCCGGACTGATTCTTGAGAATGACCGGATCGTCTGGCGTAAAGTCGAAGGTTCCCGGAATATCGATCCGTCCGCCGATGATGCTTGTGGAATGAAAATAAAAGCCGCCTGTCGTCCAGTCCAGTGACTGGTTGAATGCCGTGCCGCTGATCCGCAGTTCCTCACTTCCCTGGTAGTGCGTGAAATGGTTATACAGCGTCTGGTAGTCATACGGTGTTTCGGACGCGTCAGCGCCAAATCCGTTGTTGTACTCTCGATATGCCGAGATGGACTGCACAGTAATGTTTTCCGGCGCGCGCCACGTCACATTTGCAGAGGCCCCTTGGCCCACGAACGAGTTCTTTGCGGGCACGCAGAATGTTTGTGTTTCCAGAGCGTTTGCAGCAGGCGAGGCGCAGTAGCTCGCATAACTTACAAAGGGGTTTGACGCGGGCGCAAGAAAGGATGATCCCACAACTGTGCCGTTGGGGAAGGTATAGCCGCCGGGCGGCAACCCGCGCAACACATTCGGGACCAGGTCGGAATGATCATCCGTCATGTCTGCGGCAATATTGACCTCGAGGGAATCGGTCGGCAGATACCGCAGTTGCGCCCGCATCGCCTGAGTATCCTGCCCCCCATACGTTCCGAGCTGGCAATCCGAACCCGCGTTCATCACGGTGCTTGGCACGTTTGAGCCCGGATGCGTGCAGGCGTAGTCGACCCTGTTGACGTAGCCGTCGCGACTCTTGGACACGCCACTGATCCGAAAGTACAACTGGTCCGGAACAATGGTGATATTCGTGGCCGCCCGAAAGTCATGGCGATGGAGATCACCGGCGGTGGCTTCGACAAAGCCGTCTGTGTCACCGGACGGCAGCTTTGAATACAGGCGAACGGCACCGCCGACCGAGTTCATGCCTGCCAATGTCCCTTGGGGTCCGCGGAGGATTTCCACGCGGTCAAGGTCCAGCAAATCAAAATCGGTGCCCAATACGGTGGGGTAGTAGACGTCATCGATGTACATGCCCACGCCCGGCTCGAGCGCAAAACTCGTGTCGTTCTGGCCTATTCCTCGGATATACGCTGTCATCCCGGGCCCGAAGGCGGATCCCGTCTGGGTCAGCGTCACGTTGGGCGCCTGGTTGGCGATCTGTGTGATATCGGTTTGGCTGCGCGCCTCCAACATGCCTGCAGTAACAGCTGTGATGGCGATGGGGGTGTCCTGCAGGTTCGTCTTGCGGAATTGGGCCGTGACGACGACCTCCTGCAAATCGGCATTCTGTGCCTCCTTGTCCTGGGCGCCGGGTACCTGCTGCCCCAGCGCCGTCGCAGATAGCGCGATGCTGAGCGTGGGAAGTACTGCCAGCAATGTCGCTCTTTGAACGATTGCGGCGCCAACTGATTCACGAATTCTGAGCATAATTCCCCCAAATTGCTAACTGTGGGTGTTCCCACTATTAAGGCTTGCGCGCGGTGTCTACCGCCACCGATCCAGTTCGAATGCCGGATGTCCCTTCGCAATTCGCTCGCGGCAGACATCCTCTGTGATTTCTGTGCCTGCGGGCAGGCGATCGTAGGTACGACGCGTCGTCCACGTCTGTCCGAAGGACTCCGGGTCGCTGAACGTCATCTCATCGATGAGCCGCTTCCCGCCTTTCTCTAAGGAGTAGCGCTCGAGGATCTGCAATTTGTCGCCGTGAGGCATGCCGCTCGCGTCCAGCAACGTGGTCGGCACGAACGCCTCGGATTTGATGACAAGCGTCACGCCGTCCCAATGACCGCTTGCGTTCCCCATGTATTTGAGATCGTCGATGATCGGAGGTTGATCCTTGAGCTCCACGATTCGATAGCGGTTATTCCACTGAAAGTTGACGACCAGCTGGCTTGGACGCTGAATGATCTGAAACGGATAGGGAAGCAGCATCAGCCGCGGCATGCCGGGCGACACGCACGTCATAGAGGCTGCGTCAAACGTGAGATCGCCTGCCGCGCGTGCTGTGCGGCGTTGCGCGTAGATTGCGGCCGCCTTCGGCAGTAACGCCGGCATTTCCCCACTATCGGTCCGCAACTCCGGCTGGTAGGGCCCGTGCAGTTTCCACACGCCGGAAAGATCCGGTGGTGTTTGCGAATGGACCGGGCCACACAAGCCAAGAACCAGGGCTGCGCACTGGATCCAAGACGTGGTGACAACTGCGGTTCGACTCATTACTCGTACACCAGGTTGGAGTTGTTTTCCGCCCGCATGTTTTCGATCTCGACTTCCTGAATCCGCAGGTCCGGGCGCCAGCTCGCGGTGACATGAGTGGTGAACGGCGTGGAGTACATCTTCGGGTCGTCAAACGTGGTTACAAATTCCAATCTCCTGCCGGCGTCGATCTTCGTGATTCGAGTAATGAAGCGCAGTGCGGCGCTGTGCGGGGATCCGACCGGATCAAGCCATGTCTTGGTGTTGAAGCCAGTCGAGTCGACAACGAGGGTCGCGCCCTCCCAATGCCCAACCGAATCCCCCTGATAGGTTGGACTTAGGTTTTTGGGGTGACCCCTATTCAGATGGATCGACCATGCGAAGCCGCCTTCGAAGAGGATGTCTAGATCATCATGCGTTTGGATGATGTCCATGGGCGCCAGGTAAAGGGCCAAACCGGCGACCGGTATCCCAGGCAGATACAAGGAGGCGCTGTTGGCCACAGGTGTGCCCCGTTGTTCCATGAGCACCCGGTGCCAGAAGATGTTGGCGGCATCCGCCGTGTACGGCGGTGCGGATCCATCGATGGTGGAGAGCGCCCCGCTCGTCCCGATGGCCGACTGAACTTTGGGCGCTGAATAGTCTGGTTGCCAGATTCCCTCGAAGTTCGCCGGATCAGACGATGAGGTGGCAGCGCCGGGGGACGTCGCGCCGGAATCGCTCGAAGCAACGACTTGTAGCGGGCCTTGGCGCTTTGCGTCCGCTCCCCCAAGAGGCCCCGGTTCAGGAGTGGCCTGAGCCGCGGACCCGTTGATAGGTTGTGCTGCATGCACCCAGATCGCGACCGAGCAGGCGATAAGCAGTGCAGCGAACTGCACCACCCGGGTCGATAGGCGCCTCTCACCGAGTTGCCCGAGTCTCAGGATGTGCGTCCTCCCGGCGGGGTTCGATCCGAGCACTCGCGTCTTGCTCGAGCGAATCACGTTAGGGTACCGGCTCAGATCGCTGCGACTGCGGCGAAGCAGTCGCGCCGCCCGCGTGGGGTGACGGCGGTGGGGCAGCGACTCCTTCCTTCTGCAAATCCTTCGGTATGAATTCTGCTGCACCCTCTAGGACCCGGCCGTCCGGGAGAGTCACGCTGGTGAGTGAAGCATTTGGCGTGCCATCCCGGTTCGGAAATGCCGTCAAAGTGACTCGATCACCGGGCTTCAGATCGTCGCGCTTCCAGCCGTGCCGCACATTTAGGTTTGGAGCGCCTGTCTCAATCGCCCATTCGGTCGTGTTGCCGTTGCCATCTGTTACCAGCAGCTGAATCCAGCTGTGTGGATTCGTCCACTGAAATTCTTTGACGGTTCCCTTAAGCGCGATTGTTCGCGTATGGTCATAGGCAGTGGTGGAGTGATGCGCATAGACCGGCAGTGAAAGCGTCAGTAAAACCAGGGCGGTCGAAGATTTGATCAAGCGGATATTCCCCCCAAGTGTCGAACTCTTGCCACTGACTGGGAGGATATCGTCCGCGGTAGAACTAAAATAGTCGCCGAATTCGCGATATGTGAGAACTGCGACGTGCGCCTGGCGTGGCTATATTTGCCGCCGTGCCCTCTCAGCCAGCAACGGCATTCGAGCGCGCTATTGCCAATTCTTGGTCCGCATATAGGCACGACCGTAAGGCTTAATGCCCAGTGTGAGCACTAATGCGCCGGCCGGGGCGATCAGCAGTGCAATGGCCAGCATTGAGAACCGCAGGTCACTTTCGTGACCGAAGACGAAGTCCGTACACAGCGCGACAAGAACGGGGCCCAGCCCGTAGCCGATGACATTGAATACAAACATGTAAAGGGCTGTGACCTGCCCCCGCATCTGGTTTGGAGTTACCAGCGTCAGTGCTGCAGCCTGGGAGCCTATCGCAGCGGTCCCGATCAGCGCTGTCCAGCCAAAGCAGACCAGTGCCAGATGTGCGGTCGGCATGATCGGCATAAGAACGTGGCCCGGCAATACCAGCCAGGTGACGATGGCTGTCAGGCGCATATTGGCGTCGTGATAGCCACGCCGGTAAAGCCACTCGTTGATCCGGATTCCGGCCAGAAGGCCGATGGGTGCCAAAAGCAGCGAGATGGTGCCGGCGGTCGACCCGAACTGTGAGGCGTTCCAGCCGTAATTGCGACTGAAGAGCGCGGGGGTCCAGGCTTGACTGCCCGCGGATACCATGCCGTTTAGTGCAATGCCGAGGAACATCGGCAGGTAGACCCGGCGGTTCTCCGCCATGTACCGCCCCACCTCCCTGACGGGAATGGCCACCACCGGGCCTTGTCCTGGCAGCCGCCCGCGCCGCGCCGGCTCCGGGACGGTGAAATACAATGCGGCAACCAGAAGGCCCGGCAGGCCCACTATGAAAAACGTCAACTGCCAGGGGAACACCGGGCCAAAGAATGGCACGATCACGCTGTGCAAGTGCGCGACGGCGTGGATGACGGCGCCTCCCAACAGCATTGCCAGCGCATTGCCACCGATGTAGGCGAGGGCCAGTACCGACATTGCTCTGGCCAGCCGCTCAGGAGGGAACAGGTCGGCAATCATCGAGCCGATTCCGGGGGAGATCGCCGCCTCCCCCGCCCCCATTCCAAGGCGGCATGCAACCAGTTGCATGAAATTGTGGGCGACGCCGCAAAAAGCCGTGCAGAGGCTCCACACTGACACCGAAATGCCAAGAATAAGGCGCCGACTACCCGAATCCACCCACCGTGCCATCGGTAAGCCGAGCACGATATAGAACACGATGAATGCGAATCCGATGACAAGACTCATCTGAGTGTCTGTCAGATGCAGGTCGCGCTTGATCGATTCCACCAACAGCGTAAGCACGCCGCGGTCCAGATACCCAACAGCAAGCGTCAAGATAAAAACCGTGATTGCCCACCATCCGGTGGTTGCGGGCGGCCATGGCGCCTCGATCGACGCTGGTCTCAAACTCACGGCCTGCTCGTCTGCTCCCGACACCGCGGCGGAGTTCAGCGCGTCGAGAGTTGTATCCTTGCCCAAGGATCCCGGCCTCATTGGTGGCTACGCCACGTAATTGATGATCGCAGATATGTCACGTGTCGCTCCTGGTCTTAACTGGAGCCGGCAGCGTTCCGCCCAGTCCCAGCGCCTGTAGTGTTTCGGGCACTTTGTTCGGCATTGCTAACGCTGCGCGAACAGCGGGTCTCTCATTCATGGCGCGAAGCCAGGACAGCAGCTTAGGCGTTGTCTGCTCGTTGACCAGGTCAGGCGCAAGCCGCGCCAGTCCCGGCGCAACGCAATAGCCCGCGATGTCAGCGAGTGAAAACGCGCCGCCTGCGATCCATCCATCCCGTTGTAAGAACGACTCCATCCTGCGCACCCCCTCCGCCACCTGCGCTCGCGCTTCAGACAATTGCTCCGGCGAGAAGGATCGACCCGCTACTGTTGCCCATTTTTCCCTCCTATCCTGCATCGGGATTCGCGAGAGGCGCCGTTCCCGCTCCTGTGCGGTCCACCGACTGGCAATGGGGTGCAGCAGAAAGTGCCAGCCAATCCGACTTGCGGCCGGCCCAAAGTAGTCATCGACATACTTGGTCCAAGTACGCATACGTGCACGCTCGACCGGACTTGCCGGACGCAGGGGCGGCGTGGGAAAGGTTTCGTCCAGATACTCGTTAATGATCGACGATTCGGTGATGGTATTTCCATCGTGGATGAGCGTCGGAACGATTCCATTGGGGTTGATTGCAAGGTACCCCGGCTCATGCTGCTCACCGAGCAACAAGTTGACGTAGTGGCTCACGAACTCAAGTTGCTTCTCTTTGAGGCAAATCAGCACCTTGACGGAATTTGCCACCGGCTCTGCGTGATACAGCTCGAGCATCTCACCTCCGTGGTCCTGACTTAAGTTGGATCTTCCGGTCATCGTTGTCCGACCGAGTCACCTTTACTGCGGGCATCCCAGAACGGTGGTTTGAAGTCCTCATAGATGATCCTGTAGTTGTCCTCGGGCCGCAGATTGTCAAAGCAATCGGTCTCCAGAAGCCGCATTTGCGGCCTCGGTTCTGCCGTCTGCAGAACCATCCACGGCCGAAGATAGTCAGGATCATCGATGGTGGTTAGAAATTTCAGTGTGTTACCAACCTTGCTGATGCGCGTACTCCAGTGCATCGCGGCACTGGCTGGAGAGCCGGAAGGGTCGAGCCAGGCTTTACCGTTGAATCCCACCGTGTCCACTATGAGGGTCGCCCCGTCCCACCGTCCGGTCGCATCTCCGCGGTAGCTTGGCGCCAGATCTGCAGGATGGCGGCGGCCCAGATGCACGGTGAGGTGCGAATTGCTTGCCTCAAAAAGGAACGTCAGCTGATGCTGAGTCTGCACGATCTCAAACGGCCCGAGGGTCAGGACGAGATCTATAAGAAGGTGATGGGGCCGACAGGTATTGTCGACGTTCGCAAGAGGCGTCCCTTTCTGTTCAAGTTCGATGCGGCGGCGGAACACTTGCTCGGCTTCGGGTTTGTAGGGGGGCAACGGTCCCTCCACTGTGCGAAGGACTCCAGAGCCCAACGCCACCTTCACCGGCGACGGAACAAACACTGACTGCCAAGTCCCCTCAAAACTCTCGGCTGCCGTTCCCGCAGACTCTTGGCCGCTGTCCAATGCACCAAGATAGTTTGCCACGTCAGCCGGCTTTGTCTCGACCGCAGGCTTGCCCGCTTCCAAACGATCGATGCACACGTCCTCCTTCAGTTCGGTGCCCGCCGGTTCCCGGCGATACTTGATGATTGTTTCCCAAGGCTTCGCGAATGTCTTGGGATCATCTATCCGCATGGTATCCGTAAGAACGCTCTTGTCCGGGCTTAACTGGAAGTGTTCCGTGAGGTGCAGCGCGGCGCTATGAGGCATACCCGCGGCATCCAAATAGGTGTCGTCCGCCAGGCCGGAGGTCTCGATCACCAAGGTGGTGCCCGCCACGCGCCCGACCGAAACGCCGCGGACCTGAGGATAATCCACCACCGGTGCCGCGCCGGACATGTCCACTCGTCGGTAGGCCCGCTGCCAGGAGTAGAGAAACGCCACGACGGTCGGTCGCTGTACGATCTGGAAGGCATAGGGCATAAGGGCAAGGCGCGGCATGCCGGGACTGCGACAGCGTGAGGATGGATCAAACGACAGATCCTGCCGTTGGAACAGTGCGCGATGGTTGGCATAGACTGCGGAAGCCTGAGGCAACAGCGGGGGCTGCTCTCCTGAGGTAGTCTTGATTTCCGGGGCGGATAGTGTCGCTCTCCAGACGCCGCTGATATCTAAGGAGGCATTCGCTCCTGCGGCGCATGCGACGCTTCCGCCAAAGAGGGCGGAAAACCATACCACGGTGATGCCCAAACGAATCCCGGCGCGGAGCGGTCGGCGACTCGGCCTTAGGCACCCTTCAATGCTCATTGGTGTGTGCACGTTCGAAGGACGATGTGTTTTAGCGTCTTTTGGTTGCCACTAGCGCTCAACGGAAGGTGCGTCGCTGTGCGACGCGGCCCCGCGGGGGCTCATACACTGCCAGCTGCCCTTATGGTAGCTTCGGGGGATGGGCACAAAAAGATGCCCTGATTAGCGAGCGAAGAGCTCGCGTCAGACTGGGCCGGCGGCGACGGGGCCGGACGCCCGCATCACGCCATCGAGCACTCTGCGCATCGCCACGCGGGCAGCATCCGAGCGGATATCCATCAGCCAGGAGTCCCCTGTATCCCGGAGGCGATTGAACTGCAGTTCGACGATTCGTTTGTCCTCTTGCATGGCGCTTGATACTTCATCCAGAAGTATCTGGGTTGCCGCGGGCTCGTCGGCTCGGTGGCTATGAGCGGCCGACCAAAAGTAGTGGCAGCTGGATTCAGTTTCAGGACTTATGCAGTGAAGAAGTCGGAAGGAAAAGCCACCGTCACGCTTCGTCGGGTCGCGTGCGCCCCGGCCGGCGGGCACAGCTCCATTCCACTGCAATACGGCGGACGGCGCCAGATATTCGAATTCCTGCCATCGATCGACGCAGTCGGGAAGTGCGACGCTCTTCCGGTACGTTGGGGGGGGCGGACATTGCGGCATCCATCTTTTCACCGTAACTCCGCGCGGGGTCTGCTGCACATCCATCTCAGCATTAATAATTGGACCCGCAGCGCCTCCCACATTGGTTGGATGCACAAATGCCAGATGCGAGAGATCCATAAGGTTGTCGACGAGAAGCAGGTACTCGGAATTGACATGGGTGACTGCATGGCGATGTGGCCACTTCGGGTCATTGTGGAAGGGATAATCAAAAATTGCACTGACATCCGCGCGGCTTGGATCGCCCATCCACACCCAAATCAACTGATTCTTCTCAATCACCGGATAGCTGCGAACGCGCACCTTCGCGGGGATAAGCTTCTGCCCGGGAATCTCCACGCATTTGCCGTCGGCCGCGAATACCAATCCGTGATAGCCGCATTGCAGGCCTTTGCCCACAACTCGTCCCTCGGTCAGCGGCGCACCTCGGTGGCAGCAGCTGTCGTACAACGCGGCCACACGACCGTCGGACTCGCGAAACAGGACCAAGGGCTGACCGCATAAGCGCCGACCGAAGGGTACGTGTTGCTCCACCTCATCCGACCAAGCGGCGACGTACCAGCCATCTCCTACAAACATTGCTTTATCTTCGCTTTTCATGATGACGTGGCGCCAGACGGCATCGATTGTTTAGGCTTTGTTTATATACGCCACCGGTACACAATTATCAAATAATGCGAAAAATGATTGTCCCGCTACGGCGCAGCAATTCTTTGATCGATGAGGAAATTGAACATATCGGGAATTCAAGTCGCGGTCCGGCGGCAGCCGGTTTCTGCTCTGCCCGATTTGCCCGCTGCGCGGATCGTGGTCTCGCCGCGATGCACGTACCGTCCAGGAACTTCCACGCTGCAGCCAAAGAAGCCCCTGCGGCTGATCGAGCGACCAGTGCGTCTCCATCTCGGATAGATTTCTATTACGAATGGATATTATGAATTATAATGGATTTTGTCAGCCCAGTGGACGAAGGTGCGCTTTTCAAGCAAAATCAAGCTAATTAGGATAATGGTAGCCTGAATGTCGATACCTCCGAGCAAAAGCCTTACCAGCCAAGCCTTTGAGCGCATTCGCAACGA
>Ga0182030_10004717_pt1 | contig 29095 bp, 31 predicted proteins | sample 812S3MmetaG_FD_121299 | JGI IMG/M metagenome (GOLD analysis project Ga0182030, IMG submission 121299) | Permafrost microbial communities from Stordalen Mire, Sweden - 812S3M metaG (Illumina Assembly) | ecosystem: Environmental > Terrestrial > Soil > Wetlands > Permafrost | place: Sweden...
GCCCGTGAACATCAGCGCGACGGCGCCTACATCCCGGCGAATCGCGCTTTCATTGGACATTATGATCTCCTTGCATGACTGTAGCCGCTTATGCCCCTTTAACGCTACGCCGCTGATGCATCCAAGAGGGCCTGTCAGACGAATTACGCTTCTGAGCACCATCTCATGACCAGCAAAACTACCCTGAAAATTCTGTTTTCTTGCATCCTCGTCGCGCTGCTTGTTTACAACTCGTGGGCAGCGACGCAGCAGGCCGTTTGGCAGTGGGGCGGCCTCACCACGGGGCCCGACCGTTACTGGACCATCGCCACATTCCTGGATGCCTACTTGGGCTTCATCACCTTTTATGTGTGGGTCGTTTACAAGGAATCGCGCTGGTGGGCCCGGGTCTTCTGGTTTGTCGCCATCATGGCCCTCGGCAACATCGCCATGTCGAGCTATATGCTATTGCAGCTGCTTCGGCTGCGGCCCGATCAGGATGCATCCGCCATCCTCGTGAGAAGCCGCTGAGCAACGCCGATGAAAGGAACTTCCCTATGAATACCACCACGTTGTCCGTGCCCATGTCCTGGTCCATGCGATTATTGGAACGCGATTTGGTGCCGGATTTCCTGGTTCGCCAGGGGATCAGACGCCTGCTGAAGGCGCGTCTGGCGGAGGAGAATCGCGGTAGTCCGGAAGCACAGCAAGCGCATTTGATGAAATTGATCTCCCGCTTGCGCCAAAGTCCGGTCGCCATCAACACCGGCGATGCGAATCTGCAGCACTATGAAGTCCCGAGTGCGTTTTTTCAGCACGTACTGGGTCCGCATCTTAAGTATTCATCGTGTTACTACCGGCGCGCCGACGAAACGTTGGGCCAGGCGGAAGCCAACATGCTGCAGCTGACCGCCGAACGCGCGCAGCTCAAGGACGGAGATCGAATTCTCGAACTCGGTTGCGGCTGGGGATCACTGTCGCTGTGGATGGCCGAGCACTATCCGAACTCGCGCATCACCGTGGTCTCCAACTCCCGCACGCAGAAGCGCTTCATCGACGCACGCGCCGCCGAGCGCAACTTCAGGAATCTACAGGTCGTCACCGCGGATGCCAACCAGTTGTCCTTCGACGCGTCGACGCGCTTCGATCGCGTGGTGTCGGTGGAGATGTTCGAACACATGCGCAACTACGAGACGCTGCTGCAGCGCATCGCCGGCTGGCTCGCTCCCAACGGCACTCTGTTCGTCCATATTTTTACGCACAAAAGCTATGCCTATCCTTTCGAGGTGCGTGATGACACCGATTGGATGGCGAAATACTTCTTCAGCGGCGGCATCATGCCCAGCGACGATCTACTGCTGTACTTTCAGAAAGATTTGACGTTGGCCAATCATTGGCAAGTCGACGGCACGCATTACAGCCGCACCGCGGAGCAATGGCTGCAGAACATGGACGCGCATCGTGCCGAAATCGAACCCATCCTGGCGCAGACCTACGGCAAGGACCAGATGTTGCGCTGGTGGGTGTATTGGCGCGTTTTCTTCATGTCGTGCGCCGAACTGTGGGGTTATGCCGGCGGCGAGGAGTGGTTGGTGTCGCATTATCTGTTCGACAAGGGGTGAGAGACGCACGAGGAACCTGTGCCTTCATGGTTTCCTCGTCGCGGCTCATTCCGCTGTCATTCTTCGCAGCCGTGTTCGCAGCGATCTCTTTCGATCTGCAGGGTGGCGTGATGGATTTGGAAGTGCTTCTTCAAGTTGGGCGTCACTGCGTTCAGCAGCGCATCATCTGCGCCGCGCTCGGGCACGACCAAGTGCGCGGTCAGCGCAACGCTGGTGGTGCTGAGTGCCCAAATATGCAAATCGTGAACATCGGTAACGCCGCGCTGACCTGCCAGGTAAGACATCACCGCCGAAGAGTTGACGCTGCCCGGTATTCCATCCAGCGATAGCATCAAGGAATCGCGCAGCAGCCGCCAGGTACTCAACAGGATCGTGGCGACTATCAGCAGACTGACGATGGGATCCAGCAAATTCCAGCCCGTCAGCGTGATTAGAAAACCCGCCACGAGTACGCCCGCCGACACGGCCGCGTCTCCCAACATGTGGATGTAGGCACTGCGGCGGTTCAAATCACCGTGACTGCCGGCGTGCAAGAGCATGGCGCTCGCTCCGTTGAGCACAATACCGATCGCAGCCACGATCATGACTGTCGCACCGGCCACCACCGGTGGTGCCGCGAGACGTGCGGCCGCTTCCCAGGCGATGGCGCCGCACGCCATCAACAGCAACACCGCATTCGCCAGTGCAGCAAGGACCGATGAGCGCCCCAAGCCATAGGTGAATTTTCCGCCGGGCGGCCGCCGCCCCAACAGCAATGCCGCCCAAGCGCACAGCAATCCCAGCACATCGCTCAAATTGTGCCCGGCGTCCGCGATCAAAGCGACCGAGTTCGATATGAAACCGAAACCGCCCTCGACGATCACGAATGCAATGTTGAGTGCGACCGCGATGGCCATGCGCGTAGTGATGCCGTCGCTGGGCAGCGCGTGCGCATGTCCGTGTCCAGGTGAGTGGGCATGCGCGTGTTCGTGCGCATCCGCCGCTTCGTGTTCGTTGTGCTGATGATGATCATGGGCGTGATCGTGGCCGCTATGATTGTCAGGTTGCATCGGAATTGTATTCCTTGAGCTGCTCGAATGTTTGCATGCGCCAGAGTCGCGGAAACAGTACCCGCGCCCACAAGAACGTCACCGTCAAGGTCAGCGCGCCGCCTAAAACGATGGCGGGTACCAACCCGAACCACGCCGCCGTGGTGCCCGATTCGAACTCGCCCAGTTCATTCGACGCACCGATGAACACGGCGTTCACGGCGCTGACCCTGCCGCGAATTTCGTCGGGCGCTTCCAATTGCACCAGCAAGCCCCTGACGAACACGCTGACCATGTCTCCAACGCCTAGGATCACCAGCGCTATCATCGCCACCCAAAATTGCCGGGTCAAACCCATGACGATGGTGGCCACGCCAAAGGCCGCCACGCCCACAAACATTTTGACCCCAACATGGCGGGAAATGGGCCGAAATGCCAGATACAAGGCTGTGGCGCCCGCCCCTATCCCCGGCGCTGCGCGCAAATAACCGAATACCGCGGGCCCGGCGTGCAGCACGTCCCGGGTGTAGGCAGGCAGCAGCGCCGCGGCACCCCCGAACAATACGGCAAATAGGTCCAACGAAATGGCACCGAGTACCGTTTTGCGATGCCAAACGAAGCGTATCCCCTGCAGAAGCGTCTCCCAGCTTAAGCTAGAGCGGGGCGTCGGGGCGCGTCGCTTGCGGATCAGCAGCACCAGCACGGCGGCTGTCATCAACAATATTGCGGCAGTGGCATAGACGAGGCTCGCGCCGCTGTTTCGGCCCCCATGCGATTCCGCCACGGCGTACAGAACGCCGCCGACGCTGGGGCCGGTAATGCTCGCGACCTGGTTCGTGGACGAGTTGACAGCGAGCGCATTGCTCAAGAGCCGGGTTTCGACGATGGTGGGAACGAAGGATTGCGCGGCGGGCAGCTGAAAGGCGCGGGTGATTCCGTAAACCGCCAGCACGCCGAATATCGGCAGCGTGCTGCCGATATTGGACAGCGCGAAGCCCAGCAACGTCACGCTGCACAGAAAATACGCGCATAGGCCCAACAGCAGAATGACGCGCCGATCGTATTGATCGGCCGCATGTCCCGAAAACAACACCAGACATAGAAACGGCAGGAACTGCGACAGTCCGATCAGTCCTAGGTCGAGCACGCTGCCGGTGATGTGATAGACCTGCCAGCCCACCGCCACAATCAGCATCTGAGTGGCGATGTTGGAGAGAAAACGCGCCGCGATAAACAGGCTGAAATCGCGGGTTTTAAGCACCGCGAAGCCGCCGTTAGCGTCCGCCATCAAGGCCCATGCGAGCCGCATCGGCTTCGCTGTCCTGCGTGAATAGCAAGTTCGTCAGAAAGCCATCGCGATCCTGCTTGCTTTCCAGGTAACTCGCGATCTGCCCGGGGCCCAAAAACGAGATGGGCCGTCCGAACACGTAGGCTGACTTGAAATAACGCGATGCCAATTCCAAAAACTCGGAGCCGCTGCTGCGTTGCTCGCGCAGCTGCCAGGGCGCGAATTCCACGTATAGATTACGGGTCTTGGCGAGCGAGGCAGGTGCGCCGCGCATTGCGGCTACTTCACTGCCCTCGATGTCCATCACCATGAGATCGATGACGTTCCACTCGGGCGGCACGCAGCGGTCCAATGTGTCCACCTCGACGAGGATCTCGCCCGTGGCCTCGGCAATACGGCTGTTGCCCGTATTGATGCTGTTCTCGGTGAAGGGCAGCTTGCCCGGCTGCCGGCCGACCGCGACCTTTCGCGCCACGACGCCATCCAATTTGTTCAGACAAAGATTGATGGTCAACAGTCGATAATTACGCGGACTGGGTTCGAACGCCAATATCGCGCGCGCACCGCTCGCAATGGCGATGGGAATGAGCACCGCGCCGAGATGCGCGCCCGCGAATACCAGGTGCGAATCGGCATTCACCAGTTTCGTCAGCCACATGATCGGCTCCCAGTCGTATTCGCCGCGCGACAGCAGTTCGCGCGAGACATTGAAGTCGCCGGGTTGGACCGCCAAGAGACCGTTCTTGGTTTGCGCGATGATTGCTATGCCGTGAGCCGCCAACGAGCGCGCGCGCCAGAGGCCACGCAACTTCCTCGACAGCCGTTTGAGGATCGGGTTCCTCACGGAAAGTGCCGCGAGATGAGCGGGCGCAGAGGAAAGGGTACGTAGGTTCGATTGTCGCGCATCCTCAAACTCCAGCTTCAGCGCACCGGCGCAATGAGCAGCGTCGGCGCATGGCACGCTTCGCGCAAGGCGTCGGCGGCACAGGCGCGCGGCTGCAGATCGCGATCGAAGCACACATGCACCTCGCGCAATCGCGGCAACGATTGTCCGCTGCAGGTCACCACGAGCGATTGCGGCGGCAGTTGCGGATTCGCGCTCGTGAATGCGTCAGCAATGGCGGCGGGCGCTTGCTGCAGCGGTTGATTCACTGCGGACAGCAGTGCGGGCACGCTGAGGCTCGTGTAGGCGCGGCGTACGGTCGCAAAAAAGGCGGACGGATCCAGACCGCTGCAACTGCCGTGCGCCGACCACTCGTGATAGATGAGCTTGCGCGCCGGCATGAGCTCCAGAATCCCCTGCACCGCCTCATCGGGCACCGCCGCTTGGGATTTGCAATACTGCGGCCATCCCCGCTCGTTCTGCGGCCAAAGCCCATGGACGATGAAGCCATAGCTGCGCGGCCCGTTGCACTGCGCCTCCCCCGGCGAACTCAGACAGAATGCGGGGCTCCATGAAAGCGACAGCACGTAATAGGCGAAGTCGCCAGGTTGCGACTCGCTGTGTTGGTTGCGATGCCGCGCCGCGGCGCTCAAGGGTAGACACAGCAACGCCGCCAACAGCAGCGTCGCCGTTCTTTTTAAATCCATCCCCATTCTCGCGTTCATGAGATTTCTGGCTCAGTTGCCCGCACGTAGCGTCTGAATTTCGAATCCGCCGACGCCATTCACCCAGGTATCCTTGTCGCGAATGATGGCTTGCGCCGGCAACGTCGCGGTCGCCACTTTCATGCCGTCGAGCTTGCGGATGGCGGTGCCCACCGCGAAGATCTCCACCAAGCTAGGTCCGAGTTCGACGATGTAGGTCTTGATGCCGACGACCTCTTCTGCAGCCAGCGCAGCCGCCTCCCTTTTGATTCGATCGAAGACATGTTCGCGCGCATCGTAAATGAGCGTCGTCAGGTCGGATATTTCGCCGCGCATGAAACCCTTCAAAGCCGCCTTGATGCCGCCGATTGCGCCGAGAGAATACACCGAGGTAGAGATCAGCAGCTTGATGGGCATATAACCTAGCTGCGTCATACCCCATAACTCCTCGCCGGTCATGTCGCTGCTGACGGGAGCCGCGCTGCATTCCTGCGGCAGTCCCGCGTGCAAGGCCGCGGTGCCGGTCAAATACATCTCGTGAAATCCGGCGAAATGCACTACGTTGGTCCGCACTCCGACCACGGCGTTGGCGCCCGACGTACGAGCATGGCTGACCAGCCGGTTGAGCGCATGATGACGCGTTTGGTTGAATACATCGCTGAATTCCTTGATCTCGCCGCGCAGCAGCGTCTTCAAGGTTCCCGCGAATCCTCCAACCGCGCCTACCGAGTAGGCAATATTACCGAATACGAACTCGCGCGGTTCGTAGCCGCAGTCCATGTGGCAATAGAGTTCCTGCGCGTCGCCGGCGCTGGTGAACTTGCGGCTCCCCTCGCTGCCGCTGACACCGGACCCGACAAACAAGAATTCCGAGTTGCCGCCCAAATTGCGTAGTTCGGAGGTCACACCGACCACGCCGTGCACTTGTTCACGGTCCGCTTCCGCGCGCATGCGCGCGTACGCTGCGGCGCGGCCCTCGTGAATCATTTGCGTCACGTCCGGGATTTCACCGCCTACTATGCCGCGAAACGCCGATCTCACGCCGCCGAGAAAGCCCATCGACTGAATGCTGTTGCCGATCACGACGCCGCTGGGAATCAACCCCTTGAGCCGCATGCAGTAGATTTCGTTTCCCGACAGGCCTGTCAGTTTGGGTGCGCTCAACATGCGTCAATCGTAACGTATTGCGGGTTACGTGGCTCGCCATAGGCGTTGCGCCGACCAAGTGCTCCATAGAATCAGCGCCAGCATCAACACTTGCAAGACCAGCCTCGCCTCGAGCACCCACGTCGCAATTTGGAAGCGCTCCGGGTGCTGCAACATGAACACATTGGCCGGCGTGACTGCGATGGTCAACAGAAACAATCCCACGCCGGCCGCTCGACGCAACATGGGAATCAGCATGCCGGCCGCCCCGAGCAATTCGAACACGCCGCTCGCCAATACCAGCGCGCGAGGCCAAGGAATATATGGCGGCATGATGCGCATTTCGGTGTCAGTAGCCGCGAAATGGAAATAGCCGCCGACGGCGAACCATAAGAACACCAGGATAAATGCCGAGCGCTGCAGCGCCCGACTATTGCGCGTAATCATCGGACTCATCCCACTTGGTAGCTGTATCGTAATCAGGATCGGTCAGACGGCGCCGGTGCGCGCGCCGCCGGCGCCAAAAGCGTGTCAGGCGCGGTGCCGTCGCCAGCCACTCGGGACGCAGCCACAGCGGATTTTGTGGTTCATCGCCCAATACCTGAAGCGCCAATTGGGCCGCTTGTTTCGTCGTCGCAACCACGACGGGCGACGCATCCCGCCACGCGCTCACCGCATCGACGGCGCTTTGCACGGCGCTTTGCAGCGCCGCCTCCATTCGCGGTAACGCCTCGCCCCATGCGTTTTCATCCAATGTGTCGGGCAATGACTGCAGCACCGTTTCCACCAATGCGCGCGCCGCGAGAGCGGGGCTGTCCAGGTTCGCGGGTGGCGCGGTAGCTGCGTCGCCGGCCTCGGCCAACAACAGTTCGAATGCTGCGCGCACTTCAGCGATCAGGATCTGCAACGCCGCAGGGACGTCCAACGGCTTGATGTCGGCGCGGTCGAGCGCGGAGGCAATACCGCTCGGCGCCGGCGCGCCGCGCTCCGGTGTCGCGGCCACTGTGCGGCTGGCCGTTGCCGGAGAGGGCATGTTGCCGACGTCGGGCGGCGGCGAAACCATCCTTACGCGGGCAAGTGACGATCGAGCATCACGACCATCCGCTCGACGCCCGCACTGAACGGATCCATTCCCACATCCGGCATATCGACGTAGGTAGCGTCGGAGCGCAGCAGGGGTTTTACGCGCGCCGTCTGCTCGATGATTTCATCGTGCGGGGCAAATACGATCAGCGATGACTTCAACGACTTCAGGTTCTTTTCGACGGCGTAGCCGCAGGCGGCGCGAAATGCAGCGCCAGGATTGGCCGCCAGTACGTGATCGATGAAGCGGCTGTGGACATCGGCCAGATCATAGGGTGGCTGACGGTAAGCGAAGCCGCCGCGCCACGCGCCAAGAACGTGACCGCCTTCGGTCGCTGGTCGCAACGGCTGCTCGCTGTATTTTTCCATCTGCCTTTGCCGTTCCTCGAACGTGAACAAGGGCATTCCGACCAGCGCCACACGGCGTACTTGTGAGCCTAGTTGGTTCGCGATCTCGATGGCCTCGATCGAACCGGTGTGAATTCCCAACAGGTCGATTTGACCTTGCATGCCCGCCGCTTTGAGCCCATCCACCGTACTCTGTGCATATTGCTCCAGCGACAGGGCCCAAGGCGGAGCGTCGGAATACCCATAACCCAAACGATCCGGGGCATGCGTGGGCCGCTCCAAGCGTAGTTGCAGAGTTTCCCACATGGCCCCGGAGCGCGGCGACATGTGCAAAAGCACCAGCGGCACGCCCTTACCCTCGTGGCTGCGCAAGTGAATCTGACCAAAGCGAGTAGGGTAGATGCGGCGGATCATTCAGTTTGCGTCCAAAAAGGCCTCGATCAGCGGGGCGACCAAGTCCGGTCTCTCGATGTGCAGCATATGCCCGGTGTCGGGAATACTGGCAAGTTCCGCTCCCGGAAAGATACGCCGCAATCCCTCGATAGTGCCCTCATCTCCCAATCGTTGCAGATAGTCGGATTGTTCGCCCAACAGCATGAGCATTGGGGCTCGAATCTCCTGCCATGTGGCCTCGGCATCCTCGCGCCGGTAAACCAGCGGATTGACCCAGTGATGGCGTGGATCGGCAGCCAATCGCACTCGGCCATCGTCTTCGGCGATCCCCCACACTCGGGCGACGAAAGCCGCGGTCTCCGGCGAGAACCGCGGATAGCGGAATTGCAGCACCGCGGTCAACTGCTCGAAAGAATTATAGCCGCGCTCAGTGGTCGGCTTCTTGATTTGATCCAACCACTTGCGCATCCGTGCGGGCGCCTCATTCGGGGAGGTCCGCGACAGTCCAAAACCCTCTAGATTGACCAAGCAACGCACCCGTTCGCGCCGCACGCCCGCATATAAGTTGGCGACGTTGCCGCCCATGCTGTGACCCAAGATGCGCGCCGGCGCGAACGGCGACACCTGATCCAGCAATTCGTCCAAATCCGCAATGTAGTCGTGAAAGAAATAGCCGTCGGGCGCCCACTGACTGAGCCCGAATCCACGCCAGTCCAGCGCGACGACGGGCCGGTCCTCTTTCAGCGCGTCAACCAAGAATTGAAACGTGCCGCCCGCATCCAGCCAGCCGTGCAGCAAGAACAGCGGCGAATCCCCCACCGAAGGCGGGGGACCCCAGCGCGTTATATGCACGTCGAGCCCGCGTACACGCAGAGTTTCGTGCCGCGCCTGACGCAGCGGCTGATACGCTTGGGCTTCCGGTTGTACTCCCATGTCAGCCTGTTGCCGCTGCTGACCCCGCCAAGAAAATCTTGTAGGCCGGGTTGTCGGTTTCTTCCGTATACGGATAGTGCAGATCATTGAGGTGCAGCAGGAAATCGCTGCGGGTTTCCGCGGGCACCTGGATGCCCGCCAACACGCGGCCATGATCCGAACCGTGATTGCGATAATGAAATAAGCTGACGTTCCAATTGCTGCCGATGGCGCGCAAAAACTTGAGCAGCGCCCCGGGACGTTCAGGAAACTCGAATCGATACAGGCGCTCGTCGCGCAAATCGCCGGCCCGGCCGCCCACCATGTAGCGCACGTGCAGCTTGGCCATTTCGTTGTCGGTCATGTCGGTGACCGCGAAGCCCGCCGCTCGAATGTTGGCGCACAGCTCGTCGCGCTGCGCGGGGCCCCTGGAGAGCGCCAGACTCACGAACACTTGCGCACTGCGCGCATCCGCATAGCGGTAGTTGAACTCGGTAACGCTCTGCTGACCTAGCAACTCGCAGAATTTGAGAAAAGAGCCGGTGGTCTCTGCCATTTCAACCGCGAACAAGGCCTCGCGCTGCGCACCGATGTCCGCCCGTTCGGCAACGTAGCGCAGCCGATCGAAGTTCATATTGGCGCCGCAGTTGAGCGCGACGAAGGTGCGCTGCGAACAATTCTCCCGCGCCACATACCTCTTTATGCCGGCCACGGCGAGCGCGCCCGCCGGCTCCGCGATCGATCGCGTGTCCTGAAAAATGTCCGCGATCGCGGCGCAGATCTGATCGGTGGTCACCAAAATGACTTCGTCGACATACAGCTGCGCCAGACGAAAGGTCTCTTCGCCGACGCGTCGCACCGCCACGCCGTCGGCAAAGTTTCCGACTCGATCCAGTGTGACGCGCTTGCCTGCGCGCAGCGACTCGTACATGCCGGCTGCGTCTTCGGGTTCCACGCCAATGATCTTGATGCGCGGATACAGCGACTTTGCGTATGCGGCGATGCCGGCGATCAAACCGCCGCCGCCGATGGGTACGAAGATCGCGTCGATGGTATCGCCGTGCCGCTGGCGCAAGATCTCCATGGCAATCGTGCCCTGACCTGCGATGACATCGGGATCATCGAAGGGATGCACGAAAACCAAACCGCGATGCCGTCCAAGCTCGACGGCATGCTCGAAGGCTTGGTCGTAGTCGTCGCCGTGCAGGACGATTTCGCCGCCCAGGTCGGCAACCGCCTGCACCTTGATGTCGGGGCTAGTTTGCGGCATGACGATGAGCGCCGGGATGCCGCGCGTCCGCGCTGCGAGCGCTACCCCTTGCGCGTGGTTGCCTGCTGAGGCACAAATGACGCCGCGTTGCGCGCTGATCGCGGACAACTGAGCGATTTTGTTGTATGCCCCGCGAATTTTGAACGAAAACACCGGTTGCAGGTCCTCTCGCTTGAACAGTATGTGATTGTTCAGCCGTTTCGAGAGGCGTGGGGCGATATCCAGCGAGGTTTCGACGGCGACGTCGTAAACCTTCGCCTTGAGGATGCGTTCAACGTAGTTTTCTTGCATGAGCACTCTGATTTAACAAACGTACATTAGCGTAAGGGGCCAAGTTTGTGGTCCATACTGTGAGGCCCGGCACAGCCTCACACGTCTGGACGCCGGCAATCAGGGCCAATTCGGTACCATACAACTATGCGCAAATTGATACTTGGGCTGCTCGGGTTGCTGTTCCTGTCGCCGGCCGCCTTTCCGCTCAGCGGCAAAGTGGTTGCCTCGGACAACGTCAAAGCGCGCATCGTCAGCGAGGTCAGCAGCCTCGGGCCCGGCCAATCCGCGTGGTTCGCCTTGGAACTCGACATTCGAGATGGCTGGCATACCTACTGGCGCAACCCCGGCGACTCGGGCGAAGCTACCAAACTGACCTGGCAACTGCCGCCCGGCTTTACGGCGGGCGGGATCGTGTGGACCACCCCGCATAGCTTTGAAGTAGCGCCTTTGGTCAATTATGGGTACGCCAAGCACGCCGTGCATCTGGTGCAGATCACCGCGCCGAAAGACCTGAAGGCGGGCGCATCCATCGATCTGACGGCGAAGGCCAGTTGGCTGGTGTGCTCCGATGTGTGCATTCCCGAAACGGCCGACCTCAAACTGCAAATACCGGCGAGCGCTCAAGCGGGCGGCGTCGATGCGAAGGATGCGGCGCTTTTTACCGAGGCGCGCAGCGAACTGCCCAGCGCCGAGCTGGCGGCCACGAGCGCACGGCTTGAGGGCGATCAGCTGATCCTCTCCTTGGGCAAGGAGTGGGGCGCGACGTTGTCGCAAATCAAGTCGCTGACCTTCTTTCCGTACGACGAGGGCAGCATCGAATACGCCGCGCCGCAGAAACTGATACGCAGCAACGACGCAGTGCAGCTGTCGATGAAGATCGGCTATCAGCCGCCCAAACCAGGCACCATCCGCGGAGTGCTGGTGGCCACGGAACAGACCGGCAACGACACCGTGGCGGTGCCCATCGAGATCGCGGCTTCTTTTGGCGGCGCGGGTTTGGCGGCGAAGAGCGGGGCAGCTGCCGCTGGCACGACGATCGGCGCTGAAGCCGTGCATTCTTTGCCGGTACTCATGCTGTTCGCAATTTTGGGCGGCCTGATTCTGAATTTGATGCCATGCGTCTTCCCGGTGTTGTCGATCAAGGCGCTCAATGTGGTCGAGCAAGCCAAGACCCATCCCGCCGCCGTTCGCACCAAAGGCCTGGTGTTCGCCGCCGGCGTGATCGCATCCATGCTGTGTTTGGCCGCCGTCATGCTTGCGCTGCGCGCCGGCGGCGAGGAGATCGGGTGGGGCTTTCAGCTGCAGTCGCCACTGTTCGTCACCTTCCTGGTGTATCTATTGCTGGCGGTCGGTCTGAACCTCTCTGGGGTGTTCGAGGTGGGCGGCGGCCTCGCCGGCGTCGGCGACACCCTGACGCAAGGCGACAGCTACAGCTCTTCCTTTTTCACCGGCGTACTGGCCACCGTAGTGGCAACACCCTGTTCCGCACCCTTCATGGCGCCTGCGCTTGGCGCTGCTTTGACTCAGCCGACGGCAAACGCCCTGTGCATATTCGCTGCACTGGGTGTGGGCATCGCACTGCCCTACGTGCTTTTGTCATTTGCCCCGTGGATGCGGCGCGTGCTGCCGAAGCCGGGAGCATGGATGGACACACTCAAGCAGCTGTTCGCGTTTCCGGTGTACGCGACGGCCGCTTGGTTCTTGTGGGTGTTGGCGGAGCAGACCTCACCGCTCGGCTTGGGCGCGGCACTGGCCGGCGCGATCCTCATTGCCTTGGCCGCGTGGGCCTATCAAAAATCGCACTTCAGCGCGGGCGGCGGCAGGGCTGCCGTGCTTGCGACTGCGGTGATCGCCGTGGCCGTAGCTTTGCTCTTGCCGGTGCGCGTCGCGCAAGTAGCGGCCGCGCCTGCCGGTACGGCGTCCGCTACGGTCCACGGCGATGATGAATGGCAGCCTTATGACGCGGCACGCGTTATTGAACTCACCGCCGCCGGCCGGCCGCTCCTCGTGAACTTCACTGCGAGCTGGTGTTTGACCTGCTTGGTCAATGAACGCAACGCCTTTGCCGATGCCGCGGTGCAGGAGATTTTTCACGACAAGAAGGTCACGCTGATGAAAGGCGATTGGACCAATCGCGATCCGGCCATCACCAAGGCCTTGGCTGCATTCGGCCGTGCCGGCGTACCGTTATACGTCGTGTACAACGCCAAGCGTGGTTCCAACGAGCCCTTGGTGCTGCCGCAATTACTCACGGCCGGAGTCGTGGAAAATGCATTCGCTGACGTGCAGGGGCAATGATTTAATGGCGCATGCCTGAGAGCGCGTCCGCTGTTAACGCAAACGCCATTCCCGTGCTCGATTACCGTCGGCGCAGCATGGTGCTGCAATGGCACGCTCTCGGCGGCAGGTGGACGCCCTGCGAATTTCCGCCGTCGCTGGTGCATGGCATCGCATTGATCAGCGCGACGGGGCCCAACATTTGTGTTTTCGGCCAAGCCGGGCGCTTGCTGCTGCAAATCGGCTCCATTCAATACGCGCTCGCGGAGAACTCACCGCGCATCACCTGCCGCAGCGGCTGGATTCTTCTCGGACTGCGGCGACGCTTCACCGTCCGCTCCAGCACGGGCGGCGTGTTGTACAGTCATAGATATTGGCGGGGTCAGGGACCTGATTTCTTCCGCTGGTTCGCGCAACGAGCCGGCGATCCTGATTGGCGCATGGTCTGCGGCAGGCAGTGGTCGGATGGCGTCGAACCCTCGAAATTATCGAGGCAGTAGTCCCTTCAATTCGCTTGCCGAAAGATACCGCCAGTTTCCCGTGTCGAGATTGCCCAGCTTGATGTTCATGATTCTGACCCGCTTTAGCCGCTGCACCTTGTAGCCCAGCGCAGAACACATGCGGCGAATCTGACGATTCAGGCCCTGCGTCAAAATGATGCGAAAGCTGTTGGGGCCGATGCGGCTGACGTTGCTGCGCTTGGTCATCTCGCCCATGATCTTCACGCCGTTTGCCATCATCTTCAGCGACAGGTCCGTGATGGCTCGGTCCACGGTCACCAGGTATTCCTTTTCGTGATTGTTCTCCGAGCGCAGGATTTCGTTGACGATGTCGCCATCATTGGTCAGCAAGATCAGGCCTTCCGAATCCTTATCCAGCCTGCCCACGGGAAAAATGCGTTCGCGGTGACCGATGAACTCGATGATGTTGTCGGCGATGTCGGGTTCGGTGGTGCAGATGATGCCGACCGGTTTATTGAGCGCAATGTAGATCTGCTTTTTCTTGGCACCCAGCAACTCGCCGTCCACACGGATCTCATCGCCGCTTGCGACCTGTGTGCCCAGCGCCGCGGTCTGGCCATTGCACGTCACGCGCCCCGACTCGATCCACTTGTCTGCCTCGCGCCGCGAGCAGACTCCGGTTTCGGCGATATACTTGTTCAGGCGCATCGCTGCGTTGCGCGACGCAAAACGCGCGCCTAAGCTCTGCCGCTCAAAAACGCGCCCACCTGTTTGGCGAACGTCAGCCGTGCCGCTTCGAACAGATCGTGCGCATGCTCGAGTACATCGACGAACTTGCCGTTCGGCAGGGCCGTTTTGGCACGCTGCAGTCCTTCGGAGCCATCCAACCGGTTCCGCATGACCAGTGCCTGCTGCTTCACGGTCGGCAGGCGATCGACGGTCGGAATTCCGACCACTACCACGCGCCGAACCAGATCCGGCTTGGCGGCGGCAAGTTCGAGCGCCACCGCGGCCCCTGTATTGATGCCCAACAGGTCGATTTGCCTCAAGCGCAAATCGGCGGCCAGATGGGCCACGGCGCTGGCGGCCTCGCTCACAGTACCGTTGGGCGAGGGATCGGACTCGCCGCAGCCCGGCAGATCCGGTGCGTATACCGAGCGCACATCGGCAATCTCAGGCAGCAATCGCGCAAAACTGCGGCTCGAATTCTCGCCACCATGCAAACAGAACAGCGGCACCTGCTCATCGAAGCCGCCTGTGGTCGGGAACGCGGTCCGTACGTGCAACTGCCCATGCTGAAAGTCGAAATAAGCGCGGCGGGTTCGTACCGCGAAGGTTGGAGCGGAAAACTTAGGGGGCTTGGCCACTTATTGGTCTCCGGCATTGAGATTCTTGAGACGTTTAGGATACTTGAAGTCACCCGCGAACCCCGCGCGGGCCCGAAGTGGTCTTTTGTTGTCTTTTTACTACATTAATTTTTGCATTTCTTTGCAATTTAGCTAGCATCCCCGACAAGTCGAGGCTAGAGTGTTGCTCGCACGCAATAGATTTCTAGGGAAGTAAAACGACCGATCATCGCCAGAGCGCGACCGACAGCGCCGCGGAAGGCATGGGGAACTTTAAAGGGCCGGGCTGAAAAGCCCGGCTTTTTTATTTCTGCGCCCGATCCCACACCCGCGACAGGGTGAAGCCATTGGATCTCCCGCCTGTGAATACAACGACTTCTATCAGTCGCATGCCGTCTTCGGACAGGCTGTAGTCCTCCTCAAAGGCCGGCCGGTCATCATCCGTATCTCCGCCACGCACCACCAGCGTGCGGGTCGACCAGCCGCAGACCAGAGGGGGGGCGTCACGTCCGGAAGGCGTGGAATCGCGGTCGCGCGGATCGTCATCATGACGCCGGTGTTTCTTCGCGGCACCGGGTTGACACACGCGGTTGCGCCCATCGGAGGTGAAGGCCACGACGCCCGCGACCTGCTTGATCTCCAGGCCTTTGCCGGGCCAGCGCAACGATGCGCCCATCATACCCATCGCCGGCGCCACAGGACCTTGATTGCCGCCCGGTGCGCCGCCGCCGCCGCCGCCGCGGCCGCGACCCCGGCCGCTCTGTTGCGTATTGTTGTTGGTGGTGGCGGTGCCATTTGCCGCCTGAGCGAGGTGCTGGGGATCATCGCTGTCCGCTTCGTTCAGCTTCCACCGACCGCTGAAATCCACGCCGGATGGCGGATTAGCCGCCAATTTGTCATCGGCGCAAGCGCTCAAGATCAGCATTGCCACGACCACAGCGGCAGCCCGCATAAGCTGGTATTCCCCTTCAGAATCCGGTGGGGAATATTACAACGAAGCCCTGTTGACGGCTCGCAGATCGTTGCGGCCGGGGATCCATACGCGGCCCTCGACCGGCTGAAAACATACACGTACCACTTCGATGCGCCGCATGGTTTGCGCGCCGCAGGAGATCTTGCCGTCCGCCAGATCGGCCTGAATCAAATCCACCAGAGTCGCGCTCGGCTCGTCCTCGTCGGTGGGCGGCAGCGCATGCGCAATGATTCGTGCCTGTACATCGTCACGCTTGGAGCTATTTCCGACGACGGCGCGCTTGAAGCGGTCCAGCACGACGAGAACGGAGCTTAAGGTGTTGTCGGTGACATCGCTCGGCCGTCCCGTGCCTCCCTTGAAGCGCAGATGCAGCAAGCCGCCAATGCGCCGGCCCTCATCGTGTAGGCAGAGCGCGAGTGAGCCGCTCAATTCGGCGGTCAACAGCATAGGCTCGGGCGAGACATGATATGTGTCAGGCGCGACCGAAACCTCCGTCAGTTCTTGAGCCACCGTCGTAGAACCCTTATGTAACCTACGCGATGCTGCGCTGAATGCCCGTTTGCCACTGCCGAGCCAATCACGGTTTTCGACGAGTGCCGCCGCGAATTGGACCTCATAAGCTAATGTCGTGAGGTAATTAGCATTTGGCAGGCCGCCCATCGTAAGCTGTTGGGCCATGTACAAATACGACACCGTCGACAAAACGCTGGTGCGCGAGCGCGTGGCGCAATTTCGCGATCAGACGCGGCGCTTTCTGGCCGGCGAACTGAGCGACGACGAATTCCGTCATCTACGTTTGCGCAATGGTTTGTATATACAGCGCCACGCACCGATGCTGCGTGTCGCGATACCTTACGGGTTGTTGTCCTCGCAACAGCTGCGCACCTTGGGGCAGATAGCGCGCCGCTACGATCGCGGCTATGGACACTTCACTACGCGTCAGAACATTCAGTACAACTGGCCGAAGCTCGAGGAAGTGCCCGACCTTCTCGCCGAACTCGCGGAAGTCGAGATGCATGCGATTCAGACCAGCGGCAACTGCATACGCAATACCACCTCGGATCATCTTGCCGGCATAACCCCGGACGAGCTCGACGATCCGCGACCTTGGTGCGAGCTCATCCGCCAATGGTCGACCTTCCATCCGGAATTCACCTATCTGCCGCGTAAGTTCAAGATTGCCGTCACGGGTGCGCCGCAGGATCGCGCGGCCTCGCTGGTGCACGACGTCGGGGTGCATATCGTGCGCGGCAGCGACGGTCAGTTGGGCTTCGAGATCCTCGCCGGCGGAGGCCTCGGACGTACGCCGATCATCGGACAGGTGGTGCGCGAGTTTCTGCCGCGCGAACATTTTTTGTCCTATCTCGAGGCCGTGCTGCGCGTCTACAACCTCGAAGGTCGCCGCGACAACCTGACCAAGGCGCGCATCAAGATCCTGGTGCGCTCGCTTGGCATCGAGGAATTCAGACGACGCGTGGAAGCGGAATGGGAACTGATCCGCGACTGCGGGCTGCGCATCGAGCCGCAGCAGATTGAACGTATGCGCGGCTTCTTCATACCGCACGCCTACCGCCAATTAGCCGACATGGATCCGCGGGGCGGCCATCCGCGGGATGCCGAATTCCGCGCCTGGTACCGCTACAACACCGTTGCACACAAAGTGCCTGGCTATCGCGCGGTGTACGTTTCGCTGAAGAAGCCCGATGTCGCGCCGGGCGATGCCACCGATGCCCAGATGGAGTTGGTGGCAGACCTCGCGGAGCGCTACAGCTTCGGGGAAATTCGCGTAACGCATACGCAAAATCTGCTGCTCGCCGACGTCGAGCAAAGCGCGACGTTCGGGCTGTGGCAGACGCTGCGGGCTGCGGGCCTCGCAACTCCGAACATCGGTACGCTTACCGACATGATCTGCTGCCCGGGATTGGATTTCTGCAGTCTCGCGAACGCCGGCTCCATCGAAGTGGCGAAAATCATCAACGAGCGTTTCGAGGATTTCGACTATCTGTACGATTTGGGTGAAATCGATCTGAAAATGTCCGGTTGCATGAATGCCTGCGGACATCATCATGTCGGCAATATCGGCATTCTCGGCGTCGATAAGGGCGGCGAGGAGTGGTATCAGATCACGATCGGCGGCGCAGCGGGCGCTGACGCCTCGTTGGGCACCGTGATCGGTCCGTCGGTCGCAAAGGCGAACGTTCCGGAAACACTGGCACGTCTGCTCGAAGTTTACGTGGAGCTGCGCGAGCCCGAGGAGCGTTTCCTTGATACCGTGCGCCGACTGGGCGTCAAGCCTTTCAAGGAACGGGTATATGCCACGCCAATTGCTGCGTGATCGCGCCATAGTCGCGGACGACTGGCTATATGTCGCCGAATTGGCGACCGCTTCGGGCGCACCTCAGGCCCCCGGCGATTGGCCGCCCCGGGTGATCTTAGGCTTGGATCAATGGCGAGCAGAGCGCGACGGCTGGATTGCGCGCGGACTGCACTTGGGCGTGGAACTGCTGCCCGAGCACAAGGTGGAGCAGCTGGCAGCGGATCTCGAGTACTTGTCGTTGGTGGCTTGCAGCTTCTCCGGGCCTTCCGAGGGTCGTGGTTACACGCAGGGGCGATTGCTGCGCGAAAGATATGATTTCCAGGGCGAGCTGCGCGCCACGGGCTACGTGCGCACCGACCAACTATTCTTTTTGGCGCGCTGTGGCTTCAACAGTTTCGAACTCGCGGACTATGACATCGCCGTCGCGGACGCGGCGTTCTCGACGTTTACCGCAGCCTACCAGCCGGCCAACGACGGTGGCCTGGCGCTGAAGCTGCAGCATCCCTAACGAGGGTTGGCGTTGCTATGCGGCAGTGTCGCGGCCGGGTACACCTGCCAGCGCCTAAAACGCACACCGACCTTCTGACCGACAGTGAAGGGCTGATAATCGAAGCGCTCGCGGCTGATCTCCGCTTCGAGGGGCTCGTGAATGGGCTGACCGTCCGCGCAAATTTCCAGGCGCACGATCGGGCCCATGACGCGCACCGCGACCAACGTGCCCGGCCAATTCGATGCGGGCTGCCCGATCTCGATCTCGTGCGGGCGTATCAGTGCGATGTGCTCACCGTCGCCCTTGAGCGTTTCGGCGGCCGCGCCGATGTCGATGGGTCCTATGAATGCGCGCCCGTCGCGCACCCGCACCGGCAACTCATTGACCTGTCCCAAGAAGCGGTGCACGAAGGCCGAGCTCGGCAGATCGTAAATCTCGCCGGGAATGCCGGTCTGTTCGATGCGGCCCCGATTGAGCACGGCCACCGTGTCCGCAACTTCGATCGCTTCCTGCTGATCGTGCGTCACGATGATGCTGGTGAAATGCAGTTCATCGTGCAGCCGCCGCAGCCAGCGGCGAAGTTCATGACGCACTTGGCTGTCCAAGGCACCGAACGGTTCATCGAGCAACAGCACCTGCGGATCCACCGCCATGGCCCGTGCCAAGGCGATGCGTTGTCGCTGGCCGCCTGAGAGTTGCCCGGGGAAACGATCGTGCGTCCAGCCCAACTGCACCAAATCCAGCAGGTTTTGCACTTTCTTGCGAATCTCAGCGGCGGCGGGCCGCTCGCTCCGGCGTTTGACCTTCAAGCCGAAGGCGACGTTTTCGTGAACCGTCATGTGCCGGAACAGCGCGTAGTTCTGAAACACGAATCCCACCTTGCGTTCACCGATCGACCACAGCGTCGCGTCCTTGCCGTCGAACAGCACCTCACCGCGGTCCGGAATTTCCAGACCTGCGATCAGCCGCAACAGCGTGGTCTTGCCGCATCCGGAGGGACCGAGCAGCGCCATCAACGTACCCGTAGGCACGTCGAGATCGATGTTCTCGACCGCAGCGAATTCGCCGAATTGCTTGGATACGCCGCGCAGCTGAATGCTCACTGGTTGCCTCGCGCCGTACGATCGCGGGCATGACCCGTGCGCCGCAACTCCGGCTGGCGCCACTCCAGAAAGCTCTTGCCCACCAGGGTGAGCAATGCCAGCAGTGCCAGCAGCGAGGCCACGGCGAACGCCGCTGTGTAGTTGTAGTCGTTGTAGAGTATCTCTACGTGCAGCGGCATGGTGGCGGTGACTCCGCGCACGCGCCCGGACACCACCGACACTGCGCCGAATTCGCCCATGGCCCGGGCATTGCACAGCAAGACGCCATAAAGCAACGCCCAGCGGATATTGGGCAAGGTCACGCGCCAAAAGGTCTGCCAGCCGGTTGCGCCGAGCGACAACGCGGTCTCCTCGTCGGCGTTGCCCTGCGCTTGCATCACCGGGATGAGTTCGCGGGCGATGAAAGGGAAGGTCACAAAAGTGGTCGCGAGCACAATGCCGGGAACTGCGAAGACCACCTTGATGTGGTGCGCCCTCAGGAAAGCGCCGAACCATCCATTGGCGCCGAACAGCAGGATGAACATCAGACCCGCGATGACCGGAGAGACGGCGAATGGCAAGTCGATGAGCGTAATCAGGGTGCTCTTGCCACGAAAATTGAACTTCGCAATCGCCCAGGCCGCGGCGATGCCGAAAACCAGATTCAATGGCACCGAAACCAAGGCCACCAGCAGCGTCAGTTCGATTGCGGACAGGGCGGACGGTTCCGTTATCGCCGCGAAGTAGACCGCAACTCCCTTGGCCAGCGCTTCTGCGAACACCGTCAGCAACGGAATGAGCAGAAACAGCGCCATGAACAGCAGCGCACAGCCGATCAGGAAACGCCGAGCCATCAGCGCTCACCGTGGCGTGTGACGGCCCAATCTTGCAAAGCATTGACGCCCAGCATGATGGTGAACGACAGCACCATCATGACCACGGCAATGGCAGCTGCGCCCTCGTAATCGAATTGCTCCAGTTTGGTCACGATGAGCAGCGGCGCGATCTCGGTGGACTTGGGCATGTTGCCGGCGATGAAGATCACCGAGCCATACTCGCCGACTGCGCGCGCGAACGCCAAAGCAAACCCAGTGAGCATCGGTGGCCACAACACCGGCAGCAGCACTCTCCTGAAGGTCTGAAACGCCGAGGCGCCCAAAGTCGCCGCTGCCTGCTCCACCTCCCGGTCGAGATCCTCGATCACCGGCTGCAACGTGCGCACCACGAATGGCAGACCGATGAAGGTAAGCGCAACGACGATGCCAAGCGGCGTGAATGCCACCTTGACGCCGAACGTTGCAAAGGCGCGGCCGAGCCAGCCGGTCGGCGCATACAGCGCGGTCAGTGCGATGCCGGCGACCGCCGTCGGCAGTGCGAACGGCAGATCCACCATGGCGTCGGCGGCCCTCTTGAAGGGGAACGTATAACGCACCAACACCCAGGCGATGATCGTTCCGAATACCGAATTGATGACCGCCGCCACCATCGATGCGCCGAAGCTCAGGCGCAACGAGGCGAGTACGCGAGGGGCGGTTGCAGCCTCGTAGAAATGCAGCCATCCCGCGCCAAAGCTGCGGATGAATACGGCGGACAGCGGGATCAGGACCAATAGGCAGAGATACAACATCGTGTATCCCAGGGTCAGTCCGAAGCCCGGCAGTACCCGCTGCGGCCTCGGTGCTGCAAATGCGTCCATTACTGACCGTAGATCTTATCGAAGATGCCGTGGTCCGCGAAGTGTTTGGCTTGCGCCTTGGTCCAGCCACCGAACACCGCATCGATGGTCACGAGTTTCGGCACGTTGGCAAACTGGCTCGCATATTTTGCGGCGACCGCTGGATCCCGCGGCCGGTAAAAGTGCTTGGCAGCGATCTCTTGACCCTCGGGTGAGTAGAGATAGCGTAGATATTCCTCGGCGACCTTGCGTGTGCCGTGATCATCGACATTGCGGTCCACGACGCTCACCGGCGGTTCGGCGATGATGCTCATGGAGGGCGCGATGATGTCGAATTTGTTGGGCCCGAGCTCCTTGACTGCGAGAAATGCCTCGTTTTCCCACGTCAAAAGCACATCGCCGATACCGCGTTCGACGAACGTGATCGTGGAACCTCGGGCGCCCGAGTCGAGCACCGGCACGTTGTGATACAGCGCCTTCACGAACGCTTCCGCGCTGACATCGGTGCCGCCCGGTTGTTGCAGCGCCCAAGCCCAGGCCGCCAGATAATTCCAGCGCGCCCCGCCCCCCGTCTTGGGACTGGCCGTTATGACAGCGACGCCCGGTCGCGCCAAATCGCTCCAATCATGAATACCCTTCGGATTGCCCTTGCGCACCAAGAACACGATGGTGGACGTGTAAGGAGTGCTGTTGTTCGGCAAGCGCGATTGCCAATTCGCCGGCACCAACCCCCCATGCGAGGCCAAGGCATCGATGTCGTAAGCCAGCGCCAGCGTCACGACATCGGCATCGAGTCCGTCGATCACCGCGCGGGCCTGTTTCCCGGAGCCGCCATTGCTGAGGCTGATGTTCACCGCATCGCCGGTCTTGGCTTTCCAATACGCGGCAAACGCCTTGTCATAGTCTTGGTAGAGCTCGCGCGTGGGATCATAAGAAACGTTGAGCAGCTTGATGGTGGCCGCCGCCAGTGACGACCATGCGCCCAAACTCAACGTCAATATGGCTGCTGACAGGAATCGCGGATTACGGTGCATAGAACTCGCAGCTTGCGTGGGCGTGCAGGTTAGGCGGATACGCGGCATGCCGGAACGACCGTCCGATCATCTGCATATATCGCTAGGGTATATCGCGCACCGGGACTTGTAGATCGCTCAAGATCCGATCCACCTCCTCCTGGGTCTCCAGTTTCTCGGTGTCGCGCACCAGTTTGCGCGGCAGGTGTGGCGCAAGCAACTCGATGAACTCGTACATGTAGGCGCGCAGCAGCGCGCTGCGTCGGAAACCGATCCAGGTCAGATGCCCTTCGAATAAATGCGCGGCGTCGAGCACCACCAAGTCGGCGTCGGTCAGCGGGTCAACCGCCAAGCGCGCCAAAATACCCACACCCAGCCCTATGCGGACATAGGTCTTGATCACGTCAGAATCGCGGGCGGTCAGCGCCACATCCAGCGACAGCCCCGCGGTCTCGAATAGCGCCGGCAGTGAGGATCGGCCCGAAAAGCTGAATACGTAAGTCACGATCGGATATTCGGCCAGCTTTTTCAGGGTCAGTTTGCCCGCTGCGGCCAGCGGATGACCGACCGGGACCACAACCGCGCGATGCCAGCGGTACACCGGCAGGCGCACCAGATGCGGGAACTGCTCTTCGGAGCCGGTCGCAATGGCGAAATCCACACGGTCGCGCGCCACCATGTCGGCGATTTGCTCCGACGTACCCTGATGTAGATGCAGACGCACCTTCGGGTATTTGACGCGAAATGCGCGAATTACCTCGGGCAAGACATACCGCGCCTGGGTGTGAGTGGTTGCAATCGAGAGGGTGCCGCCGTCCGCCTTGCGCAGCTCCGCTGAGGTGCGGCGGATGTTCTGCATTTCGCGCAGAATACTGCTGGCGCGCGAGATGATCTCCTCGCCCGCTGCAGTGGTGCGCGTCAGCGCCCGCCCCTCGCGCTCGAACAGCTGAAAGCCCAATTCCTCCTCGAGCAGTTTCAACTGGCGGCTGACGCCTGGCTGCGAGGTATGCAGCTGTCTTGCCGCGGCAGTGATGTTAAGTCCATTTTCATGAACCGCTACGAGATAGCGCAATTGTTGAAATTTCATTACTCCCCGGGGCTTACCGTCGGTTATCCGATCATAGGATATTAGAAATGCCGGGCCGCCGCTTTCTGATCGGAATCACAAACCGGTATGTACTAATGCCACGTAATTCGTATGGCGTAAGGCAATGACCGCTTATAGTTTACGGCCCATGAACCCACTGTCGAAAAGCCTCAGCGCGCGTGCGCAACACTCCGTCGCACAGCTGCAATCCGCCGTCGCGGAGTTCAAAAACGTCTGCTACGCCAATAGCTTAGGCGCTGAATCCGTGGTACTGACCGATCTGATTTGGGGCTCGGTTCCTGACATCGAAATATTCAGTGTCGACACTGGCCGGCTATACCCGGAGACGTACGATCTGATCGAACGCATCCAAACGCGATATGGCCGCAAGCTACGCATCTACTATCCCGAGGCCGCCCCGCTGGAGGGTTGGGTCTCCAAGAACGGCATCAACGGATTTCGCGCCAGCCCGGAGCAACGCCAGGGATGCTGCGCGGTTCGCAAGGTTGAGCCATTTCGCCGCGCCGTGGCCGGGCGCGGCGCCTGGGTAACCGGCATTCGGCGCGCGCAATCGGCGGGCCGCGCCAAAGCGGCACCCGTTGCCTGGGATGCCAAGTACGGCTTGCAGAAGATCAGCCCTTTATTGGACTGGTCCGAAGACGACGTTTGGGAATATATTCGCAAGAAGCGGCTGCCTTACAACTCCCTGCACGACAGCGGCTTCCCGAGTGTCGGTTGCGCACCCTGCACCCGTGCGGTGCAGCCGGGCGAGGACCAGCGCGCCGGCCGCTGGTGGTGGGAGCGCGCCGAGTCGCGCGAGTGCGGTTTGCATCCACGAGAGCCTGAATTCTCAATATGAACTATTTCCCGCTGTTCTTCGACCTCACGGCCCAGAAGGTGCTGGTGGTCGGGGCCGGCGAAGTGGCGCTGCGCAAAGTGAATTTGCTGGTGCGCTGCGGCGCGTCCGTCCACGTGGTGGCGCCTCACATTCATCCTGAGTTGTTGCAACACGCCAGCAGCGGGTCGATCAAGTTGGCCATCAGGGAATTCGTTCCCGAGGATCTCGCCGGCGCGCGCCTGGTGATCGTCGCGACCTCGCATCGCGCGCTCAATCGGTGGATCGCCAACTTAAGCGAATCGCGTGCCATACCGGTAAACGTGGTCGACGACCGCGAGGCATCGCGCTTCATCGTACCGGCCATCGTCGATCGCGGTCCCGTGCTCATCGCCGTAGGGACCTCGGGCACCTCACCGGTGCTGGCGAGGCGTCTGCGCGAGCGGCTCGAAGCGCTCGTCCCGAAGCGAATCGGCGCAGCGGCGCTTTGGCTGCGTTCGCTGCGCGCTGCCGCCAAGAAACAGTTGCGCGATTTGGATGCGCGGCGGCGCTATTTCGAAAGCGTCATCGATGGTCCTGCGATGCACCGCTTCATCGACGGCGATGAACAAGGTGCGCGGCGCATCGCGCAGCAGCTGCTGTCGAGGAGTTCGACGACACCTGCCGCTGCCGGGGACGTGACCCTGGTGGGCGCGGGTCCGGGCGATGCAGAGCTGCTGACCTTGAAAGCGCTGCGCGCGCTGCAGGACGCCGATGTGATCTTGCATGATCGGTTGGTATCCAATGCCGTGCTGGACATGGCGCGGCGTGATGCCGAGCGTATTTGCGTCGGCAAGGCAGCCGGCAGTCACGGCAGCACGCAACAGGAAATCAACGAGCTGCTGCTTCGGTACGCATCCGCAGGCAAGCGCGTCGTGCGCTTGAAGGGCGGCGATCCGTTCATCTTCGGCCGCGGCGGCGAAGAACTCGAAGCGCTCGCGAAAGCGCGCATCAATTTTTCAGTGATCCCGGGCATTACCGCTGCGGCCGGCTGCGCCGCCTATGCCGGCATTCCTCTCACCCATCGCGATTACGCCCACAGCGTGACTTTCGTCACCGGGCACGCCGACAAGACTGGCAAGGAGCCCGACTGGCGCGCGCTGGCGGCGCAGGGGTCTACGGCCGTGTTCTACATGGGGCTCGCCCGGCTCGAGTACATCGTCGCCAAGCTCGTGGCGCACGGTGCCTCGCAAGAGCTGCCGGCAGCGCTGATCGTGCATGGCACGCTGCCGCAGCAACGCGTCATCGTCGCCACGCTCGCGACGCTCGCCGACACTGCGGCTCGCGCCAAGCTGGAATCCCCGGTGCTGTTGGTGGTCGGCGAGGTAGTGGCGTTGCACGAATCGCTCGCTTGGTTCGGCGGCGCCGAGAGCGCGGACGTCTCGCAGAGCGCTTGACCATCGCATTGAGTCCCTCGACCAGCACCGCTCTTACAGCGCCAGCACCAGTTTCATACCCGCCTCCACGTCGCGCAGTGACCGCGCAGGCAATCGACCCACGTTCTCGGCCAGCATGTGTTTATCCAGAGTAATTAGCTGCGACACATTAACCACTGAGTCGTGCGGTAGGCCGCTGACGCGGCGGGTGATGCGCACGTTGCCTGGAGCATCTGCCAGATGCATGTTCGATGTAATCGCCGCACAGATCGAAGTACGGATCGCGCTTTCGTTGAAATCGTTGGACTGAACGATTAGTACCGGCCTTCGGAATCCGGGCGCGGAGCCTCGAGGCTCTCCGAGAAGCGCCCACCAAATCTCTCCGCGGCGCATTACCACTTCTCTTTCGGCAGGGAGCGTGCTTGGGCCTTAGCGAGAAGCGGATCCACAGCCGAGTCATCGACATTCTGTGCGTACACGGCATCGAGCTTTTCGCGAACGCCCAAGAATCTTTCACTATTGACGTAGGCAGACACTGCATTTGAATAAAGCTCGCTTCGGGACCAACCTCGGGTTTTGGCGAGCCGTTCAGCCTCCTCAAAAATCGAATCCGGAATGGAGATCGCGGTTTTCATCGTCATAGTATAATCATGGTTATACTCGCACTGCAAAGCCGGACTCACCTGCGTGAGACGCGCCCGCGGGGCGTAGGCATGATCCAAATTACCCGTTGATCACAATGGTCTGGTCAGCGGTGCGGCGACTCGATTGCCTGCGTGAATCCCTTCTGCGCCACCCACTCCTTGTTGAACAGGCGCGATTGATACTTTGCGCCGCCGTCGCATAAGACGGTGACGATCGTGTGGCCGGGTCCGAGTTGCTTCGCCAGGGTTGCGGCCGCGGCCACATTGATACCCGCGGTACTGCCGAGCAGCAAGCCTTCCTCGCGCAGCAGGCGATACACGTAGTGCATGGTCTGCGCATCGGAGACGCGCATCGCGTCGTCGATCGGCGCGCCCTCGAGATTGGTGGTCACCCGCCCCGTGCCGATTCCCTCGGTGATGGATGAACCACCGTCCGTCTTCAGCTCGCCGTCCTTGAAGTAGTGATATAACGCGCTGCCCGGCGGATCCACCAACACGATGCGAACGGCGGCAGATTTGGATTTGAGATAGCGGGCAACGCCGGCCAAAGTGCCACCCGTGCCCGTGGCTGCGCAGAACGCGTCGATTTTACCCCCGGTGTCCGCCCAAATCTCCGGACCCGTCGACTCGAAATGCGCGTCGCGGTTCGCGGTGTTGTCGAATTGATTGGCCCACATGGCATCGGGCAATTCTTGCGCAAGACGGCCTGCGACTTTCTGGTACTGATTGGGGTTGCTGTACGGCACCGCAGGCACCTTGCGCAGTTCCGCGCCCAGGGCCTCGATGATTTGATATTTCTCGGCTGCTTGATTGTCGGGCATCACGATGACGCATTTATAGCCGCGCGCATTGCACACGTGTGCCAGACCAATGCCTGTGTTCCCGGCTGTGCCTTCGACCACCGTGCCGCCCGGTTTCAGCGTGCCGCGCCGCTCGGCGTCCAGCACGATCCATTTCGCGGCGCGATCCTTGACGGAACCGCCAGGATTCATGAATTCCGCCTTGCCGAGGATTTCGCATCCCGTCTCCTCGCTCAAGCGGCGCAGGCGGATCAGCGGGGTATTGCCTATAGAGCCGGTAAAACCGTCGGTTATGCTCAATTGAGATCTCCAGAAGCCCAGCGTCATTCTATGCGAATGAGGTTGCGGTTCAGACGACCCTTTTTATCAGCCGAGCCTAACTTCCTGCGACTAATGCCCGCCAGCGTCAACAAATATGTGTCTCAGGCGTTGGGTTGTCGATATACGCCGATGCACGGTGCGAAGTGACACAAAGGATGTGCCCCGATGCGACTAAAATCATCGAACGGAATTCATACCGATATTCCGCTGCTAATTCTTGCTTCCCTAGTGCTCCTAGCACTGCCGAGCCGCAACGCCGATGCTGACGACCTGCTTGGCCTATATATCGGCGGCGCCGTCGGCCAATCGGAGTTGCGCGCAAACATTAATTCCTTCAACTGCAGGTCTAGTTTCATTAACTGCTCGTCCGGCATTCCGTCCGTTTCCTTCGCGCGCCAAACAACTGGTTGGGAAGCATTTGCAGGGATCCGTCCTGTGCCTTTCCTCGGCGCGGAGGCGGAGTACATCGATTTTGGCTCCAGCGGCACGACCAACGTGTTCATAAACATAAATCCGGGTATTGCTGGTAGCGGAACGACCCACCCGACTGCCACTGCACTCTTGCTACCACCGGGGATCCCGCTCTGCTATCGCTCGGCGGAAGGCAGTCGTTCACGACTGTCTCCAACCGGCACCCGCGAACCGCGGAGCCAGTCCCTAAAGCGCCTCTGGGGCCGCGGATGACCCGCCAACATGGCACTTCGGCAAACGCGGCTCCGCAGGCCCGCTGAAGCAGAGCTGATCAGCCGCAACCCATTGGCGGCCCTCGAAATAGGGGCGGTTGCGCAGTAACACCCTTACAGGGTGTTACTACGCAACTGCCCCTCTTTGAGGGTAGAACTCCGCCTTTAGCCATAATCTGGAGCCTTTTGGCATAAACGATGCTCTTTACTTGGCATACCCTGCCAAGGATGCCCGATACCGTGCGGAAATCGCCCCCACATCTGCGAACTCTTGCGGAGCGCCGAGCGCGCGCCGCCGGCGAGGTATGCCGCCTTCAAAAAGTTGTCGCGACTGCAGCTAAACAGCTGTCAGCTGCCGAAACAACTGTATCGGAAGTCGATGCGCTGCTGCAACGCATCGAAAAGCAATTGGACCCCTCCGACATTCCACCCATTCGTGCGCACGATGCTTACCCAGGCTTGCCGCGGGGCGCTCTGGGTAAAACGATCCTGCAGATTATGAAGGCTGCCGGGCAGGTCACGACGTCAGGTATCGCGGACGAAATTCAGGCGCGGTTCCAAATCGAGTTTTTAATCGAGAAAGAGCGCAGCGACTGGCGGCACAACTCGGTCGGCAAGCAGTTACGGCTGTTTCTCAAGTCAGGGCTGATCGAGCGACTCCGCGAGCCGAGGGTTAACGGGGAGGTCGTCCGTTGGCGCTTGAAATCGGGTGCCGTCCTTTCATCGGACCACTTGAGGGAGCTTGCC
>Ga0182030_10004719_pt1 | contig 29088 bp, 28 predicted proteins | sample 812S3MmetaG_FD_121299 | JGI IMG/M metagenome (GOLD analysis project Ga0182030, IMG submission 121299) | Permafrost microbial communities from Stordalen Mire, Sweden - 812S3M metaG (Illumina Assembly) | ecosystem: Environmental > Terrestrial > Soil > Wetlands > Permafrost | place: Sweden...
CGCTGTGACCAGCTTGTGACGGGACTTGCACCCGTAAGAGTGCGCCCATGCTGGGCGCACAAAATCGTACCGCCGGTCTCCTGACCGGCTGTACTGAGGGCCTCCCGGCCCTCAGAGACTTCGTCAGGCCTTGAATTAGGGGTGGTCGCGCCGTCTGTGAGAAATGCGGCTTACGGCTGCAAGCCCAGTTGTCTGCGAAGAATGGACGCGCCGATGCCATCTGCCGGACGCGCGGCCGGATGCGCCATGCACCGGCTCATGGAGCGAACCGGCCCCTGTAAATACGAGCGCGTGACGTGCAGCCGGCTCATGATGACATACCGCGTGCGCAGCCCGTTGACGATGGGCGGCAGCGTCGCCGGTACCTGATTGCGGTCGACGTAGATGACCAGCGCAGCCTCGCGCGGATTGTCCAGGCTTTGTCCCACGCCTACGCCGAAGAACGCCGGATTCTGCTGCATCAGGCTCTGCGCCACCTGCTCCTTGGCCGCGACCGCCTGCTTGAATTGAGCGCTCGCCAGCGGCGCCGCACCACCTGGCCTCGCTGCGAATGCCGGCGCCGTGCCCGCTTGAAGCGCCTGCGCCGTGGTAGGAATCACTTCCGTCCGCACGCCATCGACGGTTTGTGGCACGGTGACGTTCATGCCCTGGTCGATATAGAAAACCACGGCTGCTTCTCCGGCATGATCGCTGCTCTTGCCCGTCGTCACGCCCAGGATGCCCAGCGAAGGATTGATCATCATGCGCGCCCGCGCTACGGCCGGCTGCGCCAGTTCAAGTTGTCCGGAGCTGAGCGTGCTCGCCTGTGCAACCGTCGCCCCCTCTTTCGCCGTTGCCGCGCCGTAGTTCAGGCAGCTTACGGGATGGTCCGTTGCACCCACAAATGTGTAGCTCGTACCCTCCTGCTGGCCCAGTTCGGCCAGCACAGTGGGCGCGGGATTGGCCACGCCTTCGCTCACGCCCGTATTCGTCACGCCTCCGGCAAAAAACAGTCCCACCGGTTCGGCGTTGCTCGTGTCCACCACCAGCGATCCTGAGTCGCCCGCATCGCTGAACTCGTTGCCTTCAATCGCAATCTGGTTCGTAAAGGTCTTCGTCAAGTACGAGACAGTCTCTGCGCAGTTTTTGTAATAGTCCACTTCGACATCGAGATCCAGCGCCGAAACGCTCGCGCAGGTAAGCCCCGTCGTGCGCCCGCTCTTGGCCACAACCAGATTCAGCGACCCGGTCTCGCCTTTGCCGCCCGTCGACGAGGTGCCGGGAGGCGCTGCTGCAAGCGTTCCGTTTGCCTGCGGCGCGCCCAGTTCCAGAATCTCGCCGTTCGCGTTCACCGCGTTCGCGTTCACCTGGGCGATCGCCGCATCCACATTCGTCGCGCTTGAACTCAGCGGGCGCCACGCCGTCAAAACTCCGACCGGGGTGGTCCCCGAGCCCTCGCCGTTGGGCGTGCAATTGTTGTCGATCAGCCCCGGCTGCACAATCATCTCGCCCACGCTCGCCTGGTCGCTGCGCGCCAGCACGTGATTGCAGCTCAGCAGGTACTGCCTCCCACTGCTGTTCTGGATCAACGAGCCGAGCGTTCCCCCGCAGCAATCCACCACCTGGTTGCCCTTGGTGTCGTAATCGTTGTTGTTGCCGCCGGAACTGCCCAGCAACACGGGCGTCGCCAATTCCTTTTGGTGCTCAACGGGATTGCTCGAAATCCCCTGCGTGTTCAGCAGCACTTCCGTCGCTTCTTTCGCGCCCGAACCTCCGGCGGTTGCGACAACATAAGTGGTTCCTGTCGCCGTAACGGAAGCCGGCGCCGTATACCGCACCGTGCAAAAAGTGAATGCGCTGCCGCTCCGCGTGCAGCTTGTCTTGCCAAGCGACCCTAGCCCGCCGCTCGATCCCGTGGATGTGCCGGCAAGAACAAAGCTCACACCCGCCGTGCCGCCGGCTTCGGCGACATAAGCCGTGATGGTCGCCGTTCCTCCCGCGCCCAGCGCAACATTTTCCGGGGTCAGGGGCTGCAGGAAACCCGGCCGAATGGTCAGACTTGTGCTGGCTTGGGTCGACGGGCTGTCCGCCACGGAGGCGGTCACCGTCACCTGCACACTGTCTGCTGTCAGATAGCTCGGCGGCGTGTATTGTCCGCTGGCATCGATCGTGCCCGGACCCGAAGTTCGGTCTCCGCCTGAGACCGACCATTTCACTTCGGTCGCACCGCCGCCGAACGTGGCCGAAAACCGCTCCACCACTACGCCCGATGCATTGGCGGCGTTACATCCCGTGCAATTGGTGTCGATCATTGCCGTGCCGGGAGAAACAGAAAGGTTGCCGCTTGAAGCCACGCCGATCGCCTGGCCTCCGCAACCCGCCAGAACGAAAAGCGCCGGAAACGAGACCGCCGCCAGAACGCGCGCCAGCAACCGGCGCGGCAAAGACACTCCGCCTCCCTCACCCACGCAACCCGAGACGCATTTTCTTTGCTTCGTCACTACTTCCGTCTTCTGGCGCAACTCGCACGTCGTCCTTCAAGCCGTTCGACTCACTCGCGCCCAAGGACGTAAGCAACGCGTAATGTCCCTTCTCATGTATACGCCGATGCGCATCGACTCGCAAAGCCACGCTTGGCGGTTTTCGTCGCTAAAATCCTGAAACTAAACGCTTCCCGAAGAGCTTTTCGGCGCTCAATTCAAGCCGGAGCACTTCAAGACCGACAACGCTGTCCTAAACTGAATGCAGGAGAAGCCATGGAATACGTCTCTCTCGGCCGCACCGGATTGAAAGTCTCGCGCATCTGTCTCGGCTGCATGACCTACGGCAGCCCCGCCACGGGAAAACTGCTTCCCGGCCGCCAACCCTGGGCATTGAACGAAGCCGATAGCCAGCCCTTCCTGCGCCAGGCCCTCGATCTTGGCATCAATTTCTTTGACACCGCCAATGTCTATTCCGGCGGGGACAGCGAGCGTGTCGTCGGCCGCTTCCTCAAAGCCAACACGCGGCGTGAAGCTGTCGTCATCGCCACCAAGGTGCAGGGCCTGATGCGCGATGAGCCCAACGGCCGCGGCCTTTCGCGGAAAGCCATCCTCTTCGAGCTCGACGAGAGCCTCTGGCGCCTCGAAACCGATTACGTCGACCTCTACCAGATCCATCGCTGGGACTCGGAAACCCCAATCGAAGAGACCCTCGAGGCTCTCCATGACGTGGTAAAGGCCGGTAAGGTGCGCTACATCGGCGCTTCTTCGATGTATTCCTGGCAGTTCGCCAAGGCCCTGTATCTCGCTGACCGCCACAACTGGACGCGCTTCGTCTCCATGCAGAACCACTTGAACCTGCTCTATCGCGAAGAAGAGCGCGAAATGCTGGGCCTCTGCCAATCGGAAGGCATCGCCGTCATTCCCTGGAGCCCGCTTGCCCGCGGCCGCCTCACCCGCGCCTGGCAGGCCGAGACCACCAACCGCTCAGAAACCGACACCTTCGGCAAGTCGATGTACGCCCGTACGGAAGATGCCGACCGCCTCGTTGTGGACCGCCTGGGTGAAGTCGCGGAGAGACGCGGCATCCCCCGCGCGCAGGTCGCGCTGGCGTGGCTGCTCGCAAAGCCCGGCGTTACTGCTCCCATTGTGGGCGCCAGCAAACCGCACCACCTTGAAGACGCAGCCGACGCGCTCTCCTTCCATCTCACCGTGGAAGAGATCGCCTCACTCGAGGAGCCCTACGTGCCGCATCCGGTTCTCGGCTTCAGTTGAGGCCGTCCGTCCGGCGAACTCGCGAACTTGCCACGTCGCGAAGCGACGCCAACCGGCCAATAGACTAACCCCCATCTCGTCCATTCGAGGTCCGCACCGCCTCGAGGTCCGCGCCGTCGTCGCGCGCCGGACTTGCTGACTTGCCTGCCTGCTGACTCGCTCCCTGACCCCTGAAACCTGATCCCTCGCGCTCGAAGAGCGCGCGTTGTAGCATCGATACGTGCCAGCTCTCGATACTCCAGTCAAGTTTGTGCGCGGCGTCGGCCCGCGCGTGGCAGAGATGCTCGCCGAAAAATCCATCCAGACCGCCGAAGACCTGCTCTACCACCTCCCCTTCCGCTACGAAGACCGGCAAAACCCGCGCAGCCTCGATGAATTGGTTCCCGGCGAAGTGGCCAGCGTCATCGGCGAAGTCCGCGGCGCGGCGCTCATGCGCACTCGCCGTATGCCGCTCTTCGAAGTCACCATCGGCCAGGGCCGCTTTGCGCTCAAGTGCATCTGGTTCAACGCGCCCTACCTCGACGGCAAGTTCCATGCCGGCCAAACCGTCGCGGTTTACGGCAAGGTCGAGCCCTCGCGCTCCAGCAGCAACTTCAAAATGATGCAGCCGCAGTTCGAGATCCTGCCCGACGCGAGCGCCGACGCGGAAACCCGCCTCCTCGAAGTCGGCCGCATTACGCCTGTCTACGAATCGCTCGGTGGCAGCCGCCTCGCATCCCGCTGGCAGCGCAAAGTCATCTTCAACCTGCTCGAAAGCCTGCACGGCGTCGTGCCCGAGTGCCTCCCGCAATCAATGCTCGATCGCCTCGTCCTGCCCAACCGCGAAACCGCGTTGCGCGAAGTTCACTATCCGCCCGAAGGCACGCCGCTTCCCGCGTTGCAGAGTTCCTCAACCCCGGCTCATCGCCGCCTGATCTTCGAAGAGTTGTTCTTCCTCGAACTGGGCCTCGAGCTCAAGCGCCGCCGCATGAAGGAGCGCCAAGGCATCGCCTTCGCCACCAACGACAAGGTGCGCGAGGCCATCCGCGAGGTGCTTCCCTTCCATCCCACCGCCGCGCAAAAGCGGGCGCTCGGCGAAATCGTCGCCGACATGCGCGCGCCCAGCCCCATGCGCCGCCTGCTCCAGGGCGATGTGGGCTCAGGCAAAACCATCGTCGCCTTCCAGGCCATGCTCGTCGCCATGGAAAATGGCTACCAGGCCGCGCTCATGGCGCCCACGGAGATTCTGGCCACGCAGCATTATCTGGCCGCGCGCAAATTGCTCGAAAAATCCTCGCGCAAGCCGCGCATCGTGCTCCTCACCGGCTCACTCGACGAGGAGCGCAAACGCTCGAACCGCGGCCTCATCAACCGCGGCGAAGCCAACCTGATCATCGGAACTCACGCCCTGATCGAAGAGAAGGTGGAGTTCGACCGCCTGGGCCTTGTCGTGGTCGACGAGCAGCACCGATTCGGCGTCCTGCAGCGCTTCAAACTGATGAAAAAGCCCAATCAGCCCGAGCCCGACGTGCTGGTGATGACGGCCACGCCCATTCCGCGCACCCTCGCCCTCTCGCTCTACGGCGATCTCGATCTGAGCGTTCTCGACGAGCTTCCGCCCGGCCGCATGCCCATCGTCACGCGCCGCGTCCCTTTGGAGCGTGCCCCAGAGGTCTGGGATTTTGTGCGCAAGCAGGTGGCGCTGGGCCACCAAGCCTATATTGTCTATCCCGTCATCGAAGGCTCGAAAGACGACCAGCCGGAATTGGATTTTTCTCACGATGAGCCGGAGGCCGGAATCCAGCCGCCTGCCCGAAAATCTACTCCAAAAGGCAAAACAGCGGAGCTGTTTGCGAAGGCGGCGCAGGAAGCCAGCCCCAACGCCCGCTCGGGCCTTCGCTCAGCCGTCGAAATGCACGAGAAACTGCGCACCGGCCCTCTCGCCGGGCTCCGCGTCGGCCTGCTCCACGGCCGCCTTGACGCTGACGAGAAAGAAGTCATCATGCGCCGCTTTCAGCGCGGCGAGATCGACGTTCTCGTCTCCACCACGGTCATCGAAGTCGGCGTCGACGTGCCCAACGCAACCGTCATGGTGGTGGAACACGCGGAGCGCTTCGGCCTGGCGCAGTTGCATCAGTTGCGCGGGCGGGTCGGCCGCGGCACGGCCAAAAGCTACTGCATTCTCATGACCGGCGAGCGCATCTCTCCGCTCGGCGAAGAGCGCCTCGACGCCATGGTGCGCACCCAGGACGGCTTCGAGCTGGCCGAGCTGGATCTTGCCCAGCGCGGACCGGGCGAGTTCTTCGGTACTCGGCAAGCCGGCCTGCCTGACTTTCGCGTGGCCAATCTCCTCCGCGATCGCCAGTTGCTGGAGCTGGCCAAGCAGGAGGCCGCGCGTTTTGTCATCGACCCCGGCCCTGACGTGACCCCAGAAGAACGCGCCCGCTTGCGCGCCCAACTGAAACAGTCCTGGCAGCGCCGCTACGGGCTGGTGGAAGCGGGTTGACCGCGAGCGCCGAGGAGGAGAGCTAAAGGACACGGCTTCACAAGCCGCCGATCAACTCGATTGAGGTCGCAATTCTGAACGAGCACGAGTTAAATCAGACCCCTTCAAAATCGCACTTCCACCACAGGCCCTTAAGCCCGTTTGCGTGCTTCAGACTGGATCGCGCCCGTCCAGCGCAGGAATTGCAGGAGTTCGCCACGCATCGACCACAGAAATCCGAATACGCTCGCGGCGGTGAGCGATTCGGCACGCATGCCGGAGTAGGTCTCGATGCGCCAGCGCAGATAGGGACTGCGCCATGGCCGAAGCCGGTGGCCGCGCGTCGCATTCCAGAGAAAACGCAATGCTGCGAACAAGAATAGCCCTCTTGCTTTCAGTATAGAGAATGCCGCGCAATGCGGGTGTTAGGACGGCAGCTTGCTGAAGAGGTCGTTCGACGTCGATTGCAGCTGGGCAATCACGTCTTCCAAAGCCGTCTCCTGCGTCTCTGCCAGTGAAAGTTGGGTCGCTACCGTGGGGATATCTGCCTGCATGAGATTGGTCTGCGCCGTGGTCAGTTGGGTCTCTTCATTCGTCACCGCGCCCGACGCCGCGGTGATCTGCGTAATCGAGTTATCGACGATCACGCGCTGCTGCGAAACGAAGTTCAGCGCCGTTCCCAGAGCCTCCGTGTCGCTGACCGCCTGAGCGGTATTGACGGCGCCGGACGAATAGTCGGCAACCAGTGCGTTGAGCGCGCCAAAGACGCTGTTTGTGCCGCTGCCCAGGAAGATCTGGTCTCCGGGAATATTGAGTTGAATCTTCTGCCCGTTCGGCATCTCCAGATAATTGACGTCCTGGTCGCCGTTGTAACTCGTCACGGCCGGCGATGTGGCGGTCGATGTCGAGAACGGCGCCGTGCCTGTCTGCCCGCCGGCGTAGACGTATTGGCCCTGATAGTTGGTATTGGCCAGCGCCTGCACCTCGTTGCGAATTCCGGCGAGCTGATTTCCAATCGACTGCACGTCGCTCGAGTTCATCGTGCCGTTGTCGGCGCTCGTAGCCAGCGAAACCGCTTGCGTCAACTCGCTGACGACGCTGCCCAGCGCGGAATCGGACACCTGCAGCTGCGAAGTGACCGACCCCGCGCTCTGGGTAAACGAATCGTCCTGCTGAATCTGGTTCAGCAGCAGCACATTCTCTCCCGCGCCCACCGGATTCTGACTCAGCGACGTAATGCTTACGCCGCTGGAAAGCTCAGAGCTCAACTGCTGCTGGTTGGCCTGCGTCTGATCGAGTGAACTGACAAGGTTCGTGATGTATAAAGGATCGACCTGCATTTCCTAAGCTCCTAGCTGCTCTTACGACACCGCCGTTTCCTCACCCAGGTTCAGCGCCGAGGCCATCATTGTGTTGATCATCGTGAAGACCTGCGAAGCCGCCTGATAGCTGCGCTCCATGGTCGACAGCGCCGCCGCTTCATCGTTCAAATTCACGCTCGACAACGCATCGTTCTGCGTCTGCAACTGGGTCACCGAAGCATTTTGCGCAGTGTTCTCTGTCTGCACTTCTGAGACCGTCGCGCCCAGCGTGGAAACAAAATTCGAGTAGTAGTCGATCGGCGCCTGGTTACCCGCAAACCCGTTCTGGCTTTGTCCCGTTTGGGCAGAGGCCGCTGCGCTCTGATTGACGATCGATGTGCCGTTGGCGGCGAGCAGGTTCCAGCCGATGTTCAGATTCGCGGCGCCGTCGGCCAGTCCGGTAAAACTAAGCGGAATCGAAGAGACGTCGCCAGCCCCGGTTCCAACTGTCTCTGGACCGCCCGCGCCGGCAGGCTGTATCTGGATCAGGTTGCCCGCTCCATTAAACGTCATGGTTCCCGTTACCGGCGTTGACACTCCAGAGGCAAAGGCCGATGCGGGGAGGGCGACCGAGTAATCCCACGTGTTGGCGCCCTCCTGGGTATAGGTCACTGTGGCCAGGTAGCTGTTACCAAGCGTGCCGTATACCTGCACGTTCCCCGTCGTAGTACCGCTCACCGGAGTGGTGGAATCCAGGTTTTCCGTGAGGCTGATGCTCGTCGTCGGTCCTCCGAGCGGCTGATTGGCCAGGTTCGCCATGGCCGCGGCATTCGAATTGTCACCGGTCCCGTCTCCCGCACCCGCGGCCGCGATGCGGCTGGGATCGGTCATCACCACCCTCATGCTGCCCGCGCTGCCCGCTACTTCCGTGGGCTCGCTGAAAATGTAGAGAGGATTGGCCGCGGTCCCTGTCACGCCGTCGGCATCCGTACCCGAATTGTTCTGCGCATTGGCCGACATCGAAATGCCGTACGCCAGTTGGTCGAGCGCACTGAGCGCGTTGGGAATGTCCACGTCGCGCGCCGTCAGGTTCCCGCCCAGTTGCCCGCCGCCTGTCGCAAGCCCAGAGGTGATGTCGGTCCCGCCAAGAAAGAAGTCCGTAACGCCATTCACCATTCCCGTGGTCATCTCAAAGTTCTGGCCCTCATCGACCAGCACCTGGCCCGAGGTGGTCGTAATCGCAAGACCATTGTTCTCTGTCTTGACCTGGTTGATGCCGATCAATTGCGAGAGCGAACTGATGTCGGTCTGCCGCTGGTCTTCGAGGGTTCCCGCATCAGAGTCCGGCGAAGTGGATTGAATCTGCAGATTGAGCTGGGCGATGGCGCTGGTGAGCGAATTCACCTGGCTCGCGACGCCTGAGACATCCTGATCCAGCGAGGCACTTTGCACATTCAGGCTATTGGCGGAACTCGAAATGTCGCTGGAGAGCGTGGACGCCGAGGAGAGCACCTGTTCGCGCAGCGCATTGTCTGTGGGATCCTTTTCCAGCGAAGAAAAGGAGTCGAAGAAACTCGTGATGTCGCTGCCGATGTCTCCGGCCGTCGAACTTGACGATGCGCCCGAATCGGGCGTGAACAGCGCCTGCATGCCATCGAGCGCCGTAAGCCGCGCACCCGAGGCCGACGCCAGTTGCTGTTGCTGATCGAGCCGCGCCTGCAATACGAGATTGCGTTGCGAGGTGGCGCCGGTCTCCGTGACGCCCTGGCCGACCTGGCCTCCAGCCACTTCAATGGGCGCATTCTCCTTCCAGTCAGGAGTCTCCTCGGTATAGCCCGTCGTATTCGCGTTGGCCACATTGTTGGCCACCACGTTCAGAGCCGCCTGGTCGGCGTCGAGAGCTTCCGTGGTGATGCTCAGCGCGGAGCTAATGGTCCCCATGCTGCTCCTCCGCACCTCTCCCCCATCGGCTCTGGCTCTCCGAGCCGCCCGCCGATGGGGACCCCGCGCCCGCGGCCCCGCGCACTTGCCGCTCGGTGTACTCCACCCGCCCTCCGCGCAACTCGCGCAGCCGCTTCATCACGTTCAGATTGGCGCGCGTGGCTTCGAGCACTCGTGCAAAAACCGCCATGTCGGCCTCTGTCTCCTGCGCCTGCTCGGCCAAGAGCTTGCGCACTCTGGCGCCTCTTGGATCGAGCGTCCGGGTCAGCGCCTGGCACGAGAAGGCAAGCTCCTCAAGCCGCGGCGCGTCTAAGCGCGCCAGCGCTTGCGATGCCTCCACTACGAGTTTTTTCAGCTCCGGATTCGCCGGGCACGCCTCAGAATCCTGCATAGGCAGCTTTCCTAATCCCCTTACGACTGGCCGCCCGCCAGCCCCCCAGCCAGCATTGAATCGATGACCCGCGAGGCCACCGCCGAGGCCGGCACACTATAAGTCCCGGCCGCCAGGGCCGCCTGCACCGCGGCTACTTTGTCCGTGCGAACCTCATCGCCAGAGGCCGTCTGCGAAACCTCGCTGGCCGCGCTCGAGAAGGTCGCCTGGTCGCTATCGAAGCTGCTCCCGGCAGCCGATGTGCTGCCCTTGCCCTGCGACACCGATGGAGCCGTGGGATTCACTCCCAAAAGCGACCTCAATCCGTCCATGCTACTGCGAATATCCATATATGACTCCTTGATGGACCTATCGTCAGAACTTCCTAATCACTCTAGTCATTGAGAAGCTCTCATAGGGTGCTTTTGGTGTGGATTTTTGGTTACTTTCCCGTCTCCGTAATGGTTACCTGTTTGGGAAAGTTCTTGGATGATGCGGTTCGCAATACCAAAACCGCCGCGTTCGCTCAGCCCCTGGCCCAAGGTCTCTGCGGCAAACTCGCTCAGGGCTCCGCCCGCGCCCGCGCCCGAGTCCGAATCGTCGCCGGCGCCGGTCAAGGCATCGCCGTTGGTCATCGGCTTCAACAACTCCTTCATGATCTGTCCTTCAAACTCATGCGCCGCGCGCACCAACCGCGGTGAAGGCGCGGCTTCACCGCTTTCCCGCTGCCCCGTTAGCGCATAAGTCCCCGTCCATGTTGCTTGCATCCCCAACTCCCTATCCCCTCGCTCCCTCGCTCCCCCGTTCCTCGTTCCCTTGTTCCCTTGGCCCCTTGTTCCCTGCCGTTAGAGCACCACCAGGTCAGCCTCGAGCGCGCCGGCTTCTTTCATGGCTTGCAGGATCGAGATCACGTCGCGCGCTCCTGCTCCGGTGCGTTGCAATTGCTGGACCAAATCCTCGACCGTGGCGCCTTCCTTGAGCACGATCTCGTTGACAGGCTTGTCCTGCGCCTGCACCGTAGTCTGCTGCACCACCTGGGTCGTTCCCCCAGACAAGGCATTGGGCTGCGAGACTTCAACCCGGGAGATTACGTTCACGCTCAAACCGCCATGCAAAATCGAGACCGGCTGCAGCCGCACCTCGCCGCCGATCACCACGGTTCCCGTGCGCTCGTTCACCACCACGCGCGCCCGCGGGTAGACGTCGATCTCCACCTGCTCCACCTTGTCGAGCAGCGACGCCGGGTCTTCCTTGGGTTCGAGTGGAACCTCCACGCGCCGGCTGTCGACGGCATGAGCCCGCGCCGCGCCCAGCGCGCGATCGATGGCCGCCGCCATGCCTTCGGCGGTATGAAAATCGGCGTCGTTCAGCACAATGCTCAGGGTGTGCATGTCGGCAAGATCGAAAGGCACGGTTCGCTCCACCAGCGCACCGCCCGGAATCCGCGCCGTGGTGGGATGATTGACCTGCTTGGCGTTGCCGCCGCCCGTGGCCGTATATCCGCCCAGCACCAGGGCCCCTTGCGCCTCGGAGTAGACCTGGCCATCGACTCCGTAAAGCGGCGTCATCAACAGGATGCCGCCCTCCAGGGAGCGCGCATCGCCGGCCGAGGAGACGGTGATATCCAACTTGTAGCCGGGCCGGGTGAAGGGCGGCAGCGTGGCCACGACGAAGACCGCGGCCATGTTCTTCACCTGCATATTGCTCGCGCTCTGCGACCCGGTTGTCGGCACGGTGATGCCCATGCGTTGCAACGCGGAAACCAGAGTCTGCGCGGGGAAGACGGTCTGCGAGCTGTCTCCCGTGCCTTTCAGTCCAACCACCAGCCCGTACCCCACCAGCTGGTTGTCGCGAATGCCCTCGATGCTGGCGACATCCTTGATCCGTGTCCGGCGCTCGGCTTCCTGCGGCTGCACCAGGGCCATCGAGAGCAGCCATGCCGAGGCCAGCGCCAACCACCACCAGAAGGCGCGATTGGCCCGCGCTCTCGCCTGAGCCTGGAGGCCGCACAGCGCCATCTTGGCGTCTGAGGCAAGCGCGTCGTTTCTGCACTGTTCTTCGCTCTCGATGTGCCGCATGACCCTACCCCCGGCCGCCCCGCTTACCGTCGCCTGCTTACCGTTGCCCGTTTACCCTTGCCCGCTTACCGTTGCCTGTCCACCCTCGCCCGTTTGCCCTAGAACATTTTCACTGATGGTGTAAGGAAACTCCGTGCCCCATCCTTTTCACGTTCTTTGTGAAAAGGGTGGGAAACCACGAAACCCACCCTATAGGAATCGTGAAAATGCTTTAGCCCATCTACCCCTTCCCGTTTGCCCTTGCCCATCTACCCTCGCCTGTTTGCCCCTGCCTGCCTGCCACCGCCTGCCGGACGAGTTTCAGAAGACCAGCATCTTTTCCAGAAAGCGCACCACTGGATTCTGCCGGTATGTGGAGTCGTTGACGATGCCCTTGCCGGTCACCTCCAACTCGAGATCGGTCATGGCTGTCGAGAGCACCTGATTCTGATTGCTTACGTCTTCGGGGCGCACCAGGCCGCGCAGCGTGATCAGCTGCGTCTGCTGGGAGAAGGTCAGTTGCCGCGTGGCCTGCACCACCAGCATGCCGTTGGGCAGCACGTCGATCACTTCGGCGCCGAAGGTGGTGGCGAGGCTCGAGTCGGTCGTGCTCTGCCCCTGCGCCGTCAGACCGGAGCTGGCCGTTGCCCCAAGCAGGTTCTGCATGTTGTTCGCGGCCTTGAGCGCGCCGAAGAGCGACGAGATCGCGGAACTCGCGCTCGACGCGCGGGAGTTCTTGACCTGGCCGTCGGTCGAGGCGGTCAGACTCTCGCCGACCACGATCATGACGACATCGTGGATGCGAAAGGCTTTGACATCCGTGCCCAGCCGCACCAGCTGGCCCTGCGCGCTCCAGAGCGAGCCCGGGGTTCGCACCTCGGCCGCCTGCTGCGCACGCACCTTGGTAATGTAGGAGCGCAACGCCGCTTCCGGCGGGGTGGGCTTGCTGGCTTCAGGGGCAGCATTGTTTTTCTTGCCGAGCGCCCCCGCGGCCGGCGCCAACAGGGTGCACAGCACGACTCCCGCGATCCATTTCGTGATCTGGCCCGTGCTCTGGCCTGCTCTCATGGCTCTACCTTGCTCTCCGGGCCGAATACGGCATGTCCGGGCGAGACGGCCTCGACGCGCACCACTTTGCCGCCGATCTTCAGCCTGGCCCTGAAGTATGCCCCTGCGGCCGCCGGTCCCAGCGCAACCCCTTCAAGCCGCGTATCGACCACCGCCGTGTGTTCTTCCACGATCAGCGCGTCCCCGGTATGGATGAGAGGCCGTTCGCCAGCCGGCGCCGGTTGTGCCGGACCGTCATGCCTTCTTTCCTGGGAACTGCTCCTTTGCCGGGCCAGCACCAGCCGTCCTGGGCCGGCGGGCCGGCTTGGATCGCGCACGAGCAACCAGAGATCGCCCGTCGAGGGATCCTCGATCTCGCGAAGCACGCTGCCGCCTGGATCGATCGAGCCCTCGGGCGCCGCGGCAACGACGCGCATCCTTTCCGGGGAGGCAGCGGCGCCGGCCGTGGACTGGGCGCAGGCGCTGCCCGCCAAACTCAGCGCCAGCCATCCCGCGATCGCTCTGCATCTTGTGCGCATGACCCTTCCCAGCGCCGTTCCTTTCCTCGAACCTCAACCAGCAGGCGAGGTTCAGTGCGTCATATTATTGACTTGCGAGTACATATCGTCGGCCGCTTTGATGACCTTCGAGTTCGACTCGTAGGCCCGCTGCGCCAGCACCATCTGCACAAACTCCGTGACCACATCGACGTTGGAGTTTTCGAGGTACCCCTGTTGCAGCGTTCCCAGGCCTTCCGTGCCGCCGGGGTTTCCCAGGACGGGATCGCCCGAATTCAGCGTGGCCGTGAGCAGGTTGTTGCCCATGCTCTCGAGGCCGCCGGGGTTGGGGAAGGTGGCCAGCTGAATCTGTCCGAGTTGCGAGGGATTCTGCTGCCCGGCAAGCGTCGCGTTGACTACGCCGTATTGCGTGATGGTGACCGCGGTGGCATTGGCAGGAATGGTGATGGTGGGAATCAGCGGATCGCCGTCGGTGGTCACGATCGTGCCCTGGTTGTTGAGTTGAAACTGCCCGGCGCGGGTGTAGGCGATGGTGCCGTCGGGCCGCTGAATCTGAAAGAAGCCCGAGCCCTGGATGGCCACATCGAGCTGATTCTGGGTCTCGTTCAGCTCACCCTGGGTATTAATGACCTCGGTCGCCGCCGGCTTGGTGCCCAAACCGATCTGCAGCCCGGCGGCAACGGTGTTCTGGCTCTGTGCCGCGCCTGGCGTCACAAGGTTCTGATACACCATGTCCTGGAACTGCAGACGCAACTGCCGGAAGCCCGTGGTCGAGGAGTTGGCGAGATTGTTGGCGATGGTGTCGAGATTCATTTGCTGTGCGCTCATGCCGCTGGCTGCGGTATACAAGGCTCGAATCATGTTTCTCCTCGTTTTGGACTAGACCTTTGGCAGGTCCTCGGTCGCAAACTTGTTGAACTCGGTGTGGAAGACGGTTAAGGCGCGCTGCATCATCTCGGCCTGGCGCTGCATCATGACCAGATCGAGCGTGCCCTCGACTACGTCCTGATTGGCATTCTCAAGGGCGCCCTGGTGGATCGATGCGCCGGTTGCCGCGGTGGCTGTCAGCCCCTGCGGCGCGACATAGCGATTGGCGCCCTCCGGCGTCAGCTCCGTTCCGGCAGGAAAGACAAAGACGCCCACTTGCGCGACCACGCCGCCGGCCACGGAGATCGTTCCGTCGGCGCCTACCGTGACTACGCCGGGCGGAATGGGGATCGATTGGCCCGTCACCGAGAGCACCGGCTCACCCGCCTCGGTGACCAGTTGGCCGCTGGGTGCGCGGTGGAAGCTCCCATCGCGCGTATAGCGTGGGCCATTCGGGGTTTGCACCATGAAGAATCCCTGGCCCTCAACGGCCAGATCGAGGGGATTGCCGGTTGCGACGAGCGCGCCCTGGGCCATGCTGAGCCGGTTGCCGCCCAGCAGGCCGTAATTGTTCACGGTCTCGCCCAGTTCGGAATCCGCGCCGCCGGGTCCCAGAAGCACGGAGCGGAAGAACTCGCGTTCCGCGCGGAAGCCCGGCGTCTGGGCGTTGGCCAGGTTGGCCGCCGCCGTATCCAGAGCCTGGGTTCGCGCCACCAGGCCCGTCATCGCCGCGTAGTAGCCACTGTCCATCGGGGAATCTCCTCGTGGAATTGCACGGGAGATGGATGCAGATAGAGGACCGAAAGGGGGGAGAGAGAGATTAGAGAGAGATTATGGAAGGAATGTCAAAGACACGGGAGAGGAACGGGAAGGAGCGCCAGCCCCTCACCCCAATCGTCTGCCCGATCGTCTGCCCAATCCGTCTGCCCAATTCTTGCCCCGCGCTCGCTGCCCGTCCATTGGGGGGACGGCGCGGCGGCCTATTGTATGCCGTCGCAGACGATCGTGACCTCAAAGGTCTGGTCGTCAAAGCGATAGATGTGGTGCAGTTGAAACTCCGGAGCCTGCACGTGCAGGTTATAGTCCCTGCCGGTAATGACCGCCGGAACCGAGAGGCCGCAGTTGGCGGCCAGCTCCGGAACCTTGCCCTTCCAGCCCCCGGCCAGCATGTTGCAGATCTCTCCGATGCCGTCCTTCACCGTATCGTCGACGGTTTCGAATTCCATGCCCGTCATCTGGGCGGCAATCTTCAGGGCCGTCCGGGCTCCGGAGCGGAAGACGCAAGCGCCGCTCAACATGCCGCCGAAGCCGACCACGGCCGTGACCGACTCGCTTTCTGCGTTGGCCGGCCCGGCATCGCGCTTGCACTCAATGCCCAGCATCAGCCGGAAGACCTCTTCCACGCTGGCATCCAGGTTTCGCGGATCGGAGACCCGCTGTACGGATTCACGCAACGACACCGCCATCGTCTGCTCCCTTTCTTCTCTGCCGCCCAGGACCGTGATCTTTCCCCGCCCTTGAATCGCAGCCGCACGCACCCCGTTGAAAAGCACAAGATCCTCCCGGCTAAGCCGCCCGGACCAGGGGCAACACCCGCTCCTTGACCTGCTCGGCCGTGAAGGGCTTGCGGATGTATCCCTGGGCCCCGGACTGAATGGCCTGCTTCACATGCTCCTCGCTCGACTCGGTGGTGATCATGACCACGGGCACGCCCTGGGCCAGGTTCTGAGCGCGGATCTGGCGCAGAAACTCCAGGCCATCCATGATCGGCATGTTGATATCGGAAAGGATCAAGTCCACCGGCTTGGACTTCAGGACCTCGATTCCTTCGGCCCCGGAACCGGCCTCATGCACCACCAGTTGATCCAGTCCGGCCTGGCGCAGCGCGCGTTCCACAATCTTGCGCATTACCGAAGAGTCATCCACGATCAGCGCTCGAATCTCGCCCATGTCCAAGCCCCCTGCAAATTTCCTATCGGCGTTTTGCCCGGAAGCATGAGGCCAGGATTTCCTCCGCCTGCCAGGAGCTTTTTTTGAGAGCCGCTTCGCCAGCGCATCTCCGCCGCCTGCCCACTCTGGCTATTCCGGAATCGGTCCTCAGTGCGCCGCGGTTGAAGCAATCAGGTCCCGGATGGAGCCCGATTCGGGTAAAGGCCCGGCTTGAGGACGGCGCCAGAGGCGCAGCCAGAAGCAATCATGCACGCGCACCAGGCGCGCCTGGACGGGCTCGGACTCTTCGATGGCGTTGGCGAGAGCCATGGCCAACGCCCGCTCCGTGGCCGCCTCGATCAATTCCGCAGACGGAAAGCGCGCTTCCAGGGCGCGTTCGTGCGCCAACCGGAAGTGAGATCCCGGCACCAGTCCGGCTTCAACCCGCAGTCCGGTCATGCGCTCGACGGCCAGCGCCAGGGCGGGATCGACGCGGTCCTCAAAACCCAGATAAAGGATCTTTCCTGCCGCCACGCGCAGGGGCAGCGCCCCGAAGGCGTCGATAAAGAGCCGCGGCACGAGCGGCGTGAGGTCTTCGGGATTGTGATACTCGATGCTGAGCACCGGGCAGCCCCACTGCAGGCCCAGGGTCCGCGTCACCAGCTCCTCGCTCGTGCTCCTCTGCCGCACCAGCCATTCGCCCAGCTTTCCCGACCCCGCGCTGCGCTGCGCGGCCAGCGCCGCGCGCAGATCTTTCCCAGAGATCCATCCCTGCTCCAGCATGGCCAGCCCCAGCGGAATGCGATGGCGGTGGGTCTCGCGCACCGGGCCCCGCGCATCCATCTCGCGCCGTAAAGCCGCCTCCACGCACGCCCGCGTGCATGCGGCCGAGCAGCACCAGCCGTTCTCGAAGACCGGCGCCTCCCGGCTGCGCCACAAGTGAAGCCAGCCCGAGGCACAGCGGGGATTGGCGCAGGTGCGGAAGATCGCACTCTTTCGCTGCCGTGAAGATGGGCCGGAGCGCACGTCTCGGGACGTAAGCCCGGCCGCGCCCTCTGCCGCCCCAAAACCGCCTTCGCCGCCGGCCCTCCCTTCGGCCCGCGCCGCGGATCGCCTCAAAAGAGACATCGCACGCTCTCCAGGCGTTTTTTGGGCGCCGCAACCTCGGTGACGCGCAGCCCGAAGTTGCCGTTGACCAGCACCACCTCGCCGCGCGCCACAATTTTGTCGCCCACAATCAGGTCCACCGGGTCGGCCACATGGCGATCCAGTTCGACGACATCGCCCGGCCCCAGATCGAGAATCTCGCCCAGCGGCATCTCGCGCGCGCCAAAGCGCAGCGAGGCTTCGAGTTCGACATCGAGCAGCAATTCCTGGCCGGGAGTCAGACCTGGGGTCGAGTTAGGAGTGGGGGGCAGGGGCGCCGCGGCCGCGCGCGCATCCCGGTCGCCGGCGCGCGATGCCGCCGGCGCGCTGGCTTCCGCCTGGGACTGCGCTTCGACCGTGCGCAACTCGTCCCGCACCAGGATCGTCCACGCGCGATCGCCGGCGCGGAGCTGAAAGGCGTGCGAGATCTGGCTCTGGGCCGCGATCTCTTCGCTGGCCGCGACTTTGCACTTCTGGCCGGTGCGCGCCAGCAGTTCTCCGGCCGCGGCATCGAGAGTCTCGCGTACCAGTTCCTTCCAGCCGGCCTTTTGATCCACACCCTCGCCAACCAGGGGCGTCTCGAGAATCGCGCCGTCGAGGAGGATGGCGAATCGTCCCGTCACGTCTCCCGCCAGGGTTGCCGCCCATCCAAAGGACCCGCCCGCGAGCGGCTTGGGCAGGGACTCGGAGAGCTCCGGCTCCCCGGCCAGGGCCTGCGAGAAGAGCGCTGCGGCCACTTCCGCCCAGCAATCGAAGTAGGTCTTCATGGCTCACCCCCGGCGACGGCGCGCTCTACCCGCGCCGCGCGGCGCTCTCCGTGGCGCATGGCCTTGGCCAGCATGAGGGGCAATCCAGCGACGCGCCACTCGGAGAGCGCGTTCGTGCCCACATCGAGGCGCAAGACGTCTCCTGGCTGGAGCTCTTCGAGCGTACTGGCGGCCAGGCGAACCGTGGGCAGCTGCAAGGTGCAGCCAAAGTTGATGCGCCGCGCCACGGCCTCGATCCGCGACCGGGTCTCGCCGGTATGGCGGCAGCGCCGGCCCCAGTCGGTGGTCAGGCGGCGCAGGATGGTGTTCGCAACCACGGCGGGAAAGGCCAGGTTCAACAGCCCCGAACTGTGCGGCATGCGGATTTCGAAGCTCAGGCAGAGCGCCTTCTCGGTCACGGAGATGATGCGCGCCACCTGGGTCTGCATCTGGCGGCGCTCGAAGTTGAAGCTCAGACCTACCTGCTGCCAGGCAACCGTCAGTTCACGGCAGACGATCTCCACCACGCTGCCGAGAATCGATTCCTCGATGTCGGTCAGCTCGCGCAAGGGACCGTCCTTGCCGTCCCCGCCCAGAAGCAGGTCGATCATCGGCGGCGCGAGGCCGAGATCGAGCTGCAACACCGAGAGCGCGCCCAGGGGCTCCAGCCTTACCGAGGCTACATAACTGATCTCGGGAATTCTGAGCAGAAACTCATTGAACTGAATCTGTTCTGCCGAAACCAGGTTGACCTGAAAGCGGGTGCGCAGCCATGCGGCCAGATTGTGGGTGAGGTTGCGCGCGAACAAGTCGTTCAACATGCTGATGGCGCGCAACTGGTCGGTCGAGATCTGCCCGGCGGAAGAGAAGTTATAGGGCACGATACGGGCCCGCGCCTCGGGCCGGGACGATTCGGGCGAAGTGCTGCGCGCGGCTTCAAAGAGCGCATCGATCTCATCCTGCTTGAGTGTCTTCTCTGTCAATTTCCGCTCCTTAACCGAGTTCTATCAACGTTTCTCTAGCTTTATCCCGCCCCCGTTTTCCGCGCCCGGCCGGACTGCCCATGCCGGAGTTCAGGTCTTGCGCGGCGGTTTGCGGGGCGAAATACGGTCGCCCGCGCCCCGGGCCGCCAGATCGCGCAGAGCCGCGCGCAGATGCACCACTGCCGATGCATGCACCTGCGAGACGCGCGACTCGACCACGCCCAGCGCCAGGCCGATCTCGCGCATGGTCATCTCTTCGTAGTAGTAGAGGGTCATCACCAGCCGTTCGCGATCGGGCAGGTTGGCGATAGCCTCGGCCAGCCGGTCCTCGAGTTCGCCGCGCAGGCAGCGGAAAAGCGGATCTTCGTCAGGACGGCCCGGCACATAGGCCAACTCTTCCTCGCCGGAGTTCTCGCTGCGCTCCAGATGCAGGGTGCCGATCTCGAGGCCCTTCAGATCCCCGAGCAACTGCTGGTAATCCTCAAGACCAACGCCCATCTCGGCGGCGACCTCCGCCTCGCCCGGCGCACGGCCCAGACGCGCGGTCAAGATGCGGATGGCCTCCTCGACGGCGCGGCCCTTGCGGCGCAGTTCGCGCGGGCTCCAGTCGAGGGTGCGCAGGCTGTCGAGGATGGCGCCCCGGATGCGGAACTGCGCGTAACTGCGAAACTGCACTTTCTTTTCGGGATCGAATTTGGCGAAGGCGTCCATCAATCCAACCACGCCCGCCGAAACCAGGTCCTCGATATCGACGTGCTGCGGCAGACGCTCATGGATGCGGCGCGCCAGAAAGCGCACGATCGGCAGGTGATCGAGGAGGACCCGCTCCTGCTCGCCAGTGAGAACCGGCGATCCTCCGGCCGAAGGAGGGTAGTTCGCTGCCCCGGCGCGGCGGCTCGCGGGTTTGGAGTCTCTCACGGCAGCGCTTCCATCGACTCCCATCGGCTTTTCCCCTCACGCGCACGCGGTCTTTCCGCTGGCTGCCTCGATCCGCGGCTTCACCCCTTCGGATGCCGCCCTCAACGGGCGGTGCCGACGAGGCGCAGCCGGATCTCCGGTGGAATCTCGCCGGCGGCAACGACGGCGAGACGAGGCAACACCGGTTCCAGCCACCGCTTGACGTGATAGCGGGCCGGACTAGGGCAAAGGAGCACGGGCGGTGCCGCAGAGGAGGCGGAACCGATAAGGGATCTCACAGAATCGGTGAGGCGGCGGACCACCGGGGTCCCGGCGGGAGCGGCTGCCGCCAGCAGGCGCTGCCCGCTTTCGGGCGCAACCGCCGCCAGGATCTCCTCTTCGAGCCCGGGATCGAGCAAGAGAACCGGCAGCTGGCCGTCGCCGTCGAGCAGCGGCCGCACCAGCCTCCGTCCCAGGGCCTGCCGCGCGGCCTCGACCAGGGCTACCAGGCTCTTGTTTACGGGCGCGGTTTCGAGCAGCGCTTCCAGGACCGCGCCCAGATCGCGGATTGAAACGCGCTCCCGCAGCAACTGCTCGAGAACCCGCGCCACCTCGCCCAGCGTGAGGAGTTTGGGCACCAGTTCCTCGAGCAGCTTGGGGTGCGAGTCGTTGAGCGCATCCAGCAAACGCTTGATCTCGGCGCGCCCCAGCAGTTCGCCGGCATGCTGGCGGATGAGCTCGCCCAGGTGCGTGGTGATCACCGTGACCGCGTCGACCACGGAGTAGCCGGCGGCGATGGCCTGTTCTTCGAGGGCCGGCGCGATCCAGACGGCCGGCACCGCGAAGGCGGGTTCGCGCGTCTCTTTGCCGGTGAGCGGCCGCCGGCCGGGCTCTCCGGAGACGGCCAGCAGGTGCGGACCCTCGGTCTGCCAGCGGCCGATCTCGATGCCGCGCAGCGAGATCACGTACTCCCTGGGCTTGAGGCGCAGGTTGTCCGAGATATGCACGGGGGGAACCAGAAAGCCCATCTCCGACGAAAGGTGGCGGCGCAGGGTGCGCACCCGGCTCAACAGTTGCCCGCCCTGCTTCTCGTCGACCAGCGGAATCAGCTGGAAACCGATCTCGAGGGTCAGGTCCTCCAGGCGCAGCAGCGAGGTGAGTTCCGAGCTTTGCGCGGCGCCCTCGGCCTTTTTCTTCTCGGCGGGGGCCAATTCGGCGGGCAGGGCCAGCGGTTGCGCCGCAAGGCGTCTCGCGCCCACGAACAGCCCCCCGGCCACGGCCAGAAAGGCCAGCTTGGGCAGCCCGGGAATCAGGCACATGCAGGCCGAGACCGTGCTTGCCATGTACAACGTGGCCGGCCGGCCCAGCAGTTGCTGGCGGATCTCGCCGCCCAGCATGCCGGCCGAGTTGGCGCGGGTGAGCGTGATGCCGCCGGCGACCGAGACCAGCAGCGAAGGAATGATCGTGACCAGCCCATCGCCCACCGTGAGCACGGTGTAGGTGCGCGCGGCCTCGCTCAGGTCGATGCCCATCTGCAGGGTTCCGATCAGCAGGCCGGCGACGATATTGATGCCGGTAATCAGGATGGTGGCCAGAGAATCGCGCTGGTTGAAGCGCGCCGCGCCGTCCATGGCGCCGTAGAACTCGGCCTCGCGGGCGATGGCCTGGCGGCGGCGCCGCGCCTCGGCCTCGTCGATCAGCCCCGCGTTCAGATCGGCGTCGATGGCCATCTGCTTGCCGGGCAGAGCGTCGAGCGTGAACCGGGCCGTAACCTCGGCGGTACGCACGGCGCCGTGGGAGACGACCAGAAACTGGATGGCGACCAAAGCCAGGAAAAGCACGAAGCCGACCACGTAATTGCCGCCTACGACGAACTGGCCGAAGGCCTCGATCACCCTGCCTGCCGCGGCCGTTCCCTCCTGGCCGTGCAGCAGGATGCGGCGGCTGGAGGCGATGTTGAGCGAGAGGCGGAAGAGGGTGAGGAGCAGCAGGAGCGTGGGAAAGACCGAGAGCTCGACGGCGCGGCGAATCTGCACCGCGGAGAGGAAGACAATGGCGGAGGCGGCCATCGAAAGCGCCAGCAGCATATCCAGGCCCCAGGCCGGCAGCGGCACGATCATGACAAAAACCACGCTGATCGCCGCCATGGGCAGCAGGTAGTCGCGCAGCCGGTGCCAGATCGGGGATGGCGCGGCAAGAGTGCCTGCGGGCAAGGTCGCTGTGCTCATTGATACCCTCCTCCAAAACTCAAGAGCGCGGTGCGCCTCCAAAACCCGGAGCCGCGGAGCGGGCGCGCGCCTGGCGCTCGCGGAGCTCGGCCTCGACGCGCTGGCGATAGAGATAGGCCAGAATCGCGGCCACCGCGGCATAAAGCTCGACAGGAATGGCCTGGCCCACCTCGACGGTGCGGTAGAGCGACTGCGCAAGCGGCGGATTCTCCACAATGGGCACGCCCGCCCAGCGCGCCTCGGCCTTGATCTCCTCGGCCAGCAGGTTGCGGCCCTTGGCCAGCACCTTGGGGGCCTCCATGGTCACGAAATCGAAGCCCAGGGCCACCGCGTAATGCGTAGGATTGGTCAGGACCACGGCGGCCTTCGAAACATCCGCTTTCACGCGGCGGCGGCGCATCTGGCGCTGCAGGTTGCGGATACGGCCGCGAATCTGCGGGTTGCCCTCGGTCTCCTTGTACTCGTCGCGCAGGTCCTGGCGGCTCATCTTGAGGCGCGACTCGCGGCTCTGCCACTCGACCATATAGTCGATGGACGCCCAGGCGAAGAGCAGCCATGCCGCGGCCAGCAGCAGGCCGTAGACGTCCCGGCCCAAAAGCTCCAGCCGTTCGGTCGAAAACGGCGGGATCGAAAGCTGATGGGCGATGCGTTGCACGGCGAAGACGGCGAGAAAGGTGGCCGGAATGAGCGATTTGCCGAGCCGCGCCGCGGCACGCAGCGAAAACAGGTTCTTGACGTTCGCCACGGGGTTGATGCGCTCCGGTTTCCACGCGATGGCGCTCGGGTGCACGCTCACGCCGCCGGTCTGGGCGATGGCTGCAGAGAGAGCGCCCACGGCGACGAGAGCCATGACGATGGCCGGAGGCGTCAGCACCTCAAGGATCAGGCGGCGCGCGGCCGCGAGCGTCGGCTCCAGGGTGGCCGGCTCCCAATGGGCCGGGGCGCCGAGCGCAAGAAACCCGGCAAAGGCGCTGCGCCAGGCCTCCATGGTCCGGCCGCCCAGAGCCCCCAGCCCAAGTGCTCCAGCCAGGGTTCCCGCGGCCGCCGTCAGCTCGCGGCTGTGCAGGATGTCGCCTTCCCGGTGCGCCTTTTCGCGCCGGTGCTGCGTGGCTTGTTCGGTGCGCTCTCCGGGCACGGTTCAGCCTCCCAGCCCCGGCGCCGAACCCGGGAGGACGATCAGCCGCTCGGCCATGTCGAGCAGTTCCGCGAAACGCGCTTCGATGAAGCGCGGCCAAAGCGCCAGAGAGCCCAGCAGGATCACAAAGCCCGTCAAAGTCTTGAGAGGCACGGTCAGCATCATCACCGGCAGTTGCGGGCTGAGCTTGCCCATAAGGGCCACCGAGATCTCGACCAGCATGGTCGCGGCCAGCACCGGCGCGGCCAACTCGAGAGCGGCCAGAAAGATGCCCCCCGCGGCGCGCACGATGACCCGTGCGGCCGGGGGCCCGAGCGCGAAGGCTCCCAGGGGCACGGCATGAAAGCTGCGCACCATCGAAGCCAGCAGAATCCGGTCCAGGCCGGCGGTGATCAGGACCAGCGTGCCCATCAGTTGAAAGAGGTCGCCCAGAAGCGGGGTCTGGATGGCCGAGGCCGGGTCCATCAGGTTGACCAGCGAGAAGCTGAATTGCAGGCCCACGACCTGGCCGGCGAAGAGCATCATCTCGTTGACGAGCGCCAGCGAGAGTCCGTACACCAGACCGGCCGCGAGCTCTCCGATGATCGACGAGAAGCTGAGCGACGCCTGCGCATGCGGCAGCGCGGCCACCAGCGGCGCAAGCAGGAAAGCGACCGCGCCCGCGAAGACCGCCTTGACGCGCATGGGCAAGGCCGTCGAGGAGAAAAATGGCGCAAAGGCCAGCATCCCGCTGACCCGCACCAGGGACAGCAGCATTGCGCTCAGGAATGTCGGCCAGTCGGTCATGTTTATCTCTCAAGCGGGGTTAGCGGAGTTAGCGGTGTTAGCGGAGCTAGGAGCCTTTAACTCCGCTAACACGCGCGAAGCGCGGCTAACTCCGCTAGCTCCGCTCACCCCAGATAGCGGTGGAAGTCTCCCAGCAAGAGGCGCGTATACGTGGCCAGCCGCTCCAGAAACCACGGCATGCCGACCAGCAGGATGAGCACGATCGCGGCCAGGCGCGGCACGCTGGTCAGCGATTGCTCCTGCAGGCTGGTCAGGGTCTGCACCAGGCTGAGCACAAAGCTCAGCGCCGCCGCGGCAAGCAGCAGCGGCGCGGCCAGAATCATGGCCTCGCGCAGCAACTGGCGCATCAGTTCGGCAACCAGATCGGGTGTCATCGGCCTCCCTTCAAAAGCTGCGCAGCAAGGAATTGGCCAGCAGGTTCCAGCCGTCCACCATCACAAAAAGCAGAATCTTGAGCGGCGTCGAGACCACGACGGGCGGCAATTGGAACATGCCGATCGATGTGGTGATCGCAGCCGTGACCATGTCGATCAGCAAAAAGGGCAGATACAGCACCGCGCCGATCGAAAACCCGGCCTTGAGTTCGGAGAGGATGTAGGCCGGAACCACCACGCGCATGGGCAGGTCGTCGGGCGTGTTGGGCCGGGGCATCTGGCCCGCCGCCGTAAACAGCGCCAGGTCCTTTTCGCGTGCGTATTTGAGCAGGAAATGCTTGACCGGCTGGGCGCCGCGGTCGATGGCCTCGAGTCCGGTAATCTGGCCGTTGCGGTAGGGTTCGACGGCCTGCTGGTCGACTTGATTGAGGACCGGCGTCATGATGAACCACGCCATCATCAGAGCCAGGCCCATCAGCGTGGGATTCGAGGGCGCGGTCTGCGTGCCCAGGGCCTGGCGCAGGAAGTGAAAGACCACCAGCAGGCGCACCAGCGGCGTCATGGCCATCAGAATCGCGGGCAGCAGGGTGATCAGCGTGAGAGCGAAGAGAATCGTCCACGGCGTGGCGTCGGAAGGCCGCAGCTTGCTATTCAAATCGGGCAACAGCGGCGCGGCCGCCGGAGCCGCCGCGGCCAGGCGAAGAAGCCACATGCCCATCACGAGATCCTCGACCGGCCGTCGAGCGCGCGGCGGGCTGCGGCGTGCGCCCGCGAGCTCCGCTCTCGATCCAGTGGATAGAAGGCCGGCCCGCCTTCGGCCGAGGTCGCGACCAGAATCCTGCGGCCTTCGGCTTCAATCAACGCCAGCGACTGGCGCGGCGCCAGGCTGATGCGCTCGAGCAATGCCAGGCGCGGCGTCCGGCGCCGCCTGCCGCACAGCTTCTCGATCAGCCACGCCCCCAATCCACCGCCGTTCCCAGCGCCGTTTCTCGTCTCCCCATCCGCTCCACCCGCCATGCTGCCGACCCTCCTCATGCCTTCCTACGCCAGCCGCGTGATGCGCACTGCCAACCGCGTTTCCACCACTTCGAACTCGCTCCACGCCACCTGCACGTCGCCCGACGCCAGGGGAAGATCCTCGCCGTGGCTCCATTGGCTTTCGATCACCGCTCCGGGAGCCAGGGCCAGCAATTGGCGCACGCGGAAGTTGCGCACCGGAACGCTCACATCCAGCTCCACGGACAATCGGGAGATCCGCGCCGGGAAAGCGGTCTCTTCCCCGCTCGGCTGCGGTTGCGGCGCCGGAACCAGGGCCTGAACGGCCTCTGGGGCGGCGCGCTCGGCCGTTGCTGCTCCCGGTTTTGGCACGCCCGTAGCTGCCGGCGGTGGTTGTACTGTCGCCATTTCGGACACTCAAGGAGCAGAAGGAGGTCCAGAGGGGGGTGGAAAGGATTGGAATGGCTTAAGAATTGCGCCGGCACCTTGTCCGCTTTCCGTCGTGTCTTAGCTTGACCCCGTCGTGAAAGGGCACGGCCTCACAGCTTGCTGAAAAAATCCGATGGCATTCTGTTTTGTAACAGGGCACGAGTTTACTCGTGCCGTAACCGTCGCAAAATGAGGGCGGGCTTTAGCCCCTGAGGGAGCTTCGTACGGGAATTCGTTACTTGTTCCCCATTTTTCGCCAAGCTGTTCAGTCGTGCCGTAATCGCAGCAAAATGAACCGGGGCTTTAGCCCCCGAGGCATCGTTGTTCTCAAACCGATACACCACCCCGCTTTCCGTCCATGCTGCAAGCCCATCCGCCTCGCTGCTACACTGAGGTGAGGAAAGCTCTTTGGCGTTCCCATCCCGCCCGGATGTGGAAGTGCCGCTCTGCGAGGTCGGAAATCATGCCGGAAGCCAAGGAAAACCAGAGTTTGACAGCCACCAGCCTGCGCCTCAAGATCGGCCTCGCCGAGATGCTCAAAGGCGGCGTCATCATGGACGTGATGAACGTCGAGCAGGCGCGCATCGCCGAAGAGTCCGGCGCTGTCTCCGTCATGGCTCTCGAACGCGTTCCCGCCATGATCCGCGCCGAGGGCGGCGTGGCCCGCATGGCCCGGCCCAGCCTGATCAAACAGATCATTCAGACCGTTTCCATCCCGGTGATGGCCAAGGCGCGCATCGGGCACTTTGCCGAGGCGCAAATTCTCCAGGAATTAGGCGTGGACTTCATCGACGAGAGCGAGGTGCTGACCCCCGCTGACGAGGCGCATCACATCGATAAACATGCATTTACCACGCCCTTTGTCTGCGGCGCGCGCAATTTGGGAGAAGCATTGCGGCGCATCGCCGAGGGCGCGGCCATGATCCGCACCAAGGGCGAAGCCGGCACCGGCGACGTCGTCCACGCCGTCCGCCACATGCGCCAGATCATCCGCGAGATGCGCGCCCTCACCGTCCTCAGCGAGCAGGAACTCTACGCCGCGGCTAAGGAACACCAGGCCCCCTACGAACTGGTCCGTATGGTCGCCGGGACGGGCAAGTTGCCGGTGCCGAACTTCTCAGCCGGCGGCATCGCCACCCCCGCCGACGCGGCTCTGATGATGCAGCTCGGCGCAGAAGCCATCTTCGTCGGCTCGGGAATCTTCATGAAGGAGCGAGCAACACCTTTGGATGTCGAGAACGACCCCAAGGAGCGCGCCGAAGCGGTCTCGCGCGCCAAGGCCATCGTCGTCGCCACCACTCACTACAACGATCCCAAAATTCTCGCCGAGGTCGCCGCCCAGGTCACCGGCACCATGACCGGCCTGGCCGCCGCCTCCATCGAAGAGAAAGACCAGCTCCAAACCCGCGGCTGGTGAGCTTGCCGCTCGGGCAGACGCTCGCTATTCGCTCGCAAAAGGTTCGCAGCCCTCCATCCTGCGCCAACGGAGGGAGCAGGGGCCTTTAGACCCCTGAATGCTGAACCTTTAATAGCTGGCCTTTAGGCCCGGGCTTTTCGTTTATGCTGTTGAAATGCGTTTCGCTCCTCAGGAAACCCGCACTTACTTCGTTACCACGGTGACAGCCGAACGCCACAGCTTCTTTCAAGTCACGGCTACTGCGGAGTTGGAGGCAGCCATCTCTCAGAATCGATGAACGCCTTGCTTAACTGCGAGATAAGTGAGAGGTTTGACGGCACGCGCGGGTGGCCTGGTGTAGACTGATCTTCGCAGACTCCTGGAGCACTGAGATGCCGATCTGTCAGAGCGCGTACCTGCGGAAGTGGCAGGCGGCTCAGAAGGAAAAACGTGAAACTCAATAAGATATTTTCAATCATTCTTGGGCTTTCGCTCCCGGTAGGCCCAATTTCTTTTGCACAAGACAGGCCCACGCCAGAGAAGAGTATAGAGATTAGGCAGTTGGAGTACTCAACCGAAGTCGTTTCGCGGCTGCCTGGTGACTGGAAAAGATATGACGGGGACCGCGGGGAACATCGGTGGGTAAACATGGCCTCCATTCGGCACGTAAAATATGGAGCCGTCGTGATTGAGATTATAACCCCGTCAGTGGATGGCACAAATCCCGAAGCACTCATCTTAGATTGTCGTGGACACTATACGTTTTACCCAAATACTGGCGGAACTGAACCCTTCATAGGATGGCGGTCGTCAGCGATGTGGCCACTTGTGGTTCCGATTACGAAAGACGTTTGCGCTACACGGTGACTATTTCTGAGCGCCAATCTTCGCTTGGAATTACTCACGCGATATGGATGTATGCGAACGCCCCCTGCATGAAAGACCCATGGTGTGATTGCCCAACAGCCGCAGATATTCGGCAGGATTCTGCTCATCGCGCAGCCAATGGGAAGAAATATGAAATCGCCAAGGGGTTATTCGTAGACGGCAAGTGGACATGGCCCGGAGTTGAGGAAGGATGTAAATGTTGTTCGAGACCAGTCTTGCCATGGTCGGGAGAATAAGAATCCCTTACATACCCGATTTCGTTGCAAGATTGACCCCGGTGACAACAATGTAGGGTTTGGACCAAATGAAAGGACGATTTGATATCGACCGATAAAAATTCCGAGTTCCTGAAAAGCCTTGGATTCAATCTAGAAGGCCTAACCCAGCTAGGCGCATTTATTGGGTTTTATGCTGTAAATGTAGCCAGAATCGGCGCATCAATGCAGCCCTATCTAGAAAAAATGGCCCCAACTCTAGCTGCATTGGCCAAGACCGATTGGGTAGCCGCAAAACGACGATTGGATGAGCTGCCAACAAAATCAAAAGAAGCCATGGTTCTAGCTTCATCCAAAGGTTGGTTTTTTGGTTGGCACGAGTCGCTGCCTGAACTGATGGCACTTATTGAAAAACTCGACGTCATAGAAAAAACTGCCGTAGATGCGTTAATGGGGCAGTACTACCGAAACAATCTCCAGCCTTTTACAGATGAAATAGTGCAGAAGTATCCGCATAGAGGAGGATGTCCCACCCATAGTTGAAAGTTGAGCGGCGGTTCAGCCTGATTCTGAAAGAATCGGGTTGCCACACCTTGAAGGGAGAACCGCCGTGAAGAAAGCTTATCGCACCATCCGCACGC
>Ga0182030_10004721_pt1 | contig 29077 bp, 23 predicted proteins | sample 812S3MmetaG_FD_121299 | JGI IMG/M metagenome (GOLD analysis project Ga0182030, IMG submission 121299) | Permafrost microbial communities from Stordalen Mire, Sweden - 812S3M metaG (Illumina Assembly) | ecosystem: Environmental > Terrestrial > Soil > Wetlands > Permafrost | place: Sweden...
ACCGTCCACTTGTTCTCGTCGTAAGCCTTCAACACTCGCTGGCGTAAATCCAAGGAATAAGCTCGCATGGACCCAGAGCATACCTCATTGCCGTCATGTGCATAATACTTTAATATGCTCTACTCTCGGTTATTCTTCCGGAATGCCACAAAAGAAAAATCCGGTTTGGACTTTGAGTCCAAACCGGATTTTAAATTTTCGTCCCTGAAGCAAAAATCAGAGGGAAAAGCTTCCCCAATAATTCAGCTTGGGCTCCTTGGCCTTACGGCGACGCTTTTCGCTGGGCTTCTCGTAATTGCGACGGGTGCGCGCTTCGCGCAACGTGCCTTCACGATCCAGTTTTTTCTTGAGACGTCGCAATGCCTTATCGACGGACTCGCCTTTTTTTAATCGTACTTCGCTCAACGTAATTCACCTCGATCCATTTAAATTTGGTCCGCAAGACGTTAGTCTACGGACAAGCATTGTAATGGCGGCGGGCTCCGTGTCAAAGAAATCAGTTAACATACTTATCATCAATGATTTACATTTTGATTTACAGACTCTCCAAGCGGCTGCGCGCCCAATTCATCGATCAAAAAGCCCCAAATGTCGGTACCCATCTTGATCGTTTTGGACACCTGATCACCGCCGCCGTGACCACTTTGCGTTTCCAATCGAAGCAAAATCGGGTTGGGACTGCTCGTCGCGGCCTGCAACGCCGCAGCCATTTTGAATGCATGCATCGGAGCAACGCGGTCGTCGTTTTGTGGTGTGCAAAAAAGCACGGAAGGATAAGGCGTATGCGGGTTGACGTGATGATAAGGCGAGTACGCGTAGAGCGCCTTGAATTGCTCCGGGTCGTCGGGCGAACCGTATTCGGGCACCCATAATTTTCCGCCGCCGAAAAGAGGATACCGGATCATGTCGAGCACCGGCGCCTCACATACCACCGCGCGAAAGAGATCGGGCCGCTGCGTCAACATCGCGCCAGCCAGCAAGCCGCCGTTGGAACCGCCGCGCACCGCCAGCCGTTCCGGTTTGGTATAGCCCTCGTGGACCAGATACTCCGCCGCCGCGATGCAATCATCGAAGACGTTCTGCTTCTTGAGCAGCATCCCGTCCTGGTGCCACTTCTCGCCGAATTCGCCTCCCCCGCGCAGGTTCACCATGGCAAAACCGCCGCCCGCTTCGAGCCAGCAATAAATGCCGCCGGAGAACGAGGGCAACTCGCTGATGTCAAAGCCGCCATAACCGTAGATCACGAACGGAGTGCTGCCATCAAGGAGGATGTCCTTGCGATGCACGATGAACATCGGGACCTTGGCGCCGTCCTTCGACGCAAAGAACTTTTGCTCCACGACATAGGGCGACGGATCGACCGGAATTTCCATTTTGGCCCAAAGCTTTTGTGACAAATCGGTGACACTGGTCTGAAAAATTTCCGGAGGCTGCGTGAAATTCACGAACTCGTAGAAAAGCTCGTCGTAATCGGGATTGCCTGCCGCGCCTGCGGTCCCAATACCCGGCAATTCGAGCTTGCGAATCGATTTGCCCTCCAGGTCGCGAATTTCAATCCGGCTCGTGACACTCTCCAGTCCGTTGAGCACGAGGTGATTACCCACAACTGACGCATCCTGAAGCACCGCCGTCGGCGACTCGGGCACGATCTCGCGCCATTTCGAGCGGCGCGGATTATCCAGGCCAACCTTGAAGAGGCGATAACGCGGCGCGTCCTCATTAGTGAGGATATAGGCCTGCCCCTTCCACGCTTCCAGCGAGTAGGAAAAGTCCTTTCCCACCACAATCGGCTTCCAACTGCCGGCCAAGTCCGCCGTCGGCTGCCCCTTCAACGGCTGGTAGTAGACATCATTTCTGTTTCCTCCATTGTCCTGCACAAAAAAGATCCAGTTCCCATCGCGCGAAACGTAACTGCCAATGTACTTGGTCGGATCGCCCGTCTTGGCGTGAATCACCGGGTCCTTTTTCGAATCGGTTCCGAGCTTATGATAGCGAACCACGGCGAGGCCGGGCCGGTCCGCGATATGGGCCGGATCGGCTGGTGGCAGATAGGTGTAAACGAATCCGGAACCGTCGGACAGCCACGAGGGGTCGGCATACTTCGCGCCCTCAATCACCTCACCGGGCAGGTCCGTGCCGCTCGCCACGTCCCTCACGTAGAGCGTCGCCTCATCCGCATTGTTCGGCCTCAACGTGTAGGCGAGCAGCTTGCCGTCGAGCGTCGTGGCCGACGCGCCCAGCGAGGCATTATTCGTTGCGATAAATTGATTGGGATCGATCAGGACATGCTCAGCTTGCGAATCGTTCACAGGCCGCCAGTAGAGCACCTCCTTTTCCTCGCTCGCCTTTCGCTTCATGTAGAAGTAGCGGTCACCCGCGCGGCCCGGCGCAGAAATCGTGTCGATGCGAAGGAGTTGGGAGTAGCGCTTTCCCAGCGCATCGCATCCGGGCAGGGCGTCGAGGTAGCTGCGCGCCAGCTTGTTCTGCGCGGTGAGCCAGTCCTGCACTTCGGGCGCCTTGATGTCTTCGAGCCAGCGATAAGGATCGGCCACCGTGACGCCGAAGTGGATTTCGGAAACGTCAACGGTACGCGTAGGCGGATAAGTCAACGGTAGGTCGGGCATGGGCTGTTGAATGGCTTCGGCGGTGGAACCGGCGGTTCGTGGTTTCAAAGCTAGAGTGAAGATCAGGGCGGAGAGAACGAGAAAAGCCAAGCCATATAAGATACCTCCCACGGACGGCCCGTGCCCATGGGATTTGGCTTCTTCAGGATTCAACTGCGGCGGAATGAGGGTGCCCATAATCCCACGAACCTACGTTTTCGCGACAAGGCCACAAGCTCCGAACGCATGAAAATAGCGAACCTGAATCGTCCGCCGCATTATTTGACACCGGCTTTCCAGGCAATAATCTATCCATATGTCCCCCGGCTTCCTGAGTGCCGCTCAAGTCGACCACTTTATCAACCGCGGCTACGTGTCCGTGCCTGACTGTTTCTCACGCGATCTGGCCAAAGAACTGACGGATCGCGCCTTTCTAAGACTCGGGTACGACCGGGACGACCCCTCCACTTGGATAAAACCGCGGATCCACATGGCGCTTGGCCGCAAGGATGATTTCGAGACCTTCTCACCCAAGGCCTTCGCCGCAGCGGCGGATCTGGTCGGCGGCGCGGACCGGATCAAGCGCCCCGCGATGTTTCATCCCGAGGGATTCATCATCAATTTCAGCGAGGGCGCCGACCGTCCGTGGGAGCCGCCTTCCACCCAATCGCCCGGCTGGCACAAGGATGGCAACTGGTTTCATCACTTCCTCGATTCGCCCGAGCAGGGGTTGTTGATGATCTTCATCTACTCCGACATCAAGCCACGCGGCGGTGGAACGTTTGGCGCACTCGATTCGATTGGCGTGGTAGCGCGGTTCATGGCTGAACGTCCCGAGGGGCTTGATCCCTCCCAATTCAGCTTCAAGACCCTGGCAAACGAATGCCATGATTTCATTGAGTGGACCGGCAATGCCGGCGACGTCGTGCTCGTGCATCCGTTCATGCTCCATGCGGTGTCCCAAAATCATTCGGGCATCCCCCGCTTCATCATCAACCCGGCGCTGAGCCTGGCCGAGCCGATGAACTTTAACCGTGCGAATCCCGACGCCTTCTCGCCGGTAGAACTTGCTGTGCTGAAGGGACTTGAGGTAGATCGGTACGATTTCCACGCAACCACGCCCCGGCACAGTGTCGTTTCACAGCAGGCGAAGGATCAACAGAGGCTGCTTGAGGAAGAAAAGCTCGCGCTTGCCCGAGTGAGGTAATAAATTACCTTTTCCCTCGCTCGCCAACTACATTCATTAAACCCCTAACGACATATGCCCACGACCATCTACACTCATGTCGACAGCCCTTTAGGCCAACTGCTGGTAACCGGCCGCGAAGGCAAATTAAGCGGGCTTTATTTCGCGGATCAACCGCACGCGCACATCGATCCCGACTGGGTCCGGCAGGATGACGCCGACATCTTCGCTCAAACCGCGCAACAGCTTGTCGAATATGCCTCGGGCGAACGGGAACGCTTCGATCTCCCGCTCGGTTTAAGCGGAACGCCGTTTCAATTGCGCGTCTGGAACACGATCGCAAGGATTTCCTTCGGCCAGACCATCACCTATAGCGATCTCGCGCAGCGAATCGGACGCTCGCCCAAGGAGGCCCGTGCCGTTGGGACCGCGACGGGACAGAACCCGGTATGTTGGATCGTTCCCTGCCATCGTGTCGTCGGGAAAAATGGCGACCTCACCGGTTATGCCGGTGGCCTCGCGCGCAAAAGCGCCCTGCTCGAATTTGAAGGCGCGAAATCCGTTGGTTGGGAAGCGATTCTTACGCACGGCGACAAGCAGTCCGCTCTCGCCATGGTATAATAACCATCCGTCGTTCAAGGATGACGGACTTGGAAAACCAGACTTTCGCAAAGATCACTGTAAGGGTTGAATCAGTGGACTGACTTTGAAAAAAATTCTTTCCAGATGAGTTTCGCTTCGTTTTGAGCTAACCTTTAATTGTGCCCAAAAAAGCCGTCGCCCTTTGCTTCCTCCTCGCATTCCTCGGAGCCGCGGTTTTCATCTATTTCACCTTCCCGCGCACGAAGGAGGAAATCCCCACCAGTAATAACCAGCGCGCTTTCCCCACCGAGCCTGTACCAACTCCTCACAGCGTCCCGGTGCCGGAGACGGTGCCGCACCCCGACACGCCCAAAGTACCGCCAGGCCCGAAGCTTCGCGTCATGGCCTGGGCCTCAGGGGCCGATGTGCAGAAGCTTGAAGCGGAAGCCGCGGCCTTCGGAGCAGCTACAGGCCGGGGCGCCGCGCTGACCATCGACAGCGACATGGCAACCTATCGCCGCGATTTGCAACAGGCCCTTGCCTCCGACTCGCCACCCGATGTCTGCCTGGTCGACGCGCGCGATTTTTCCGGGCTCGACCCGGCCCGCGATCTGGCCGACGCGACACCCCAGGCCGACACTGCTTCGCGCTGCATGGCCGCTTTCACGCGGGGCGCGGACGTCAAGGCCGTGCCGGACGAATTCTCGGTCGATGTCCTTTTCTACAATCCCGCCCATTTCGACCGGGCCGGCCTCGGCTATCCCGGCCCGCATTGGACTTGGGACATCCTCGAGGCGGACGCGCGCGCGTTGGAATCGCTCAAGCTCAAGGACGCCGCAGGCCAGGCGGTCTACCCGCTCGAATTACCCGCCGATTTCGATTTCTGGAACATCCTCTGCACCCAGGCGGGTCATCCGGCGCTCGATCTGGGCGTCTGGCACCTGTCGGACGTTGACACCAGGGAATCGCAAATCCGCGCCCTCGATCTCATCCACGAGATTTTCCAGGAACTCAGCATCACCGCGCCATTGCCGAAGGCGGGCGAGCCGCCCGGACGTCTTTTCGCGCAACAACGCGCCTCGCTTTTGATCGCCCCATCGGATCTCGCCGCTTCGCTGCCTTCATTCCCTTACGCCTTCACCGTTTTGCCGCGCGACATGCAGCGGGCCAGCCTGGCGCGCGTCAACGGCTGGGCGGTCACGGCCAAATCAACACAAACCGAAGCAGCGCGCGATCTGGCGGCCTACCTGGCGAATCAACCCGTCCACGCGGGATGGAGTTCCATCCATCAGCCGGCAGACGACACCTCGCCCGATGCCACTTGTTATGAAGCGTTCAGCCAGGCGCTCATTCCCCAGATCGATCCGAAAACCGCGCGGATGGCGCAATTTCTCGATCAGCAAATCAATCTCCTCGCCCGCAACGCGCAGGTGAGTACCAACGAACTTTTCGACCGCATCCAAACCGAATATCAGGGCGACATATCGCCTCCCCCGATCGCTGGCGGCCCGCCCGTGCCCGCCGGACAAAAGCCCGCCCCGAAGATCGAAGCCGCTCCCCAACTGCGCGGGCTTTAAAACGCAGCGGATACATTCCCGCGACGCCGGTCGCGTAAGCGACTCTAATAAAAGATCGTCATCCTGAGCCTGTCGAAGGACCTCTAATTATTTTGCAATTTGCCTTCCTCCCCCCTCAAAAAATTCCGTTAATTTGGAAAATTTGGTAATTACGTAAAGGTTCCCCTCCGGATTACAGCCCTCCGTAAATACTGACGTCCGCGGGTTTACTGCCCTCCGCAGGAGATTTCCCTTGCGCCTGCGCCGCCTTTGCACGGATGATTTCCCCTCTTATGGCAGAACCCATTGCAGTTGCAAAGATGGAGAAGATCGTCGCCTTGTGCAAACGGCGCGGTTTTATTTTTCAATCGTCGGAAATTTATGGCGGCCTCAACGGCGCCTGGGATTACGGCCCGCTCGGCGTCGAGCTGAAGCGCAACCTCAAGGATTACTGGTGGAAATGCATGACGCAGTTGCGCGACGACATCGTCGGCTTCGACGGCTCGATCCTGATGAACGCCGCCGTCTGGAAAGCCACTGGCCACGTCGATACGTTTTCCGACCCGCTGGTGGAATGCCTGCTCACGAAGAAACGTTACCGCGCCGATCAGATCGAGCCGCAGAGCGGGACGGCATATTATTACGAAGGCTTCAAAACCACGGACAAGTCGATGGAGGCTGATGTCCCTGGTGCCATACCTTCCACCAAATCGATGCTTATCGTAAAGCACCCATTCGCCGTTCTTGTTCCGAAGGGCAAGCCTGAGGCGTCGGCGCAAAAAATTGCCCGTCAGTTTTACGAAGCGTATAAAAATGGACTTAAACCTGATTCAGAACTGATCTTGACCGAAAGTAAACCGGAGGAGAACACCACCAAATTCAATCCCGAAAACGGGGCACAACTAAGCGAGCCCCGCGTCTTCAACCTGATGTTGAAAACCTACATCGGCCCGGTGCAGGACGAATCAGCCGTCACCTATCTCCGCCCCGAAACCGCCCAAGCCATGTTCGTCCAGTTCAAGAACGTGCTCGATGTCTCGCAAAAAAAGCTGCCGTTCGGCATCGCGCAAATTGGCAAGGCGTTCCGCAACGAAATCAATCCCCGCAACTTCACCTTCCGCTCCCGTGAGTTCGAGCAGATGGAGCTCGAATTTTTCGTCAAGCCCGGCACCGGACCCGAATGGCTCGAGAAATGGAAAGAAGAACGGCTCGCGTGGTACGAAGCCGTAGGCATTCCCCGCTCGAAGATACACGTTCTCACCGTGGCGGAAAAGGATCGTTCCTTTTATTCCCAAGGCACCTACGACCTCGAATACGAATTCCCGTTCGGCGTTCAGGAACTCGAAGGCATCGCCCATCGCGGCAACTACGATCTCACGAAGCATCAGACTGCCAGCGGCAAGCCGCTCGAATATTTCGACGAGGAAACGAAAACGAAATATTTGCCTGAGGTCGTCGAGCCCAGCGCAGGCGTCGATCGCACCGTTCTCGCGCTGCTTTGCGAGGCCTACGACGAGGAGACGATCAAGGATGAAGAGAGCGGCAAGGAAGAGACCCGAGTGGTGCTTCATTTTTCGCCGCGCATCGCGCCGATCAAGGCGGCTGTTTTCCCGTTGCTCAAGAACAAGCCTGAACTCGTGGCCATCGCGAAGGACATCTACAAGACGCTTCAGCCCCTGCTCAAAGTGACGTATGCCGACACCGCCGCCATCGGCCGTCGTTATCGCCGGATGGATGAGATCGGCACGCCGTTCGGCATCACCGTCGATTTCGAAACGCTCGAAGGCGTCAAGGAAGCCTCCATCTCCGCCACCGGCACGCCTATCGCCGCCGGCCAGAAAGAGACCGTCACCCTCCGCCATCGCGATAGCATGAAGCAGGAGCGCATCGCCATCGCCGACCTGCCCGCGTATCTCCTCGCAAAGATCGCGTAACCCCTTTCTGGAGGGTCAGACTCCGTCCTGACCCTGACTTCTGCTTCCCCTCGTTCCCAAACTCTATTTGGGAACGCGATTGTCCGCGCAACTCTGTTGCTGATTCCTAAAAGATCGGCAATGGAATTGCCTCAGCAATTACGCTCCCAAATGGAGTTTGGGAGCGAGAAAACAGAAAACCGGGTCGCCAGCTCCCTCATATCCTCCGGCATCGGCGCGGTAAAAACCAGCTCCTCGCCATTCCACGGAAAACGCAATTCATGCGCGTGAAGCGCATGACGCGACAATTTAAGCACGCGCTGATGCTCCTCCGTCCAACCCTCGGCGATAAATTTCAAATAGAGCATCGGATCCGGTCCGTAAATCTTGTCGCCGATCACCGGATGTCCAATGTGCGCGAGATGGACACGAAGTTGATGGAGCCGGCCCGTATGCGCCTGAAGCCGCAAAAGCGAAAAAGCATTCATCGCATCGGACGCACTTGCCTCAAGCCGCCAGAACTCGGTGCGCGCTTCGGCGGTCTTGCGCCCTTGCGGATCGTCGGGCGGAATAATACCGCGCCTTAGCCAGATCGGGTTCTCCTCCGAAATGCCAAGCCGACCGATCTGCGCGTCAATCACCCCGTGCTCTGCCTCGACCCGGCCCGAGACGAGCGCCAAATAATATTTGTGGATTTCGCGCCGCATCGTCATCGAACCAAGACGCGACGCGGCCTCCGGCGAACGCGCGACCAGCACCGTACCACTTGTCTCGCGGTCGAGCCGGTTCACCAACGCCACGAATTCGCCGGGAAACTTTTCCTGCAACCAGCCGAGCAACGTCGGCTTGCCGTCGGGCCGCGTCGGGTGCGAAAGCAAATCGGGCGGCTTCCCCACGACGAGGAAGTCGGCGTGCTCGACGAGGATGGTTGGTTCGGGGCTCACGGGGAAGATTTGAGCTTTAACCAATTCGGCTTAAGATAACAACGTGAATGAACCCATCGCCGCGGTGATCGTCGGGTTGTTGCTCAGTCTTTCAGCGGGCGTACGGATGACCCTGCCGTTGCTGGCGGTAAACCTGCTCGCTTTTTATCACGAGATCACGTTGCCGCATAACATGGCGTGGCTCGGGACACAGCCTACGCTCATCATTCTCTCGGTTGCTGCGGTCACCGAGACGGTTGTCCATTTCATCCCCGCCGCCGGAACATGGCTGAAGGCCATGGCCACGCCGCTCGCCTTCGTCGCCGGAACGCTGCTCATGGCCGTGCCTCTCGGAGACAAAAATCCACTCTACCAATGGACGCTTGCGGCGGTGTTCGGCGGAGGCGCGGCGACTCTCACGCATCTTGGCGTCACCGGTATGCGGGCCATGACCGCGCCGGCCAACGTAGCCTCGCTCGGTCTCTTCGGCATCATCTGGAACATTGGCGAATTCCTCGTCTCTATTTTGCTGGCCGTGCTGAGCGGCATTTGCGTTCTGGCAGGCCGGGTCGTCGGCGCGGCGATCCTCTTCGCCATCGGGGTACTGGCGGTGATCGCGTTGGTGAAAGGGCTTGAACGTTGGTCGAGAGCGAAAGCGGCAATTTCTTAAGGGTAGAGACGGCAGTCCCTTGCCGTCCGACTATTTAATGGGACGTGAAGGGACTTGCGTCCCTACCCTTACGACGACGCACTGCCGTAGCGCCGCAGCCCGGCCTGGAAGACGACCGTGCTCACGGCAAGAAGGATCGCAGTCGCGCCGACCATCCCTGCGATCTCGAGGCCGTTTAGTCCGTGGAGGAGCGTCCGCGCAGGCACGTTGGCGATGAGGAGCAGCGGCACGGCCCAGGTGAAGGCGATGCGGGCGACGCCGTGGAAAGCCTCGCGCGGGAGCCGGGCAATCTGAAAGACGTTGTAGTAGGCGTTGATGAAGCCCTGCGCGCGGGTCATCCAAAAGGCGAGCGACATGAGCATAAGCAGCAGCGCGTAGTGGATCAGCACGCCGCAGGCGACCAGGGTTGGAAAGATGAGCAGCCCCACCCCGCTCATGCCCACATGAGCAATGGCGATCACGCAAACAATCACGGCCACGAGGGTGATGACGACCGAGCCCAGCTCAAAGTAACGGGTGCTGACCAGGAATTGCGCCGGAGCCGGTTGCGCCAGGAAGAAGTCGAGACGGCCTGTGCGGATCAGTTCCGGAAGCTTCGTGAGATTGGTCATCAGGAACATCTGGAAAATTTGCTGGATGAGCATGTTAGTCGTGACCAGCAGGATCATATCCCATTTGCCCCAACCCGCGACGGTGTTGACTTGCAGGTAAAGAAATTGGATGAAACTCAGGTGCAGGCCGAACCAGGAGAGATCAACAATGACCCAGAGGATGAAGTTCGCCTTGAACATCAGCTCGCGCATGATCGTGTAGCGAATCTGGGCCAGCCAGATGGCGGCGTAACGGAGAAAAAGGGTCACGCCCTGAATGTAGCGATGATCCACGACCGTCGCACTTGAAATTCACCGCATCAAAAAAAGGACCCACAAGGCAATTAGCGCGCCGGTCATCGCCACGCACACGCCCATGCGCACGAAGAGCCGTTGCCCGGTGAGAATGGTGATGGAACAAAGCACCACGGAGATTTGCAGGGCGATTTCGCCGATGTCCAGGATGCTCGCTTTCTTTGCCAGCTTGCTTGCCTCCTGAACGTGCGCGTCTCCCTCCTCCTTATGCTTCTGTCCCTTTTCTGCGTTTTGCTTTTGTTGCTCTTTGTAATCGGCGACCTTTTTGTCAGCCACTGCCTGATCGGCGGGTGGAAGCCGGTCGTAGATCAGTCCAATGAAATCCGCGTTCAATTCCAATTGAATGTTGGCCGACTTCTTCACCTGATAGTCGTTGTATTCATCGGAGGAATCAATGTGCGCAAGGAGTTCCTCCTGATGGATTTCGTTGCCCACATGCGTGACAACGGCCAGCACCACCGCGATCGCGGCGATAATCAATCCGACAACTCGTTCCTTGCGGCTTTCCGGTGCCTCGGGGGTCTCGGGCAATTCCACTTCATCCGGCATGAGGCACGTTATCGCCGCAGCTTCGCGCGTTGTAAAGCCGGACTCCCGGTACGGCCTTCAATCCCGAGGCTTGTCCTGCCAGTCAAACGGGGATAAGCAAGAGTCGGTCATGGCAAACTATTCCTGGATATGGGAAAGCTGGACAACGCATGGATCCGCGGTGTGGGTCGATCCGATTCTGGCCTTGGCGGCGATTCTCTGCGGATTGCTCCTGGGCGGCGAGAGGCAGCGGCGTGAAAAGCCAGCGGGCCTGCGCACGCTGGCGCTGGTCTGTCTGGGCTCGGCGGTCTTCACCATGGCCTCGTTCGCCTTCACCACCACCACGGGTGATTCGGGGCGCGTCGCGGCCCAGATTGTCACAGGCATCGGTTTTCTCGGCGCGGGAGTCATCCTCCATGGCCGGCGCATCGTCAGCGGCGTAACGACGGCGGCGATCATCTGGGTGGCCGCAGCCATCGGCATGGCCGTGGGAGCAGGGTATGTTTTGGCCGGGCTGGGATTGAGCCTCCTGGTCAATCGCCTCATGGTCGGCATTTTCCTCTACGAAACGCGCTGGCACCACGATCTGCACGACATTCATATTGTTTTGGAATTCGCCCCCAACAGTGGCCTCACCCGCATTCGGTTGGAACGCATCCTGGTCGATTACGAGATGACAGGCGCCAAGGTTGAGTGGTCGGAACCGTCGGACGAAACAGGCCGCGTCACGCTGAGCATGAGACTGGCCCGCGTCCATTTATACGAGTTGTTGGGCGAACTTATCGATGTGCCCGACGTTCGTTCGGTCGTACGGGAACGTATCGAACCGGTGAAAGCCTCCTCCCCTTCATGAAAATAGATCGCAAGAAAATCACCGGGTTTGCGCACGATTATTGCGTGACCAAAGGCAGGAAATTCCGGCTCAAGGATATCGACCCTGGAGACAAGGGTAAACTCAAGTCGAGCGAGGAGGCGAAGGAGCTTCTGGCCGATGGAGTGAAGCTGATGAGCGACTTGCAGGAGAAGCTTTACGCTCAGGAGAGATGGTCGCTGCTGCTGATTTTTCAGGCAATGGATGCCGCGGGCAAGGACGGCACGATCAAGCATGTTATGTCGGGCATCAATCCGCAGGGATGCGTGGTCACGTCCTTCAAAGCGCCTTCAACGACCGACCTGATGCATGATTATTTTTGGCGCTCCAACATCGCCCTGCCCGAGCGGGGCCGGATCGGCATCTTCAATCGCAGTTACTACGAGGAAGTACTGGCCGTGCGCGTGCATCCTGAATATCTCAAGGCGGAGCGGATTCCCGCGCCTCTCGTGACGAAGCATGTCTGGGAGGAGAGATTCGAGGACATCAACGCCCACGAGCGTTATCTCACGCGCAACGGCGTGGTGATCCGGAAATTTTTCCTGCACGTCTCCAAAGCGGAACAAAAGAGACGTTTCCTGTCCCGGCTGGATGAACCCCGCAAGAACTGGAAATTTTCCTCGGCCGACTTGAAGGAGCGCACCTACTGGAATGATTACCAGGAAGCCTACGAGGACATGATCCGCGAGACGGCGACCCGCGACGCGCCCTGGTACGTCGTCCCCGCCGATAACAAATGGTTTACGCATCTCGTCGTGGCGGGCGCGATCATTGAGACGCTCGATTCGCTGGGGCTCGCCTTTCCGGAAGTCACCGCAGAACAGCGCAAGATGCTGGAAGAAGCCCGGAAAATTCTGGAGAAATGATTTTTTGACGGATATTTTTAGAGAGCGACGATTTCTCTTATCGTCCCCCGGTGGAAACCGGGAGACGATTCAGCCACTGTCCGGCCTACTCGACGTAACGGGTCAACGGCATCGTCTGGGTGCGACGAATGGCGTCGTTAACGTCAATGAATAGACGGGATGTTTCTGTGGCCCCTTTTGTCATCTTCCGAACGGGCCGCAGATTGCTCGCTTTGGAGTTAACTTGATAGGGTTTAGGTGTCATGGTCGTAACTGATTAGCTGACTAATAAGCAAACGTTATACCAACAACAACCATGCAACTAAGCACGGCGATTTTATATTGCAAATGGCGATCTCTTAAGCGGTTGCACTACAGTGTAATTTTCTTGTTTTTATGTATAAATCTTAAAAAGGTTAAGCCGGTTTCGCCGTAGTCGCGGTGCCGGATTACTTCCCATATATCGGCATTTTCGAGCCGCTGCCCAGCAAAATGTTCCCAAATAAAGATGCCGTTGAGAGCTAAAAAGGGGATCAGCAGAGTCAAAAGAGGATCGCCTTCGAGGTGGCCTTGACTCTTGACGTAGGGAGGATCGGCAAAAATCAGGTCGAAGCGCTCTGAAGGCGGCTTCTCGAGATACGCCAGGGCATCCGCCTGCCGCACGTCGCCCTGCAAATGGCAATGGACGAGGTTGTCCCGGATACATTGAACCGCCTCCTTATCCTGCTCGACAAATGTCGCCGACGCCGCGCCCCGGCTCAGCGCCTCGATGCCGAAGGAACCGGTGCCCGCGTAGAGATCGAGAACCCGTGCGCCGGGCACGACTTCCGCGAGGCTGGAGAAAATCACCTGCCGGATGCGGTCCTGCGTGGGGCGCAAGGCATGGCGCTTCGGCGATTTGAGGTGCAGGCCGCCGGCTGTGCCGGAGATAACGCGTAGAGGCATAGTTAATTTGCTTTCTTGTTCCCGCGCTTGGGCAGGATCACAAACCAGTAGACGAGAAAAAGAATCACTGCGAGGGCGATTGCAAAACTGAGCCTGTTCGCAAACCAGTAGCGATAAAAATAGAGGACGTTATCCGTCGGAGAGGATTCGTCAAATTTCAGCGGCGGACCTCCGCCGGAGCTTTTATAAAGGTAGATGACAATGGCGTTTTTCGCTCGGGAGTGTTCGCAGTCCTTCAGAAAAGAGGCCGCGTCGGTTTCTGCAGAGTAATTGATCTTAAAATTCCGGTCTCCGCAGATTCCGACCACAGGATAGACCTCAAATTCGCCGGAGTCATAACGGGAAGATCTTTTTTCAGGCGTGGAGTTTTCAAAAAAAAAGTAGTCTACATAAGAAAAATCCATGAGAACGAGTGTCGCCGTCCATGGGGTGTAGAGCTGCTCGTTATCAATCACCGAAATCAACTCGTGCTTTTCATGGTTCCAGCCGAAGGACAAAATGCCTTTCAGAGGAGTATTCAGGTCGTGGAATGCATTGACTGAAAAAGCCAAACGGTAACGCCCTACGCAGGTCGTCCCTTGATATAATTCCGCGAATAATTGCAGGTCTTGTTGGTAGTTGAATTGGGATCCCTGGATGTTTTGCTGCAACGATGGAGACGGCATGACCTCATAGTCACACCTGAATTCGCGAACGCCTGTCAGGGCCAGAATGCGGGCTTCGTCGGATGGAACCTTGAACTTCCGAAAGTGATCCTCGTCATCAGCAAAAGTGGAGCCGGAAGTACTGAAGAGAATAACCGCAGCAAACACCGCAAGGGAAAGAAGTGATCTCATATTCAATCGGTCATTCTTATTTAAACGATCCGCCATTCCGAGCCTGTCGAAAGTCGATCATTTTTTGTCGCAAAAGAACGCGAAAAAGGAGTCGAAGAAAGGTCAGCTTTTCTTCTCAATATCTTTGTGTTCTCTGCGATCTTTTGCGGCCAATGAATCCCTCGGAAAGGCTAATCCCACACCAGCGTCGCGCAAGGCTTGTCGGGCGCGGTGTCGTGGAGCCGGACGTGGGGCTGGCCGACCGACTCCAGCTTTTGGCCGATGGTCGTGCGGGCATGAAGCGGGCTGTTGCAGTCGGCGCTGAGATGGCCGAGATAGAGGTCTTCCATGGCTGCGGTGACGACTTCGGCGGCCACCTCCGCAGCCGCGTCGTTGGAAAGATGGCCGTGCCGGGAGAGAATGCGCTGCTTGACCGACCAGGGGCGCTTCGTGTCCTCCTGCAGGAGCTTCAAGTCGTGATTAGCCTCCAGTACCAGCGCCCGCGCCTGACGGACCCGCTCGATGACGAGCTTGGTGGCGTAACCGAGATCGGTGAGGAAGCCGATATTGCCCAGCGCGTGATAAAACATGAATCCGACCGGGTCGTAGGCGTCGTGCGGCACGGAAAAGCTGTTGATCTTGAGATCGCCCACCTCGATCGTCGCGCCCGATTCAAAAAGCCGCCAGTTCGTGAACGCGGGCATCTGGGGCTGGAGATATTCGGCGGTGAGGCGGTTGCAATAGATAGGAATGGCGTGGCGTTTGACCAGCACCGGCAGGCCGCAGACATGGTCGCTGTGCTCGTGGGTGAGGAAAATGGCCTGCACGTCGGCCACGGACCGGCCAATGGAGCCAAGCCGCAACTCAATCTGCTTCGTGCTGAAGCCGGCATCGACCAAAATGCGGGCGTGGTCGGTCTCAAGATAGGCGCAGTTGCCGCTGCTGCCGCTGCCGAGGATGGTGAAACGCAGCATGACTATCTATGCGGTTTTCAGGGGGCAATAGCAAGTCGGGAAACAACAACGAATGTAAGGTATTTCCTATTGCTAACTTATAACACGAAAGCTTTAATGGAAATACGTTTAGATCGCCAAATCTTCATTGTTTATGAATAAACCGCTGACGATTTTATTTGCCGCCCTGCTTTTGACCAGTGCGGCGCATCGCGCGTCCGCAGTACCGATCGGAACCGGACAGACGGTGACCGATACTTCAATGGCCGGGCAAAACATCAATTTCGATGGCACGTTGACCAACACAACCTCAGGGCCAAGCGGGAACTACGATACGGGTGCGGGATTGTTGAGTCTTTCCGGTGATTTCACCCGCAGTTTGGGAACGGGCTCAAACCAAGTGCAATGGACCGGCAGCGGGGGCTTCTACGCTTCTTCCTATGCCAGTTACTACACTATCAACATCGGTGGTCTTGCCACCCCCTCAACTTTGACTTGGGGTCAGGGTGGTTTTGTGCCAAGCGGTAGTGCATTGGTGCTGGATGGGAGTTTTAATTTTGAAAACAGCATCAATTTGGGAACGGATGCTTCAGCTACGCGACAGATTGACGTGCAAAACACCCGCTTTCCTGGCTTAACCACGGGAGCGCTCACGGGCTCTGGAAACTTGTTTTTCCAAGCTTATGGGACTAATGGCACCGGTCAAAGACATCAAGTTGATCTTGAGAATTCAGTGGCCATTACGGGAACGCTTGAACTCAGCAATGTGACGGCTTGGGTTGGTATCTATAATCAAACATCTGGATTTATCGATGTTGCAAATATCCACCTGACCAACGGCGCCTTGCTTGGTGAATTTGCGACTAATGGCCAATCTCTTCGGGTCGGGGTCAATCTGACGCTCGATAATGGTTCGGTCTATGGTATTGCAGCGGGTCTGGGCGGTTCCAACCTTGCAATACAGACTCTGGGTCAGCTCAACAGTACCGACGCGACGACACAGGTTAGCTTGGGCGCTGCTTCATCAAATGGTACAACCACTGTGGTTAGCCCAGCGACTTTGACGGTGAATAGCGGCTACTTTGCCGGTGTAATTTCAGATTCGGTGGGATATTTTGTCGGCCCCATCACCGATCCCGGTGTCGGCGGAGCGATGATCAAGACTGGAACGGGAATCCTTACCTTAGCTGGAAATAGCAACATCTACACGGCGGGCACCACGATTCAGCAAGGAACTCTCTTCGCGGGCAACACCTCCGGGTCGGCGACTGGCACGGGCGCGGTCACGGTGAAGTCGGGCGGCTCACTGGGCGGGACAGGCATCATTGCGCCGACAGGAACGAACAACGTCGTGGTGCAGTCGGGTGGCAAGGTTGATTTGAGCGCATTCGACCCGGCCCACCCGCCAGCCTTTCCCACCGGCACGCTTACTTTTAGTCTGGCTTCAACCAACAGCGTCACGTTTCAGGCGGGGGCAAGTTTGGTGTTCGATTTGGGTGCGGGCGGGACCAGTGACGAACTGACGTTCACAGGACTGACCAAGGGGAAGTCGCAAATCTTCCTTAACGACAACCAGGTTAACCTGAACTTCCTCGCGGGCGCCGGACCTGGTACCTACACGTTGTTTTCCTTCGACCAGAGCAGCGCCTATAGCGGAATTCTGCTAAATGGGGCGGACTATACCTTCAACTATAATCCGACGGATATCACCGTGACAATTGTGCCCGAGCCGGGCGCTTGGTCTTTGATGGTCTGCGGGGTGCTTTTCGTGTTGCTAAGCCGGTTCGGGCCTCTTAAGTCCATAGGTCAAGTTAAAAATGGCACGAAGAATGCTTGATTTTTTATTGCCAGCGGGTAATTTGATGCTGTGGCTGGACTTGGACTTCATCAAAATCTCTCGCTCGGGCAGACTTTGTCGCCCCAGATGCAGCAATCGCTGCAGTTTCTCCAGGCCCCCGCGATGGAATTGCAATCGCTCGTCCAGCAGGAGATCGAGATCAATCCGGTTTTGGAGGAATCGCCCGACGAACCCAAGCCGGAGACCGACGCGGAGGATTGGGACAAGCAACTCAAGGAACTTCGCCAGAAAGACGAAGAATGGCGCGAGTATTTTTCCCAGAGCAACACGCCCGCCGCCCCCTACAATCCCGAGGCCGCCGAGCGCCGCCAGTTCCTTTTCGACTCCCAGGTGGAAGCGCCCCGTCTCGCGGACCATTTGCTTCGGCAGTTGACCCTTTCCACCAGCAACCCGGAGATGGTCCGGGTGGGCGAAGAGATCATCGGCAACGTGGACGACGCCGGTTTCCTGAAAGTGCCTCTTGTGGAAGTGGCGCAGTCGGCCCAGGTCGAATACACGGTGGCCCAGGCCACGCTCGATTTGATCCAGACGTTTGACCCGGTTGGCGTGGCGGCGAGGGATTTGCGGGAATGTCTTCTCATCCAGATCAATCGCCTGGGCAAAGGCGAAGAGTTGGAGGCGCAGATCGTCGGGCATTGCCTCGCCGAGCTGGGCCGCAAAAAGTACCAGGACATCGCGCGCGCGCTGAAAGTACCGCTGGAGCGGGTGCAGGCCTCCGCCCAGTTTATCGCGACGCTCCAGCCCCGGCCCGGATCATGTTTCAGTTCCGACGACAAGCAGAACATCGTCCAGGCGGAGTTGAGCGTGCAAAAAGTCGGGGACAATTGGGTGGTGGTGATGAACGACGACCCGGTGCCCCGCCTGCGCATCAGCGATACCTACAAGGACCTGCTGGTCAATAACGGCCACGACGTCAACCTGCGCGAATACCTCAAGGAAAAAATCCGGGCCGGCAAATTTCTCATCAAGTGCCTGCATCAGCGGCAGACGACCATCTTCAATATCGCGACAGAGATCGTGAAACGGCAGCGCGCCTTTTTCGACCAGGGCGTGGCCCATCTCAAACCGCTCACCATGAACCAGGTGGCCGAAGTCGTGGGCGTGCACGAGACGACAGTCAGCCGCGCCATCGCCAACAAATACGTACAGACGTCCTACGGCCTTTTTGACCTGAAATATTTCTTCACGCCCGGCTACCAGACCGCGTCGGGCGAAGTGATGTCAAACACCAGCGTCAAGGACGCGATCCAGGATTTGATCTCGCGGGAAAGCGCCTCCAAGCCGCTTTCGGACCAGGAAATCGTCAAGATTCTCAGCGAGCGGGGCATCCCGCTGGCCCGCCGGACCGTCGCCAAGTACCGCTCCGAGTTGGGCCTGCTCCCGTCGAATTTAAGACGGACAATGTAGCCACCGCTTTCTCGAATTATCCCAACTCGATCTCGACCTTGACGCGTTCTTTCCCGGAAAACCACGGGATGAGGTTGCCCTTGGCGGGCTGGCCATCGACGATCATTTTCTTTACGCCCTTGGAGACCTTGCCGGGATTCTTGACTTCGATTTCGTAAGTCGTGCCCCGGAATTTCCGCGTCACCTTGAATCCAGGCCACGCGGTCGGAATGCACGGGTCGACCACGAGTCCGTCGTAATTGGGCTGGATGCCAAGGATGTATTGTGAAAGCGCGACGAAAGTCCACGCGGCGGTGCCGGTGAGCCACGAATTTTTCGCCTCACCGTGATCCGCACCGTCGCGTCCAGCGATCATCTGCGCGTAGACGTAAGGCTCGCAGCGGTAGGTGTCGATTTGAGACTCCTTGGCCGAGGGGCAGATACTGAGGTAGTACTCAAAGGCACGGTTGCCGTCGCCGAGGAGACACCAGCCGATGTGGATCCAGGTGTTGTTGTGGCAGAAGATGCCGGCGTTTTCCTTGTAGCCGGGTGGATAGCTCGTGACTTCACCAAGTTCGGGATGGTAGGTCGTGTAGGCGGGCTGCTGGAGAATGACGCCGTTGGCGGTGTAGAGGCGTTCGTGGACGCTCTCCATGGCCCGCTTCGCGCGTCCGTTGCCCGCGCCCGCGCCGCCCATGACGCACCAGCCCTGGCTTTCGATAAAGATTTTTCCCTCCTCGCATTCGGCGGAGCCGACCGGCTTGCCTTGCGCGTCGTAGGCGCGGCGATACCAAGCGCCATCCCACGCCTGGGCCTCGACCGTGTCGAGCATGTCCTGATGATAGCCGTGATGTCGCCTGGCCTCGGCGGCCTTGCCGAGCCAACCGTAGAGTTTTTCCATTTCGACTGCAGCGCAAAGGAAAAGTCCGGCGATCATCACCGATTCAGCGGAGGAGCCCTTGACGTCGCCCGCCGTCTGGAATGATTCGTTCGGTTCGGTCGAGAAGCAGTTGAGGTTGAGACAGTCGTTCCAATCGGCGTGGCCGATGAGCGGAAGCTTGTGCGGGCCGCGATTCTTGAGCGTGTAAGAAATCGACGTTTCGAGGTGGTGGAGCAGCGTTTCGCCCGAGCCGGGCGTATCAGCATAACCGACTGGCGCGTCGAGAATCGACCGGTCGCCGGTTTCCTTGATGTAGGCGCAGGTGCTGAGGATGAGCCAGAGGTGGTCGTCGTAGAAGTCGCCGCCGATTTCGGCATTTCCCTTTTTCGTCAGCGGCTGGTACTGGTGATAACAGAGGCCGCTGGAAAGCTGCGTCGCGGCGATGTCGAGAATGCGCTGGCGCGCGCGCCCGGGAATCATGTGGACGAAACCGAGGAGGTCCTGGTTGCTGTCACGGTAGCCCATGCCGCGGCCAATGCCGGTTTCGTAACCGCTGGCCGAGCGCGAGAGGTTGAACGTCGCCATGCACTGGTACTGGTTCCAGATATTGGCCATGCGGCTCGCGTGCGGATCGGGGCAATTGACCTGGAAACTGCCGAGCAGGTCGTCCCAGAATTTTTGGATCCCGCCAAAAGCACCATCGACCGCGCCCGGCTTCGCGTAACGGGCGAGCAGATCACGTCCGCGCGATTTGTTCATCACAAACGGCGCGTCGAATTTTTCCAGGCCCGTGTTGTCGACGTAAGCGAGAATGAACGCGAACGACTCCTCCGCGCCGGGCGCAAGTTTCAGGTTGATCTGGTGCGCGCCGACGGGATTCCAACCGTGCGCGCGGCTTCCCGTGCATGCGCCGTCGAGCACCGCGCGCGGTTCGTGCAGGCCATTATGAACGCCCACGAAAGCGTCGCGGCTCGTGTCGTAACCGTCGATGGCGCGCGTGCAGCCGAACAGCGTGTAGTGATTGCGCCGTTCGCGGTATTCCGTCTTGTGATAAATCGCCGAGCCTTCGATCTCCACCTCGCCGATCGAATAGGTCCGCTGATAATTGGTCATGTCGTTGAGCGCCTCGAACAGGCAAAACTCGACGAAGGAGAAAAGCTTCATGTCCTTGGGCGCGCCGCTTTTATTGCGCGCGGTGACGCTCCAGATTTCGAGATTTTCGCCCGGCGGAACGAACATCAGCACGGAGACCTCAAGCCCGTTCTTCTCGCCCGTGATCCGCGTGTAGCCGAGTCCGTGGCGGCATTCGTAATGATCCAGCGCCGTCTTGACCGGCTTCCATCCGGGATTCCAGATCGTGTCGCCATCCTTGATATAGAGGTAGCGCCCACCGATATCCATCGGCACGTTGTTGTAGCGATAGCGCGTGAGACGGCGAAGCTTGGCATCTTTCCAAAACGTGTAACCGCCAGCCGTGTTGCTGCAGAGGCCGAAAAATTCGTCCTGGCCGAGATAATTGAGCCACGGCAGGGGCGTGTCGGGGCGCGTGATAATATATTCGCGGGAAGCGTCGTCGAAGTGGCCGTAGGAATTCATAAGCGTAATAAAGGCAAAAGCGGGGGAGTGATTCAATAGCAGATTTGCAACCCGGAGTCCAAGGCGCAGATTTCCGGGCGATGATGTCGCCAGGCACCAGGTTCAGACGAAAACTTTTTCCTGCTCTTGAGACACGACTTGCCTGGCCGCCGTCGCCGCAGCCGGTCGCGACAAGGTCCGGGCCGCGTCCATGATCTGGCCCAGGGCGATGCCGCCGTCGTTGGCCGGCACGCGCTGATGCCAATAGGGCCGGAATCCTTCTTCCAACAGCCGTTGCACGCTCCGTTCGATCAGGTAGCGGTTTTGAAAACAGTCGCCGGTCAGGATGACCTTCGTCTGCCCGACGTGCCGGGCCATGGCGACGATGATTTCAACCATCGCGTTATGGAATTTTCCCGCGATGACGCCCGGGCCCTCTCCGCGTCGCACATCCTCCACGATCTGCTCGATCATCGGTCGCCAATCGATCACGCTGGGGGAAGTGCTCTTGATTTCGAAGGAATACGTCTCGCTGACGCAGGGCTGGATCGCGAATTCGAGTTCCATTGCCGCCTGGCCTTTAAAGCTCACTTCCTGCCGCAGGCCCGCAATCGAAGCGACGGCCTCGATCAATCGGCCCACACTGGAAGTGACTGGCGCCTCTGATTTCTTGACGAGCATTTGCCGGATCAAGGCGAGGTCGCTTTCTGAAAAATGGCGCACGGGCGCAAGATCGTTTTGATCGAGCGCCTTCGCCCCCCCAATCTCAAAGAGCACGCCCAGCGCGGCGCGGCAGAGTTGCTTGCTCGCGCCCTCGCCGCCCGGCAGCCGGAAGTGGCGAAAGTGGGCGACTCGTTCGTACGATTTCTCACCGGCCAGCAGAAATTCGCCGCCCCAGATGGTGCCGTCGGGGCCGTAACCCGTTCCATCCCACACCACGCCCAGCGCGGGAAACTCAACCTCATTTTCCGCCATGCAGGAGAGCATGTGCGCCCAGTGGTGCTGGACGGGATTCAGCGGCACGTCCATCCGCACGGCCAACTGCACGGCATACTTCGTCGAAGGATAATCGGGGTGCAGGTCGCACGCGACGATTTCCGGTTTCGCTTTATGAAGCCGGGGCAGGTCCGCCGCAACCGCCTGAAAGGCCGAGTGGGCGTCGTTCGTTTCGAGATCGCCGATGAACTGGCCGATAAAGGCGTCGTGTCCGACGCTTAACGCGACCGTATTGTTCATGTGTGCGCCCACGGCAAGCACGCGCGGCAGCGGCCCTTTCAGGTGCACGGGCGACGGCGCGTAACCGCGCGCGCGGCGCACCACCATTTCCCGGCCGCGAACCACGCGCACGACCGAATCGTCCATGGACCGGGCAATCGGGCGGTTGTGCACCAGAAAAAAATCGGCGACGTCATGGAGCCGGTTCAACGCTTCGTACTCGTCGGTGCAGATCGGCTCGTCACTGAGGTTGCCACTTGTGGCGACCACGGGGAAACCGAATTCCTGCAGGAAAAGATGGTGGAGCGGAGTGGTGGGCAACATGACGCCGAGGTAGGGATTGCCCGGTGCGATGGAGGGCGCGATGGGAGGCGACCAGCGTTGCAGGAGCACAATCGGCGCTTCCGGCGAAAGCAACAACCGCTCCTCGAGATCCGAAACATGGCAATGCTCGCGCACCATTTCCAGCGAGGGATACATCAGGGCGAACGGTTTTTCCGAACGGCGTTTGCGCTGGCGCAGCAGCTTGATGACCGACTCGTTGCGCGCGTCGGCGATGAGTTGGAACCCTCCAAGGCCTTTGAGCGCCACGATCTTTCCGTCCCGGACATCTTCCACCGCCGCATGCAGCGCATCATTACGAAGGGCGAGGATGTTCCCGCTCTTGTCCCACAATTCAAGATGCGGGCCGCAACTTGGACACGCATTCGGTTCCGCGTGAAATCGGCGATCAGCGGGATCGCTGTATTCGCGCTCGCACAGCGGGCACATCGCAAATTTTTTCATCGAAGTGTTCGCGCGGTCGTAAGGCAGTTCCTCGATGAGCGTGAACCGGGGGCCGCAGTTGGCGCAGTTGGTGAAGGGATAACGGTGGCGGCGGTTGCTCGACTGGAAAATCTCCATCACACAATGCGGACAGGTGGCGATGTCCGGGAGGATGGCGACGGTCTTCGCGCCCTTCTCCTCCTCGCTGGCGCGAATGGCGAAGTCCTTGTAGCCGGCGCCATCAAGGAAGGAGAATTCGAGGCTCTGGATGATCGCCCGCGGCGGCTTTTCCCTCTCGATCCGGACCAGGAATTGCCGTAGCGTCGTGCCCGCTCCTTCAACCTCGATAACGACGCCTTGCGCGAAGTGAGACACCCAGCCGGTGAGATTCAATTCCTTCGCAAGCCGGTGGACGAACGGCCGGAACCCAACGCCCTGCACGGTTCCACGGACGATGGCTCGGGCGCGCTCAAGATGTGTTCTCATGGGGGGCAGAGGGTATTCACCGTGAGGGCGATTTCCGTCCTCGGTGGTGAAATTACAAAACTACCTCACAGCCAAGTTACTTAATGATATATGCATATGCAATTTTTTCTTTAATATTTATCTAATGAACTAGGAAAAAAATCTAATCGTATCGGTTCCCTCCTGTGAATGATCCTCTTATTAGCTGGAGAAAATTGGTCTGCATGGCCCATCAATTTTCCTAATCTGCTTGGAAAAGGTGATTCCGAGGCGCAACCGCGAGAAAGCCCTGCTATATTTGGGGGCCATGGCCCGACTACCTGACCGCTTTGATCTTTTGGTGCGCAAGGCGCAAAACTGCGCGGATCCCATTAGGCAGGCTGATTATATTCTCGGCGCTTTGACGGGATTGAAGGAGTGGTATTTTATCGCCCAAAGCAGGGAGCAGAATCCGGAGCCGTTCGAGATCGAGGGCACGTCTTGCGTGCTGGTCTTCTCTGATCCAAGTCACATTGAGGAATTGCAGCTCGCACCCGGGAGCTACCCGCTTAAGGCCATTTCCATGCCGACAGCCGGGGCCATGGCCTGGTGCGTGGAGCGCAAGGTGGGCCTTGTCCTGAATCCTGCCGCGCAAGGAACCGTGCTAATTCCCTTTGACCAACTCAAAGCCTTCCATGCTGAATGGAGCCAGCGGGACGGCTGGCAGACGGCGGGCTTCTGGATTCCGAACATGACCACGGAAGAGGAAGATTTCTGGCAGGAGCACGGTTTATAAATGATATGGGCGCAGGTCTCTTGCCTCCCGTTTTCTAATGGAACGCGAAGAGATTCGCATCCCTACCCGATCTCTTTTGCTTTTGGAAACAGTTTTGGCTTGGTTTGAACAGCTTTGCTGATAAGCGTAACGTCCTAAACATGAGCGACACAGAGGCTTCTTTCCTATCCGGCGAACTATCGATGAGATCGATTCATCGGGCTTTTCCCTCGCTGTCGCACAAGCTCGATCTCCGCAAGCATCTCGCCACGATCAAGCCCGATCTCGACAAGATCGAAGAGCGGCTCCGGTTTCAGGTGCAGGAATTCGATCCGGGCATTTCGGGTTACGTCAGCTACGCGCTCGACGGCAATGGTAAGCGCATCCGCCCGGCGCTGGTATTGCTCGCCGCCCACGCGAGTGGAAAATCGACTCCCCAGCACGTTGACCTCGCAGTCATCGTGGAGCTTGTCCACCTGGCCACGCTGGTGCACGACGACATCATGGATGGCGCCTCGAAGCGCCGCGGCAAGCCAACCGCCTTCGCGAAATGGGGCGCGGAACTTTCCGTCCTTCTCGGCGACTGTCTCTTTTGCCACGCGATGACGCTGAGTTCCAATTTTTCCAACCCGAGCATCGGGCGCAAAATTTCCCAGGCGGCCAACGAAGTTTGCAGCGGTGAAATCCTGCAAACGCAGCGCCGGTTCGATCTCAAGCTGAGCATTCCCGAGTACATCAAGATGATCTCGATGAAAACGGGCGCGCTTTTTCGCATCAGCACCGAACTGGCCGCCGTGCTCAATGAATGCCGGCCGGATGAAATTCTCGCCATGCGCAATTACGGCGATTATCTCGGCATCGCCTACCAGATTTACGACGATTGTCTCGACTTGGTCGGCACCGAGGGCGCGACCGGCAAAACCGTGGGCACCGACCTGGCCAAGGGGAAGCTGACGCTGCCCCTGCTCCATGTGCTCGCGCAGGTCAATGATGCCGAACGGGAGCGGTTGCATACTATCATCCTCCACGGCACCGAAGAGAATCGCATCGAGCTGCTCGCGCAGGTGGTCGAGCGGGGCGGCCTGAAAAATGCCGTGCGCCGCATCCAGAGCTATCTCGACCAGGCCATCGCGTCGTTGCAGGTGATGCCGAAGACGAGCTTCCGCGACACGCTCGAGGGCGTCCCGCACGCCGTCGCCGAGCATGTCGCGACATTGGGATAGGTCGCCCTCGCGCTAATAAACCCGCACCTCGAAGACTCGCGCGGTGGGCACGCCGTGGGTCGCGCTGATTTCAATCCGCAGCGACTGCGCGCGAACAGGTGTGGATAAACGATGGACCCGTTTGCGGAGATAGTTGTCCGATTCCGCAATCACGACTTTTCCGTCGGCGATGATCCGGTACGAGCGAACAAGCTCCGGCTGCGGTCCACGGATATGTTTTTTCGTGATATGATCGCTCGGGGTCAACATGAGTTCGCGTTGAAAGCCCGAGTCGAACGTGAGATGAACTTCGTGAATTTCCGTCGGTTCGGCCAAACGCAATTCCAGCCAGGCCGGAAGGACCTGCGATTCCCAACGATGGACTTTCCCGTCCGCCCAGGGACCAAACTTGCCGATAAGATCGCGGCTGATGCCGTCGATGACGAGCTTCGGTTCGTGGTCTTTCAGGACAGACGAAGCGGTGACTTCGACGCTCTGCCGCGCCTTGTCCTCCGGGTCTTCGTTACAGAGCGCGGGGATGAACGCGTCGTCCTTGAGCAGCCGTTGTTGCAGCGTCTTGACAAGCTTGCTTTCGGCGAGTTCGCGCAGGCTCACGCGTTTCTCCACCGCCAGTGAGGCTGCGGTCCCGATAGCCTGCCCCATCACGGCGCAGGTGGCCATGACGCGGGTGCTGGCAAAGGCGACGTGCGAAGCGCTGATGTTGCGCCCGGCGAAGAGAAGGTTCGGCACGTTGCGCGAAAACAGGCAACGAAGCGGAATGGTATAGACCTGGTCGATGTAGGTAGGCGTGAAGGGCGGTCGGTCCACGGCATCGACGCCTTGTGGCGGGTGCAGGTCGATCGCCCAGCCGCCATAAGCCACGGCATCCTGGAATATCCGGCCTTGCTGCACGTCGTTCTGGATCAACACCTGCGGACCGAGAAGCCGCCGCGATTCGCGCTTGCCCGGAATCGCCCCGACCCAATCGAGGGCCCAGTTGGCCGAGTCGGGATGATTCCCCGAGTTCTTGACGTAGTCCCAGATGCCCAGCGCGATCCGCAGCAGTTCGTGGCGAATGGTTTCATTGTCCTTGAGCGTGTCGAGCTGGCCTCCCCATTCAAACCACCAGTAGCCGTATTCGTAGCTGTAGATGGGCCGGTGCTCGAGGTCGTTCTTCGTGAACTTGCGAATCCAGTGAGGTGCGCGAAAGGGCTGCGGCGTTGGATATTCTCGGGAGGTGAGCAGGATCGAACTGCCCAGGGTGTGCGTGTCGGCCACGGGCTGGGCCAGACTCTCGCCGTATTCGTCCCGACTTTCGCGGCCGACGTGATAATCCGCGCCGGCCGAGACGGCGAGGAGGCTGTCCCCGGAGCAGTCGGCGAAATACTTCGCGGTAATTTCGAAGCAATCTTCGGTCGAGTTGCGTAACGCCGTCACCGAGTGGATTTCCTTGGTGGCCTCATCTGTGGCGCAACCAAGACACGTCGTGTCAAGCAGCAGCGTGATGTTCGGATCAGTCTTTACTTTCTCGTACAGCAACAGGTCCCATTGCGAATAACTGCGGTGTGGATTGCGACAGGTGTCCTCCAGCCGTAGTTCTTCGATGATCCCAGATTCCCGCGTACCGGGCCGCTGTCCGTGGCAATCGGCGCCGACAATGTGCATCTTGACCTCGCTCGAGGCGTTTCCGCCCAATACCGAACGGTCCTGCACCAGAACGACGCGCAGCCCGTTACGGGCCGCCGCCAGCGCCGCGCAGACGCCAGCCATGCCGCCGCCAATAACCACGAAGTCGGCTTGCAAGATTTTCAGGGTATGTCGGGAGGATGGGAAGGAAACGGCCATGGCGAAAATTTTGGTTTTTTGAGAGTGCGGCGTATACGCTGCCCGGGTTAAGCATTTACGTACGAACCATACTGCTTCCACGCCTCGATCATCGCCCGGTAATTGGCCATCGGCACTTCCGGCTGCACGGCGTTGCTTGCGCCCAAGACAAAATTTCCACCGGATTTACAGGTGAGGAGCAGGTTTTTTGTCGCCTCGAAAACATCATCCGGGGTGCCCAACAGAAGCATGCCGCAGTCGACATTTCCGCACAGGCAGAGACGGTCTCCAACCTTACGTTTCGTGGCAACGATGTCCATCCCCGCAATGGGATCGATCGCCTGCAAGGCATCGAGCCCGTGGGAGGCGAGCTGCTCGATATAGGGAGTCAGGTTTCCGTCGCTGTGCAGAATGCTAAAAAGTCCCATGGCACGCAGGCCGTCCGTCCATCGCCTTAAAAAGGGATAGATCCACCGTTCCATTTGGTCCGGCTTATAGAAGGGGCCGCCATTATCGGCTATATCCGAGGCGGACATACCGGCCTCCAAGCCACAATCCGTGAATCGCCTGGCTGTTTCCAGGCAGCCTTCCACTATTTTTTCCGCCATGGCATCGATGCTCTCCGGCTCATCAAACATCTTTTCGCAAAACTCCTCGCTATAATTTGCCCCAAGAATGCCGCCCACATTGGCGATGAGCATCAAGTCCCCACACCCCATCTCGCGCAAAATTTCACACTGACGGAAGCGAGCGTCCCAAGGCAGACAATAATAGGCCAGCTGCCCCGGTGCCGAATTCCAGTATCCGCCGGGAAGCCCGACCGCCGACCAATGCATTTCTTCCGCGACGGTGAGTATGATTTCCGCATTGGTGTGGAGAGCCTCCTCTTGTTCCAACGCCGTGAGCCCTTCAAATTCTTTGCCTAAGAGGAGGTGGCGCCCACTGGCGGCATCCCAAGCCTGAAATTCAATCTCCCAGATGGGAACCGCGTGGGAAGGCTGCTTGTGCCGCAAGGCGGCGATCATGTCCTCTTTTCTCCCCGGATACCGCGATGTGGTCATCTTTTGATCCTTCGCTTAAGGGGCCATCCTTTCAAGAAGGAAACGGAGAGGCCTCATTAAGGAAGTCGTCTACTTCGGCGTCGGCCAGGCCAAATCGCCCCGTTCATAATCGATCTGCTTCGGGGAATCGGTCTTGTAAACGACCTTGCCGCAATCGTCGATTTGGTTCCAGCCGACCGAATAGAGCGCGAAGGCGCCATCGGGCCGAAGCTGATAATGATAGGGCGCGCCGTTCATGATGTCGTGCGGCAGTTCGTCGATGCAGGCGGGAACTAGCGCGTCGAGCGATCCGGGATAAACGCCATGCGCAAGACGGTACCGTTCCAACGCGCACGCAATCCGGGCTTCGTCGACCCAGACTTGCGCGTCGGCATACCGCCGCGCCGCGTGGGTGATTGGGCCCACACCCACATTGGCGAGAATTTTCCACGGTGCATTGGCGTCCCATTTGGTACGCGCTTGATCAACTCCATGTTGGAGATCGAAATCCACTTTTGGAAAAACCAGGCGTGACTGCGGATTAACGGCTGTCAGCGATTGGGAAAAAATTTCCGCTATCCGGCACTTGTTGTCGTCCCACCATCCGCCGGGACAGATGGCAACGAATAGGGTCTCTAATTGCATATCCGGGTCCGACATTTTGGATAAAATGTGAGATGGGCTCGCAAGTTGTTGGCGGCGAATTTTAGATCGTTAAAATAGGATGGCGGATGGTTGCCCGGCCTGCCCCAAGGCAGGCTGGAAAAAAGAAGAAAGAACAACCACCAGCCATGAAGCAAAACCTAAGCAGTAAAACG